>Ga0307512_10006500_pt1 | contig 11830 bp, 15 predicted proteins | sample 14_EM_MG_FD_200267 | JGI IMG/M metagenome (GOLD analysis project Ga0307512, IMG submission 200267) | Populus trichocarpa ectomycorrhiza microbial communities from riparian zone in the Pacific Northwest, United States - 14_EM | ecosystem: Host-associated > Plants > Roots > Unclassified | place... | reverse complement strand
CAAGAGTTGAGAATGAATGATGGTGTCGTTGAGCTGTCGACAAGAGCGCTGGCACGAAGCTATGTCGCGGGGATGCAAATAGGAAAAAAGTTCAACTATGAGTTCGTCAGGAAGAGTGAGGAGAGAAGGGGACATTGGCGTTGGTGTGGAAGGAGATATGATCAAATTACGAATACATACACCTTTCCGTGGCCGAGTTCTGTCACCAGCGCTCAACATACTCCGAGCCATCTTCTTTTCCTCTTACCACCATGTCCTCTGCGTCTGTTACCTCTCCCCCGCGCAAGCGTGTCCGAGTTTTCTCCCCTCCCTCTCAGGTTAACCCATCTGAGGCTCCTCCCATGGCTATCGACCCTCCCCTTCAGACGGCAGGTCACAAACCCAAGGAGGCCACTTCTGAGCCTGTCGACCTTTCTGTCTTCGACATCCTCAACATCTTCCATTGTTGTTGGTTCCTTTCTAGGGCCAACCTCTTGGCTTCTGTCATCTCTGCTCAAAAGGCAGAGGATGGAAACATTTCCTGGGTTGAGTTCACTCCCCAGTTCCACTCCCACCTGGTCAAGTGTGCTGTTGTGCTTGTACCTTGCCTGTGCCCTGTGCCCAAGGCAAAATGGGTGATGTTTGTCTTTATTTTAGAGCTGCTAAATGGGGAAGGTCACATGGCCTTCTTTGAACTCCAGAAGGGTGGCTGCAAGGCCAACAATGCCCAGAAGGAGAAGCGGTGTCTTGCATGGAAGGAGCTGAGCTGCTAAGCGGGAACAGGAACGTGAGGCTGTGAAAGTGGCTAAACTTCCCCCCTGTGAGCATCAATGTGAGGCATGTGGACAAAAGTTCAAGTCCCACAAAACCACCTGTAAGCACAAGTGCCCCAAATCCAAAGTGGTCCGTGTGGTCGAGAAGCCAGAGGAGCCCTCACAGGTGTCACACCCTGTCGCCCTGTCTACATTGGACAAGCCAATGGCTTCCCCCCCTCCCCATGCCCCCACTGCCCCCCCACACAGTACAATGCCTCCTGCAGTAACCGAAAGCTTGCGGGTTTTTCCACCTGTCCCCCTCCTTTTTTCACTCCCTGCCACTCCCAAGCTTCCCCTCAACTTGGAACAGGCCAATAACTGGCAAGAGGTCGCAGAACTCGAGACTGCAGGGGGGGTGATGGTTAAGGCTTCAGCTGAGATGCTGAGGCTTTTCCTGGAATTACAGCATTAGGAACTCTGGTCTTATCCTTTTAGTACTGATACAACTCTGCTTTCTTGATACAATAGTTTGTTAAGATAACATGTTTCAGGTCTTTAGTGTAATGATACTATATGCTTTAGGCTGCCCCCTTGAACAGTTAGTATCCGATATGATCTTCCGCATCATGTCCCTTCTTCTTTACCTTTTACCCATTTTTCTCCTTTCAACTCAAGTCGCCATTAATTATCTACAACCTTTCCCACATCCTCACTCTTACTTTATCTGAATTCTCTGCACCTCTTCTCTCTGTACATGAATTGTAGCATTGGAGTATGTCTGGTAGCTATAGCTAAGGACAATAAACTTGAATCAAAAAAAAAAAACATACTCTGAGCTCTGAGGCTGACACCAGCCTGACGAGTAACGTGACTTGTCTTTATTTTATTTTTCTTTTCAATTTCCGAGTGAGTTATGATACTGTCATAATTAACCAGCTAACTTGGTAGTACTGGTGCTGGTGAATGGATCCAGCGTCGCGATTCCTGTACTTGTATATTGGAAAGTTTTCAGAATATGTCACTCAGGCTACCGGAAACAGACATTGAAGTGAGTGCGCAGTGATACTGTAGTGGGACCGCCGAGCCACGTGCCGCCCACTCGGACTCGGACATGCCGTTTGCAGCGGCACTTCTATGGACTTGCCACACTCAGGGCCTTAGAGTGCTGGAGATATCAGGAAACGATGACTCCGAGCCGGGGCTGAGCGGTCTGAATTGGGAGCCCACTGCCACGCCCGGCGCCAACAGTGCATCGGCTAACAGCAAGAGCGTGGGACGCCGCTTCAACTGTAGTCAACAACGCCACAGCAACGCTACCTGACACTGGTACGGTTTTACTAAGTCACACCACCCACTCGTAATTCGGGGATACTGGGAAGTAATCACAGCCTCAAAGGCTACCAAAATAATTTCTGGGTGACCCGTTTTCCTCGTCATTGTGCAATTGGTGTGTTTGGCCGCCTCGAGCGCGGGGGTTCCATTCACTGTCGCACCGTCATATCAACGCCGTTATGCCCGGGGGCGCAAGCGGGTGTAATCTACCAGCCTGCAACTTGAGATTCAACGGTGGAAGCTGAATCAGATCCAACCTCATCTATGAGTTCTCACCAGTGAGCTTCTTCAAGTCTCCCTTGTGACCAACACTCACATAGCCGTAGCCGTGTCAGTGAGCGGCCTGCCCTGGCTGCTCACGATCTGACCTCTTCAGAAATCAATAGCCTCATAAAATGTGGTTTTCCTGGCACTTCCGGACGGTCAGACCCGGTCGATGGCCCAACGATGGTAGAGCAGAGTGACGAGAAGGATTCGGATGAAGGACGATGTCGAGGTACGTCCTTGATGTACCGTCCATGATGATTACCGACGAGTTCTCCATAGGTCGTTTGACGATCGACATGCTCTCAGACGATGTCCTTTTATATATATTCGATCTCTACCGACAAGAATCGAAGGAAGTCAACGACGTATGGCCATGGCATGCACTCGTCCACGTATGCCAAAGATGGCGACATGTTATCTTCGCATTCCCTCACCATCTCGATCTACAACTTGACTGCGGATCCGGAACAGCCGTGGCGAAGGCGCTGGACATCTGGCCAGCAAACTTACTTATTAACCTCCGGTCAGACCTCCACCTCGAGAATGGGGATGACATCGTTGCCGCACTTGGACACCGTGATCGCATAGCCGGGATTGATATGTCATGCAGAACGATGCTCCAACTCGAAAAATGTACCACCGTCATGCAGGAGCCGTTTCCAGTTCTGCGAACTCTTTTCCTTGGTCGCGACGAAAAAGACAGTGACGCACCGGTGGTTTCTGATGCGTTCTTGGGTGGGTCTGCCCCACGTCTCCAGATGATCGAACTTCGGTGTGTCCCGTTTCCAACACTGCCAAAGCTTCTCTTATCTACTACTGACGTTGTCTTACTCAATCTAGAGGAGATCACAAACGCTGGGTACATTTCACCCGAAGCATTGGCCACATGCTTGTCTATGTTGAAAAGACTCGAATGCATTAGCATTAGCTTCCAATCTCTCGGGTCTTTCCCTAGTTTAACGCATCGACCCCCTCCTCCGCTGACGCGCGCAGTCTTTCCAGCGCTCAGGACTTTTGTGTTCGAAGGTTTTAGCGATTACTCGGAGGATCTCATCGCTCGAATCGGTACCCCTCTACTCAGTACCTTCTCCCTCAATTTCTTCTATCAGCCAATCTTAGACATCCCACAAGTACCCCAGTTCTTACGTTCCGTCGAAAAGTTCAAGCCACCCCTTACGGCGGATATACACTTTTCCGATTTCACCATAGTCGCCTCCTTTGATTCGCCAGGTTGCGATTTCTTCTTGCGGTCCCACTGTACTGGGTTAGACAGGCAACTTTTGTTGCTAGAACAAATCTACACCCAGTGCTTGTCCCACACCTCTCATGTTAACCATCTCAAACTCAGCAGGGAATACACTTCCGAACCATGGCAGCAAGACTTCGCGTTATGGCTGGAATTTCTTCGCCCATTTAATGCTGTGCAGATTCTGAATGTCACCGACGTTGGATTAGAGGCCGATATCGCTTATGTACTGGGAGGGCTCACGGCGGAAAGAGCTGCCGAAGTGTTGCCCATGCTACACACCGTTATGTTGCATGAGCCCGAAGAGATCGAACCTTTGGTGACTCACTTATTGAGACCATTCATCGACGCACGCAGGCTATCTGATCACCCTGTAGCGGTATCGCGAATGCCTCAATAAGGTTGTGGCTTAATGAATGACTTCTCGCAGTTCTATTAACTTGTCGCACCAACAATAACGTGATTGGCATCGAAAAGGGCTTCTATGCTGTACTTTCCCCGTTCCGAAGATCAGCGTGAGCTGAATCCAACGATATAAACTACTTCAAATCATAGCATGTGCACGGCCTCCATCGAGAGAGCACGAATTACCACTGGCCATCTGGGAAAGTAAGCACATCCTTCTGATTCCGCCAGATACTCTCCATGTGATACGTCTTCAGTCGTTTCCCGACTTGAGTTGAGCGGGTTCAACGTTCAACTCTTGAAGATTCTGTGTCAGGCTGGGCGAACGGGTGTTCGATTTTCACTGTCATGTCATGCTGTCAAATAGGGAAAAAGAAAAAAAAGTCAAGAATGTGCAATCTGCCAGCTCGCAACTTGAAGCTTGAACCCCAATGGTGGGGATATGAACCAACCAATTCTCCTTCAACTCTGCCGACTCTGAAGGTTGAAGCTTTGAAGTCCTGAATACTTATCAACCTTAAACATGAGCTCTCCGGATCGCGCAGCCATTTCCCACGTGACCGATCAAGCTATCAGGCCCCAGTCACTTAGCCGTGCCAGGAAGCGGTCTGCCCGCCATCCCGCTTCCTCAACCGGATTCATGGATGACGAGACTTGTGATTTTGATATGTAAAGTCCCATGCTCAACACGAAAGGAAAGAACGACCTGTACGGTTTCTGTCCACCTTCCGAGGTCCTACCGAGCACAACCCGCCACGTGTCTCAGAGGCGATACTGCCCCCGTGCAGGATAAGTTGAACCGCCTCGCGCCGATGACTAAAACGGCCGCGACCGGAGCTTGGACAATGGGATAAAAGAATCGCCGTCTGACCAGCCACTACACCTATTGAGACCACCGAATCGACTACGAGACGGAACTCGGGTTCCACTTGGTAGAAATTCATTCTGTTGTGCGAATCTCGACATGAGAAAGGTTCTGTTCACTAACTTCTATAATAATCAGTGTCGGACAGTTACGAGCAGAGGGGAACATGTGACCCACCTACGTTCCATGAGAGCCCAGCCAGTCCCTCTTCATAATTGGTGAGAATCCTCCAGCCTGCGAAAACTGGCTTGACAACGGATATGTACGGAAGCTCCCCCACGACATCCTTTTTGAATAGCCGTCCTCTGGGGATTACTGATCTATGCTTGACCATCGTGAGATGCGTGTCACGCCTTGATGGATTGCCAGCCCTTTGGATGGCATCACATATCTTCGTAGAGTTGAAGTCAAATAGAGAAAGCATCGCACTCGAGGGTGTCGCACTCGAGATTATCGCCAATCGACTTCCCATGAGGACGTCAGCCCAGGGGGCAAATTGATGTTCGAAACAGGCCGTGATGCGAGGGCCCCAGCTTTCCCATGGGATAAATGTCACATTGGGTGGCAGTGTGGCTGCGAGTGCCATCAATGAACGGAGGTGGGTAACGATGATGATGTGTGTTGTGGTAGACGTGCTATGAATTCCGATGGCAATGTCGACAACAACAAGCCCGTCTTCAGGTGAGCTGTGAAACGGACGAGGTTTGGGAGGGCGGCCTTCAAACATGAGGGAAGGCGCATCAGAATAAGCGGGCACACTTTCCCGGATGCAGTAAGAATAACTAATAAACGCGTCCGGTGCACGAGGGGGTAATCCCAGGTGGACGATGGTGCAGAGGGATGGTGCCCTGCCGCCAGGTTCTTCAACGATTCTACATATTTGAAGCGCCGCTCTGTTCGTGTTGAAGCGAACGATCGTGTCACGAGAGATCATTGCAAGGCGAAACGACCGGCCTGGCACTGACATTTCACGCAACTAGAAAGGTTAAAGAAGAAAAGCACCGGGGCAGTTATGGCACATGTCTGTGGTCACGATAGCCGGAAGTACGAACCAAGTGGACATGTCCGTCTTTCCAAGAGTAGAGGAATATCCTTTGCGACAACGAACTGATGGTCAGGATAGCGCGATTGCCAACAATCGCCAAGTCCATGGTTGCACTATCTGGAGTCACTTCGATCCAAGGTGGTATGGTTGCATCGACGACGTATGGATGCGGTGTCCCTTGCGAGAACCTGATTCCATGTAATTCAATAAACATAGAGGTCGTGGGCTGCTTCGGCCAACTTGACAAGATCCAAGGTGATCAGACTTGAGCTCATGAATAGCCTTTGCACTCACAGGACGACCAGTACTAGATCTTGCTCCGCAGAAAATGTAAAGAGGCAGCTTTTACCACGCCAGCTGTGGTTCGCTATCGTGGTCCAAGGGCACTTTCCCCCTTCAGGCTGGAAGGTGCGCAGATCTACGTATCTGTACCCTGGGTAGTCGGAATATGCTGATCTTGTCAATATTAGGAAGTCGTCGTGGATCCTACACGTAACATCATATCTCCATTCGAACGGGCAGGCGACCCTGTACTTGATTTGACTGGAACTCTTTGTCTCAACATCATTCCAAGCGGTTTCCCATTTTTCCAGAGCCCTTATGCGTTGAGAAATGGTGTAAATGGAGAGCATGGGATCCTGGAGATCCGATCTCCCGACACGAATAAGATACTGGAGGAGTTGAGAATGAACGATGGTATCGTTGAGTTGTCGACAAGAGGGCCGGCACGCAGCTATGTCGCGGGGACCTAAATAGGAAAAAATTTCAACTAACACTTCATCAGGGAGAGAAAGGAAAGGAGGGGACATCGGTGTTGGTGTGCCAGTGGAACAGAATCAGTCTGAATACCATTTCGAATGCATCTTTCCGAGTCGAGTTCTATCACCAGCGCTAATGTCAGTCCAACCTGGCGAGTAACGTGACTTGTCCTTGATTCTTTTTCTTTTTTCCAAGCTTTTTTCTTTTCAATTTCCGGGTGAGCTATAATCCCCAACTAGTGTTGCCACAGTTCAATTCTGAACTTTGGTCTGGACCTGAACCTTGGTGAACTGGACCCTGGTCTGGTTCAAGGTTCAGCATTGGGGCTGAACCAGACCCAATGTCTGGTTCTGGGTTTGGGGAGGGCCCAAACCTGGCCTGAACCTGGTGAACCTTTCTGGACCGGGTCCGAACCATACGGTCGACACATGGTGTAGTCTTGAAAGCGAGCACACCATAGTGAGCACCACACCCACTTCCCAGCTTCTGCAAGTTGCCTGAGCCAGTTACCCTTGTGTTTAGACATGTTGCTTCAATGTGCATTCAAGAATCCAACTTCTTTTTTCTAGTCTACCCTGTATATACTGTGTAGGGTACACATGTAGTCAATAAACCCACACACTGGCATGGCAAGTTGTGAGTGCATGAGGAGATGGTGTCCCCCAGGCATGGCCATAAGGACCACCAGTTTGCATTTGCATTTGCCCAATTGCATTTGAGTGTAGTCCTGTCTCAGCATTGTCCGTTTAGCTCACATGGCTCCAATGGGGGCCCTGTGATGACCAGTTGACCACATGCACATGCACACACTTACACCCTCCCCCCCATGCTGGCACCTTTGCTTTTCCCTCAGGAATTGGGACTGCAACCTGTCTTGGAGCTCAGACCATGCCAAATACTGTTGGGTCTGGTTCAGGTTTGAACCCTAGAAGAACCTGAACTGGACCTAAAGTCCAGTTCTCTCAAGTTCAGGTTCAGGTTCACAAAAATCTGTGAACCGGACCCAAAGTCAGGTTCTAGGTTTGGGGAAATATGCCCCTGAACTGGACTGAACCGAACTGCAGCAACCCTATCCCCAACAAGAAATGAGTTGATGCTATATGATGTAATTCGACGTTATGCGACTTACCAAGACTCTGATCAGATAGCATCACTGGACATCAACAACTTGCACAAATATTGATGCTATTTGATGTTATATGATCTTGGCTGAATGGTCATTACTGGTCTTTGCCAGTCATTTCACGCCTGATGTTGTCAGAAAAAAATGGTGTTATTTGATCCTATGTGACTACAACACAACCCCCATCCTTCCTTTCTATATCCACAGGTCCACGATCATGTCCACAGTCCACCAATTCCACTGTGTCCACCATGTCCCCCACATCCACTGTGTCTGCAAGTCCATTGTGTCCCCCACATCCACCACGTCCAACATGTCGACCATGCCCACTGCACCAACCTTGTGTACAGGGCGGCGGATGAACGACATCAGGTTTGAGTATAATGATTTGTAGATGGATGCAGTGTGCGATTGGGTCTGCGTGATTGGGATGCCTGTCTTAGCACAGGGCATGCCAGCATGGCCTCATTGTGATGGTCGCATTGCAGAGGTACTTGATCACAGCTGCTTTCATCGTGAAATAGATCAGGTCGAGAGGAATGAAACATATAATATTCTGCCCAGGACGCATCAGAATAAGTCACATAAACAAATAGGAGACTTACCCAAACCCAAACAATGCCAATCCTATCTGCCAGATCTTCTGGGTTCCCCGATCAAAACCTTCCCCTGTAGACAGATGGACAATGCGCTTGGGGAGGCATTTGGCAGGGACAGGCCTATGCAGATCAGATACGACAACTACTATCCTGATCTGATGGAGGGGTCCGTTGCAGCCACAAACATGCTCAGAGCTAGGACAAGTTCGAACCCTATAAGTGCAATAAAGGAGAGGGTGGGGGAGAGGTAGATGTCATTCTGATTTGCCCTTTGTTACTGTAGGAAACTGGCAACGCCACCAGCTTCATCACTCCTGCTAGAGCCATCAACCCTTGATTGGGAATGCGGTCCTCTTCCCTCATGGGATATTCAAGCCAAATTCCAACAGAAAAAACTTTGTTGTGCTCACTGGTGCTGAAGTCACCAGGATTTTGTTCAAACCCAAGACTGACTCAGAGGACAGTAAAGTGCCCAGACTTGGCAAGGCAGTTGAGTTTGTGTTGGGTGGACAAAAGTACAAAGTGAGGGCAAAGAGGGAGGTTATCATTGCTGCTGGTATGTCCTTGTTCGTCTTGGGATAGATGGGGCTCTGATGTGGCAGGCTTGTTTTTGTTCTTAGGTACATTCAAGACTCCTCAGCTTCTGGAGCTCTCTGGAATTGGCAATAGGAGTCTGCTGAAAAGCTTCAGCATCAAGACGTTGATTGACCTCCCTGGTGTTGGGGAGAACTTACTTGAATAGACATACACTCTAATTGTGGTCTATCTGATCAGGCGGGGCATTCAGATGGGCATGGAACTTGTGCTGGAAGAAGTTCAACTTGAGGATCACAACAACAAGGATGATCCCATACAAGCCATCAGAATGCGACTGAGAATGAGGAGTGGCAAGAGGGACTTACACGGAGAGGGTCACCACTGCTGTGCATCAGTGTTGATGGTAGGGACGTTGTTGGCGATGCTGTTGCTGCTACTGGTGGCAAGTCAGCATGGTCAGTGATGAAGAGTAATGGCTTCAACAGAATCGAAATTCTGGAGTTTGATGGCAAGTGGGTGTTGTGCCTATGAGACACCCGCCTTATTCTCATATGCCAGCAAGACAGGTTCGAAGAGGGCTTGCGAGCAAGTGGAGGCTGTGCCCCATCAAGACGATGTTGGCCACACCATGGGCAGCATCGGTGGCACCCTCGACAGCGATACCCACATTAGCACATGAGAGGGCAGTGACATCATTTGCACTATTACCTGACATGGCACAAAGATGGCCAAGACCCTGGAGGTGTTGGACAATTTCGAATTTGTGCTTTGGGAAGACACCAGGGAACCTGCCAGCATCTATGATCGTATCATCAAGGGAGGCAAATTGGCTGCCTGGGGGAGGAGTCTGGAGGACCATCCTTGAGTACCTTGGCAGGGTACATGTGATCACCAAGACCAAGGTGACAACTGGCCTCCTTAGCAATGGCGAGCTGATCACACCAACTTCAAAAGATGCCAGAGATGGAGGACAATGAGCAAACCAGCCAGCTTGCATTCCTTGCCCCTCAGAATGACCTTGAGCATGAACGTCGTCATGATGATGATGGCATCGAAGAGGTGGAGCGATGCATGTGGGATGCCACTGTACAGATTGTAGAATTTGGATCCGAGTGCCCAGAGTGAGAGAGGGATTTCGATGAGGAAGAGCATCGTGATGATGGTTGATATCAGGGAGAGCACCTCAAGCTAGGCTGGGGCGCCGGGTGTCCTGGCGGTCCTGCAATCGGAGGACAAAAGGGTATAGGCCAGGTCAATTAGGATGCATGTGGCATCTACAACAATATACAGAAGCATGAAATGTCAGTGGGGAGAGGAATGACATGCCATGCTAGGAAAGGGCGGACAAAGAGTGATGATGAGTCTGTGAATGATGACAGATTCTAGGGCTTTGAAGAGGCAATTGCGCCAGGTGAGTGGGCCCATTGGGGACAGATATTCTTGTTCTGGCTGTCCTCCAGGGTGTGGGCCAGTGACCATCTTAACCTTGACACAGAAGGCAGGGGCATCTTTGATTGTTTGCTTGGTGTCTTCGCGAGGGGGACCGAAGATGGCGAGAAGACCAATGAGCTCAACAGGTTGCCTTCAGCCTCCTTATTGTCACTATCAAGCTTCTTATGCACCACCGCATGGGCATGGAGACCACAGGAGAGCAGGTACATGAAGATCAGAGCCAATGGAGAGTGAGGGCATTAAGGCAGGTGTCGGGATCTATGATGAGACATTTCCTGGTATAGGGATTTCGGGATTGAGATGATGTCCATGTGGGAAATGACACGAATATGCTGAAGGCTTGTAGTTACATGATACACTGAATAAGATGGATGGGAGGTACGCAGATGATGGGAAGTTGTGTGCAAAGGGGAAGTCATGCAAGCCTTGGGTGGGAAGGGCACAGATGGGAGCTTGTGACAGGACTTGGGAGGCGATAGGGAATCTGACGATGACAACAGGGAGAGATGTGAGCTCTGCGAACTGAGATCTGATTGATAGGAACTTGTAAGCTGATCGAGCTGAAGAGCATTGTGAGAGAGGTCAGAGTGTGAGTGGTATAAGGAGAGTTGATCTGAGAGTGTTGTCCAGAGGGGATATTGAACACAAAATACAAGATGAGTGGAGATGTTTGGATTGGGAAAAGTCTTGAACTGCACTTACCACATCTGCTATGACTACCATGTCTGCCATGTCTGCTGAGTCCACCACATCCACTGCCTTTCCTTCGACCCTCACCAAGGACTGCAGCCATCTGCAGTGCAAGACAGATGACATTCAAGTTTTGAGACAATAAATGAGGGGCAAAGTTATCTGTAAAGAGTGAGGAATAGCAAGAGAAGTGAAACATATGCATTGGCAGCAGGCTTGAGATGAGGCAAAGAGGGACTTTGAGGATCAGAGGAGAGGGACAAGGGGTACCAAAGGCAAGTGACAATGCGATGGAGGCAAGGTGTGCAATGGTAGTAAGGTGTGCGATGGAGGCAAGTGTAGCAAATGGCATGCACAAAGGAATCAATAAGATGTGCTTTTCACAGTACTGTGAATATTTGATACTCCAAGCCCCACAGAGCTCCACAGTTGCCAGTGCTTATATACTTGTAGTCAACCTTTTGTCACCTCAGTTCTGGTGTTCACACACACACACTGAGGTGAGTAGTAGTTTATTCCTCAATATATCACAGTTCCGGTGTTCACACACATACACTGAGGCTTGATATGTGCTCAAACTCAACCCTTTTAGACTTGTTCTTTTCCACAGCAAGGGTATTGTGCTGTCTGTCAGGCCAGCATATATGCCAACATGGCATGGAATGAAGTTGACCTGGATGTCGTTGAGGCACGCAAGTCACAGTTTATTGAGTTCAAGTCAAAGTCACATTGGAATTAGTACCAAAAGAAGGGAACGGAGCGACATGAGGAATGCT
>Ga0307512_10006499_pt1 | contig 11830 bp, 15 predicted proteins | sample 14_EM_MG_FD_200267 | JGI IMG/M metagenome (GOLD analysis project Ga0307512, IMG submission 200267) | Populus trichocarpa ectomycorrhiza microbial communities from riparian zone in the Pacific Northwest, United States - 14_EM | ecosystem: Host-associated > Plants > Roots > Unclassified | place... | reverse complement strand
GCGCAGGCCGTCCCACAGCAGCGGTTTGCGGTATTCCGTGACTGCCTCTCAAGCTCAGGCTGGACATCCATATGCGGCCTCCGCCTATGCCGCTGCTGCGCCTCCTGTGCCTCCCGCACCTCATGTGCCATACCCGCCTGCGGCCCACGGTCAGGACCAAGCGAATTTTGCCGCCAACGGTGATCCATTCTATAGGCCTAATGCTACTGGTGCCGGTGGCGTTCGTACGGGTTACGCACAGTAAACACCGCACCTATTGCCATCTATACATGCTCAACACGAACGGACCATCTTCCTGGGGCTACCGCCTTTTTTTCTTCTCCCTAACCTAACCAAATGTTACCCGCGCGGCAGCTGCCGGCGCATCCCCCCCTTTTTTTCACCATTCGTACGATGGCGATGGCGCAAGCACGCCGCCTGTGCAATATTGTACTCATACTAGTCGTATTTTTTGTGCATGCAGATGTTTCGTGTGTGTGTACAGCGGATACGACCCGTGTATTTTGCCTTCGTACCAACCTTGGTCTCGCTTTTCTATTTTATGTTTATATTTGCTTTTGGGCCCATGGAGTAATTTGGATTAACTGACAGGAAGTCATGTTATTGGGACGACTAACCTGAACCAGCTATGTAGTGGACGCTTTTATTTATGCTATCCATTGGGGCAAAGAATGTCGTAGTTCCTTGTCTGGCTTTTCATCGTCAGGAATATGCAACACTTTGTGTAGGCGATGGAATCGGAATGAAAACAAATGTAGCAAGGTAATAAATAGTATGGGTGTGTTATAAAACCTGCGAAAGTGGTAGGACCAGATTAGTGCTCGATCGCACAAACAAGACAATCGTCAGGTATGTATTGATTTGTTTCCGTTGGTTCGTCAATTACCTGACCATTTGTTTCAAATTTGCTCCATGGCACTCCTGAACTTAGGACCATTTCCCGAACGCACCGTAACTATGCTTTGCCGTCACTTACTATAATGAAGAACAGCAAACATACACGCGTTCTACTCGTGGCACGTACCGCATCTGACGGCCGTCTTCCTCGCGGTTCACTCGTTACAATTCTACCACCATCGCTCATCATCTACCTCCCTCGACCACCCGAAATCCATGCTCAACGCTACAGCCAATGGACATACAACCAGAGAACCCGGTATACTCTTCGACCATGAACTGTGGTGGCGAAACCACTACCAGGAGCTAGAGAATCGTGGATACAGACTTCGTCCCAGATATCGTCCGGATTGGGTACCCTCATGGAAAAAATCGGGCAAAGAGTCTTACACTGTAGAGGATGGTCAACCCACCCCGGTGAGTATTTCATCCATTTGATGCCCCTCCATGCCTAAACTCGCCCTAGTTGTCCACGGTGATGGACGCAACGTGCCTGGACGGAAGGCAGGTGATGCTTAAGAGAGTTCCTGTAAGAAGAGGACAGCAGGAATTGGAGATCGCCCGAACAGTCTCTTCTCCAGAACTCATGCGTGACCCCCGCAACCATTGCGTGCCGTTTCTGGGATATCTTCGAACTCCCCGATACCCTAGATGAAATTTTGATTGTCATGCCATTCCTCCGCCCTTTTGACCAGCCTCGTTTCCAGACGTATGGCGAGTTCGTCGCTTTCCTCACACAAATTTGCGAAGTGAGCTCTACATGTCACCTAGTACTCAGAGACATAGCAGATCTGACCAGTCTTGACACACTCGGTCACCCAGGGTCTCCAATTCATGCACGAGCGAAACATTGCACATCGGTACGCATGAACGCTTCTGTTTTAGAATTCAGGAACCATTATCAAGGATCTCTTTTTCAGCAACTGTACTTCAAACAATATCATGCTCGATCCGTCTGACATGTACCCCAATGGATTTCACCCCATCAAAATCAATCGAAGTAGAGACTTCAAAAGCAGATCGTGGCGATTCGACCGGATGCAGCGACCCCCACGCTACTACCTGATTGACTTCAGTTTATCTCGCCAATACAGCTCCCGAAATGCACTAGACGACCCGTTGCGTGGTGGTGATAAGTCTGCGCCCGAGCATCAACTTGGGAGACGTTGCAATCCGTTTCAAACAGATATCTATTACCTTGGGAACCTCGTCCGCGAGCGCTTTATAAACGTAACAATGTTCGAAAGTCGTTTTTTTGCGTGCGCTTATAGGATCATTCAGAACTATACTAGCTTCGGATTTATGAAGGGACTTGTGGATGCGATGACGCATGAGGAGCCATCGAGGCGACCAACGATTGAAGAGGTCATTGCAAGATTTACTCGCATTCGCGAGTCCTTGAGCGTATTCAAGCTGCGCTCATTGATTCTGGCCAAAAGGGACCCCTCCGCAATCTCTGCTTTCCGGTATACCACCCAAGTGATTCGCACAGTGCAGTACATTATTTTGGAGAAACCATGTATTCCACATCCCATTACAGACAATTAAAGTCGACTCATCGAAGGGATATATTTCATTACGGTAAACCCTACCATAATTGAACGGTATCAGCGTATCCAACTTCTTCACAGTGCGTGTCTAGTCGAGATGGCGATGCACATCAGTCAGAGGTTATTGGAGGTCTGTCATACTCTTATTGTTCAGTATCTTCGAGGTCGCTAATGGCTGATTCAGAGGGTGCCGTCGTCCTGGGATCATATAGACTGGGCATTCCTACACACCACCGTGACATCACCGTCTTCCAACTTGAATCCCGGGCCAGTTCTTCTTCTACTGACTCCAGCGCATTCAGTCTGACAGGTGGGACGCTCACAACTGTTCCACTTTTACTCCTGGTCTAACTTGTAGGAGTAGAAACTAGTTTATTCACTATTTGTGGCGAGAGCGAGGTCTTCGGTCCCCCTTCGGTGGTTGAGGAATTTATATAAAGCGAGGTATATCGGGCACAGAACGGTAAAGACACCAACGCTTCACCTATACGACATGGCGAACCATCGAGGACTCACACATCTCTGGGAAAACAAGAGATGGCGGCATATGCAGAGTATTCGGGCTTTCAGACAGTTTATCTTGTATCATGATCGAGGGATGTGGCGTTTGGAAGCAGAGCTTGATTGAGTCGGTGGTATAAATCCTATCATGTCGTGGGGAAGCAGGGAGAATCTGAGAAAGTCGGTGAACATCCCGCACCTACTCAGATCAGCGAAAATTCGTCACATTGACCTCGTGAGGTCCAGCGGTCATATCTTCCCTCCAAGTGGCCGCGATCCGGTTCCTCCACAGAAGCGCCGCCAAGCACGAGTCCACGCGAGGCACACGCCACACATGTTGGATGAGCTGCGCACCCGAGCTGAGGTAGCCAGCCTTACCAGCTTAGGGACGCTTGCCTAGAAGCACCATTATACTTAGATCATTATATTTATCCAACATCAGTTTTTCGAAAGTCCGGCCATTTGTTGAACCCAAAAAATTGAGGTTACAATTTTTTTTACAAATTTCTCCGAGTCACGGTGACAAGTTACGACGAGAAAATGACTTTGGCCCGGGAGTTTCGGGGGTGAGGCTGGTGAGGGATGACGCGATGACGCCTGAAGGCGAAGCCGAAACGAGTTTGTTATGTACAGATCCTGTAGAATCAGTTGTATCAAGTTGTATGTGTAATCATACTTGCGATGTACCCTGCATCAAGGCACCTGTAGCTTTTATACGACGTATTGACATGTATTATATCACGCCTGCAGATGTACCTCATCCCGTGATGTAGGATGCATGATGATTATCATTCTTCCAGAACATGACTTGCAAATTCGAGATATCACAACGTTAGGTGTGTCTCGATCCGTATAACGACTGAATAAACTGGGAGACTCAGCTAAACAAGTGTGAAACTAAACTGCTGTCCCATATGGTACTACTGGATATGTGACTCATCTTATCGATTTGCTTGCGCGCTATTCCCAGATTCCCTACATGTAGGTCTAGGCAAGGGTCTAGGCCAATACTGTATCCAACTGTATCGAACATTAGTGTGATAATTCATGAAACAATCGGATATACTACTGTACCACAATTGTGGGCGGTCCACCATGCCACATGACTAGGTTATCTATGAGTCGTCTATGCAGACGCAAAGCTTACTTCATCACGTTGAATTCCCTCGGATCGAGATCGATCAAATGCACTCACTCCCACGTGCGCCAGCAGCAACTTGGATTTTGCACCAAACTCCTTGACTTGTTAACTTTTTGGCCTAACACTGCCAATGCACTGCCATTACTAGTACACTGCCGTCACTGGCAGTGGGCTTGTTTTTGCACTGGTTGGGTTGAGGGGATTGATCGGCCGAAAATTCCTCAGCATATACCCCATCCAATTCCCAAAAAGCAACGCGCCGTACACAACTCCACCCCGTATGACTCGCCCTCGCGTTTGAGTTGACACGGAGTAACCAGGAGAGCGCCTAACAGGCCGTAGGACTTTAGATATGGACACGGCCAACTGACGAGATTGCCCTCCGATGGACCGGGTGCGTGTCGTCTATGTCCCGTTATTATGGCAGAAAAACCAAAACACACGCGTTATACGCGTGGTCTATCCTGCATCCGATGGTTTTCCTCCTTTCAGTCCATGGTTTACAATTCTACCACAATCACCCATCATCTACCCGTCGACCTCCCGAAATCCATGCCCAACGCTACAGCCAATGGACACGCAACCAGAGAACCCGGTACACTCTTCGACCATGAACTGTGGTGGCGAGACCACTATCAGGTACTAGAGGGTTGTGGATACCGACTTCGTCCCAGGTACCACCCAGATTGGGTACCCTCTTGGAAAATTTCCGGCAAAGAATTTCACACTGTAGAGGATGATGGCCAACCCACCCTAGTGAGTATTTGTTCATTTAACGCCTCTCCATGCTTAAACCCGCCCTAGTTGCCCTCGGCGATGGACGCAACGCACCTGGACGGAAGACAGGTGATGCTTAGGAGCGTTCATGTGAAAAGAGGACAGCAGGAATTGGAGATCGCCCGAACCGTATCTTCTCCAGAACTCAGGCGTCACCCCCGCAACTATTGCGTGCCGTTGCTAGACGTCCTTGAACTCCCCAACACTCTTGATCGAAAGTTGATGGTCATGCCATTCCTCCGCCGTTTTGACGAACCTCGTTTCCAGACGTATGGCGAGTTCGTCGATTTCTTCACACAAATATGCGAAGTGAGCTCTACATGTCACCTAATATGAGGAATAGCCGAACCTGAGCACTCCTGGCCCAGGGTCTCCAGTTCATGCACGAGCGAAACATTGCCCATCGGTATGCCAGAGTGCTTCTGTGAGGAATCCTCATCGAGGATTTCTCTTTCGCAGGAACTGTACCGCGAACAGCATAATGCTCGATCCGTCTGGAATGTATCCCGATGGATTTCACCCTGTCGAAATCAATCGAAGTAGGGACTTCAGAAGAATACCTCGGCGATACAACCGGACGCAGCGGCCCCCACGCTACTACCTGATCGACTTCAGTTTATCCCGCAGATACTTTTCCAGAAATGCATTAGACGAGCCGCTGGTTGGTGATGATAAGTCTGTGCCCGAGCATCAGTACAAGAGATGGTGCAATCCGTTTAGTACGGACATATATCATCTTGGAAACCTGGTTCGTGAGTGCTTTATGAAGGTAGTGCTACTCGAAGTTGGTTGGCTGCGTGGCTTATAGAACCTTCAGAAATACAATGATTTCGAGTTTATGAAGGAACTTGTGGATGCAATGACGGCTGTAGACCCAGGGAAGCGACCGACGATTGAAGAAGTTATCGCAAAATTTTCTCGCATTTGCGGGTCATCGAGGACTTTTAAGCTGCGCTTTCCCACTATGGACAATCGAAGTTGGCTCGGCAAAAGGATATCTCTTAGAGTTGAGGTGAAGTCTTACGACAATTAAATGGTATCAGCTAAATTCTTCACAGGGTGTGCTTAATCGAGCCGCCGACGCATATCAGCCAGAGGTTAATGGAGGTCTGTTACGCTCTTGTTCAGTATTTTCAAGGTCACTAATTGCGTATCCAGAGGGTGCTGTCGTGATGGGATCACGTATACTAGGCGTTATTACACGGCACATCGTCGCCACCTTTCCGAGTCGATCCCCGGCCAGCACCTCGACAGATCTCAGCGCATTCAGCTCGCCAGGTGGGATACCCACACCTGTTCTACTCTTTCCCCCGATCTAACTTGTAAGCGTAGCAACTAGTTCTGTCTCTGTTTATAGCGAGAGCGAGGTCTACGGTGCCCCTTCGGTGGTTGAGGAATTGGTATGAAGCGAGTTGTGTCCCGCACCGTCATGTCTCGTGCCAATGAACTTCTCTATGTTCTCATACCTGTATGACCGTCAAATTATCTAACCATAACATTTATGGACCTGATGTAACATGCTGCCCCGTGGTGCAGTCTAGGTAGATCGGGAAGTTCCAATGGCATACCAACGATACATGATAGGACTGTGAAGACGGGAACCTTTCACCAGGACGTCACGATGAACCATCGAGGGCTCACGTCATTATGGGAAGGCGAGAGACGGAAGTTAGTATTCAAGCTTTCAGACGGTTGTCTTGCATCACTCCCGAGGTCTTGGAGCTTGATTGGGTGAATGGCGTATATCCCAAGCCGTGAGGAAGCGGGAGAAAGTCAGTGATCTTGAGGGAAGAGGTGGAGACTACAAGGAGCAGTATCAAAACACACGGAGAAAGAATGGTGTAAACAACCCAGACCTAGGTCGTCAACTAATCGTCACGTTAAATCTCGTGAGGCGCAGCAGTTACCCTCCCTCGAGGTTACGCCGCACATGCTAGATGAGCTGCGGACCACGGTAGTCAAGCTGAGATAACCAACCTTGCCGAGCTCCCACTGTCGTTTACCCCGCTTGATTCCCGGTATGTCCACGTTGGTAGAAATACTGGCTCAATTACAAGTACACTTGGATCATCGTATTCGACACGAGGTGGTTAACAGAATACTAACTATTCAACTACTCCGAACTACGAGACTAACGGTTAGGTGAGTGCATGGACATAGGATCTACGTATCAGTGTACGGACTCGACTGATAGGACGTGGAAGGGGTCATCGAAATATCTGCATCATCAGAATGTCGCTGTGAAACGGGCCGTAAAGGCTGCGACGAGGATGCTCGGGGAGTGCGGGTGGGCCTGATAGGGGCAGTAGCAGTATCAATGTCGTCAGTGTGAGGTGGAGCAGATGGGCCTGTCTGTGAATCCTGAGCGGGTGCTGGTGCCTGTGGGTCTAATGGACATGTGGGGAGCGCGAAGAGCAGCCCTGTCGCGTTGCATTTCGCATCCCATGAAGACTGAAGACGCCAAAGACGATGCCGTCACGTGCCGCGTGACCATCGCCTGCAGTGCCTGATATTCGTCGCGCAGCTCCTGCTCGGCCTTTTCGATCTTGAGCCTTCTCAGGACCAAACGTACTGCCGAGACGACGATAATGAACTTCGTTGGATCCATCTCGATGTGCTGGAGAACTGTGTTTCTCAAGAGATTATTGAGATTTTTCAGGTGAAGGTTGTGACCGTGCGAGATGTATCGGTTCAAGGTTTCATCCTGATCGATCTTCAATTGTCGCATGATAAACGGTTTCGCTTGCTGCTCTGGCTTTTGAGTTGCCAACACAGCAGCAACGCATTGCGCTGCGATCGTGACGTCCTCATGAATACCCCGTTTGGGCTCAGACAATCGTTCTGCAAAGCGCCACGATTCCACAGATTTGAGTAATGGCGCAAAGGCAGCCATGACTTTTTTATTGTCCAGTTCGTTTGCCGCGCGGCACAGAATCTTTTCGATGGCACGAGGGAGGAAGTATAAAGCCTTGAGGCAGATTCGTATGCGCTCTTCTCGCACAGCTTTCGAAAGTAGCTTGGAGTCCGGCAGAAACCCAGGTTTTGCAGAACGGATGAACAGGTTCGTTATGTGGCGATACAGGCTTGGATTGAGCTTGCTGCGACTAGGGACCTCCTCCAGGATTAACACGGCGTCTTTAACCTTGGTGGATTGGGAAAACCCAGGAATGCCAGCAGCGAACTGCACCAAGTCACCTTCTTCGTCCAGCCGATCGAGTGTCCAGCCCAGCGCTCTAGCAACCATTGCCTTGTCCTGCGTCAAGGCCACATATTGGGCAGCCCTGATCATGTTCCGGGACAGACGCTCTTTGAATGGGGAAGCATTGCTGGCCTGCGGTAAGCTCGTCCGCGGTCGGCCCATATATTTACCCACAAAATCTGTGATCTGATCGGAAGCCCAGAACAAAGCCAGGACAGTCTTCCGAAATATATACCAAAGGGGCGTAGAGAACGGAGTCGTATATGGACTGTCTTGGTAGACGACCGGCAATATCGTGATCGCTACATATATGGCCGCACAGGCAACGATCACCGCGAGGACGATGTAAGCGAGTGTGTGCTGGATGTTAAAGAGGCCAACAACGAGGCCTGTCAAGAACAGGAAGACGGAGACATGGAGGAGCGCTGGGATGGCCTCCATGGTGACGGCCAGATGGAAGCGGGTAGCGCCCTCGGCAAAGAAGGTCCGGATGAGGGCACGCTTATGGATAGCGAGTTGAGGCTGGGTGAGTCGGAGGTATCGGCGGGCCCAGCGTTGCTGGAGCATCGCTAGCAGAGCACAAAAGAGGCTCATGACGAGGCTCAGACACCAGAGCGCATTGACCCAGACGACAATGGCCGGTGGCTGCCAGCTACTAGCAGACAGTGGTAGGGAAGAGCTCGAAGCCCTGCCGGCAAGGGTCCCATTCACGATACCGTCGAGTTGTTGGGATATTTGGGCGAGGAGGATGACGGTGGCTCCCGCCGAGTCGGGGAACAAGAACATGAAACTACCGGAGAGAGACGTGGCGACTGTTGCTGCGAACAGTCCGGTCTACAAAAAAGTAGGTTTGTCATTTCAGAAATAACAGCGGTAGGGAGTCAACGTACAAAGACGAGTATCCCGTCTGCGCCCGCGTTCCACACTTCGGCCTTCTCTCTGTCATGTCTCTCCGCATGCGATAAGTATAAAGAGAACAAGGCACTCGAGGAGTCGTCAAATGAGGACTCAGACTCGGGTACTTCTTCCATTATACTCTGGATGTCAGGGCCCGACCGTTCGGCCACCCCCACGGCATCAACTGCTGGAGCTGTGTTGTGTATCCGAATCAGAGGCCAATACTAGTTTCACGTAACGGCCTGAGGCGTCACGAATGAGAAAGAGATTGTAGGACCCACGCATGTTTCCGGAGACTCGAGAGGGGTCAGAAATAGATTGGTTGGCTGAGGTTGACATGCCACGAGGTGCAGATAAAGATACAGTCAGTGGACTAGCAAACGGCACCACATAAACAGTCTGGGTTAGGGTAACCAGACTGTAGATACAAAAGTTCACACCAGCCAGAGGCTAAGGCCCAGAGCCGTCGTCACTCGTCACCCAACTTACCTCTTATCTTTCGATTGATAAGATTAATCGTCACCGTGAGAATGATGAATGATGGTGGCTTCCCTACAGTTCTGTAATCTGTGTATGACGCTTGTCCATGGGATTGACATTATCCTCAATGCGTTGCATTGCACTAACGCGTTCCGTTCTTAACACAGAAAAAACCGAGGGACTACATGTGATAGTTTGTCAGCTGGTTGATGTCGAGATTAGGAGCACGGTAAAGTGAACGGGTACAAGCAGATGCACGGACCCCATCTCTGTATGCGCTCCCCGCTATTCCAACGCTCCCGCGGTTATATCTATCTCATCTCCATCTTATGACAAAAGTTAATGTTTCAGGGCGTGTCGCATCAACATATAATTTATCACGTGTACCTCTATTTTTGACGGTTCCTGAATAACAGATTCGTATCCCAGGGAACCCGGGCGGAACTCCTTTTCCATCCCCAAATTTGACATCATATGTGGCAATGATATGAGGGAGCAACGCCTACATTTCGATGGCCGCCAAGTACCGGCCAGGACAGTCAAGTTGAGGAAGGGGAGGAGGGTCAGGAAGAAGGAAACACAAAAGGCGCTAGGAATCGGATTTTAACTAGTGGGCTGGCTCACCACGCATGATGCCCGATTCCAAAAGCTAAATGTTCGAAGGACGTTTAGCTACCGTGAAGTCGCCCTCCTGTTCGCGGAGCTTCGAGAAACGAAAGCCGTCGAATATACGAGGGTCCGGGCACATTTCTCCATCCTCATGGCATAGACCGCACGGAGTAGGAGCGACACAAGTATACCGGCAGGGACAGTCATGTCGTTGCAGAACGTGAAAGTTCGAAGGGCGAGGTGAGATAATCCCACTTCGTGAGCGGCACGGCACAGACTCGGAAACATTAGTAAGTAACAGAGTCGTTTTTTTTTTTAAAATTAATCGCAGAAGCGCTGACGAACGGATCGCTTGAATGTCGACTCGTTGGGTCTCCCGGATGAAACTGTCGATCTTGTGCATCTTGTCCATTTCGGCTTTGGTCCAGCCTTCCTCTGCTACGACGGCTTCGACCTCTTAGCGAAGGCGTCCGAGTCCTCACGGTCATCGCTCTCCGCTGACTTTCCTTTATCGTCGTTCTCGGTTCGGACAATACCGTAAATACCCAGGTTCGGGATACCGAGTACTCGTTCCCCAAGCGTGATACCCCACGTCACCTTCGCGCATTCCACCATGCTAGAGTACTCGTCCCTCAAGCCTCTGACCCTCCTGCCTCCAACGACCCCCAACCGGGTACACCTGCAACAACGCCCACTCCCGTCGAGCCTTCTTCTCCTCCCAAACAAATCCCATCGTCCCCGAACACCCAAACACCTAGGCAACCACCACTGGCCCCTTCCCCTTCCCCATCACCTTCACCCAAACCTCAATCTCAACCCCCTGCTCAAAGTTCATCTCCTCCCCCTGCTCCTTCTCCTGTAACACCATCCTCGTCTGCCACTCCTGCCGCTCCTCCCTCCACGTCCTCGCCCACGTCCGGACCCGCGACAACTTCGAACGCCGCAGCAACTTCTTCGCTGGATATTTCTTCGTATGCCCCGCTTCCCTTTTTTCCATTGTTGCCCGTTATTGACTATTCGTCAGTTCTCAAATCAAGACAGTGTCCAACATCCCCGACTACTTAGCGACGGCCTATTCATATTCCTACCAACCGGGGAGTATGATGGGCCTCGGCGGTACCAGCACGGGGCCGAACTTCCTCCGGAACACCGCCGGTTCCACGTCAACCGTATCTGCCGACCAACAGCAGGCGCCACCTCCAAAGGGTTTTTCGCAAACAAAGCAGGCGTCGGCATGACCTTCGGCATCGTCGGGATCGTCGGCGCTCTCGCTCTCATACTGGGCATCCGCATGGTTCTCAAACGGAAACGCAATTCGCGCGAAGCGAGAGAAGTCGACGAATGGTTCGAGAAGTACTCGACCGGTCACGGCAGCAGCAGCTGGCACGGCGACGGCCAATACGCCAGCGGTCCGGACGACGACATTCAACCTGCTGGCACCTGTCACAACGACGGCCAATACGCCAGCGGCAGTCGCAACGTTCAATACTCCGGCAGCAGCAATCACGACGACAGTCAATATAGTGGAAGCCGCTACGGAGCGAGCTCTACGGACGTCGCCGTCACGGCCGCTATGACCGCCGCGGCGCCTGGCGCCTATCCGGACCGTTCCGTCCACTACGGCCGGCAGAACGCTGGCTCTGGCGGCGTCATCCTCCCGCCGTCTATAAACTTCGCCAATGCCGGCGGTGCCGCCGGCGCCGCTTCGCACTCGCGCAGGCCGTCCCACAGCAGCGGTTTGCGGTATTCCGTGACTGCCTCTCAAGCTCAGGCTGGACA
>Ga0307512_10006498_pt1 | contig 11831 bp, 15 predicted proteins | sample 14_EM_MG_FD_200267 | JGI IMG/M metagenome (GOLD analysis project Ga0307512, IMG submission 200267) | Populus trichocarpa ectomycorrhiza microbial communities from riparian zone in the Pacific Northwest, United States - 14_EM | ecosystem: Host-associated > Plants > Roots > Unclassified | place... | reverse complement strand
GAAGGTCCATCAGTGGTCGTCCCTTCGTTGACTTTGGGAGAAGGGCCATCAGTGGGCGTCCCTTCGTTGACTTTGGGAGAAGGGCCATCAGTGGGCGTCCCTTCGTTGACTTTGGGAGAAGTGCCATCAGTGGACATCCCTTCGTTGACTTTGGCAGTGGACCCATTGTCATGCATTCCTCCGTCTGTAAGTCACAGACATCAGCCAGCCAACCGTTATTGGTTCCATCTGAACATCAGATATTGCAGGCGGATGAAGACAAACCGGATGGAACATCAGGGTCGCCAGAAAAACTGGCCTATTCCCCACCATCTGCAACACTGGTAGAAAAAATAGCTGACGATTTTGAGCCTGCCCCCTCCTCACCTTATCAAGGGACCTTCAACTTTGGAGGAGAGGAAGAACTTTCTTCAGCAGACCTTCTCAGGCGAAAAAACAACATGCGATTCTTGGAAATATTCGATCATGAGTGGGAGTGGGTGAAAAAGTCAAGGGTGATGGTTCGATTTAAAGATTCACTGGAGAACCCCCCAGAACACAAGCCCCCGCAAAAACTCAAGGAGCCACCTGAAGAGGAAAGGCCACCAGTTCCCCTCTCACAGCCAACCATCGTGGATTCCAAGGATCAGGAAGAGGAAGGGCAGGTAGTTCCAGGTCCAAGGTCCAAACAAAAAGCTTTCCAATTGGCAAAACCCAGCGAGGGGAAGAGGTCGCCTCCGATCAATAAGGTTGACGGCTCGTTAACGAACCTCCAGAACATCCGCATTTACGTGGACAAAGCTGCCTTAAAATTGACAACTTATTATCAGCCAGGGGAAGCCGAAGGAGCTGTAGTACGATCCGAAAAGGTTCTACTTGAGGTAACCATAAAGAGTTTCTGCGTTTATGTTTGCCAGACTGAAGGGCTTGTAACAGAAGCACAGAAGTATCTTTGACGATACGTTGTCATCCATCAACGATTATTGTCGGTCGGGAGAGTTTGACTCCAAGAGTGTTGAGAAGGCATTCGAAGATGAGGTAGCTGCGATGCGATTGTCTTTCTTCCGTATATGCTGAGCTCGCCTCCTGGTTATATTTTTCAGAATGGCCAGATTGCAATAACGGCTTTTGTGAAGTGCATGGTGCAAGAGGCGACTCTGCCTGGACAAGAAAGTCTGTGGGACCTCTCCAATCTCAAAATGCTGGGTCAGGCTGCATCCCCCCATCTTCGCAACTTGTCATTACAAGGGAAAGCTTAGGTCTGGGAAAGTCAAGCCCTACAATGTTGGCTTGGGGGTGGACTAGACAGTAAGCCTGTTCCGATGGTTGCAGCTGTGTAGGGGCGTTTGGATAGCAGACGAATGTATATAGTGCTTCTAAAGAAGATGTCTGTAGCACCCAAAAGTGTAAGACCTGCCTTGGTTGGACTTCAAACTCAAAGACGGAGGAGAACAGGATGTTCCCATGCTACAGACGTATAGAGAAAGAAAACAGTCCTTCTTAGATGAAGATCGTTAGGCAGACAGGACTTCTGACTGATGGGCTTTTCTGGTCTGAGCCATTGCCAAAGGTACATCCCACCATCTTACCACTGTCGGCTGTAAAGGAATCCTGGCCCAACAACCAACCATTTCTATAGGGCGTGGATTGGTTTGAATCTACCGAACAACCCCTTGCCCGTAAGGAACTGTAGGCAATGTAACTGGTGAGGCTGGAAAACGGCAATTCATCCAACTATTCTGCAGGCCCTGCCCGTACCTCAATGTTCCCCATTTGACTGGCTTATCGATTGGCACATTTTCGGTCACCAATTTTCCAGACATGTAAACAGTAAAGAAAGGGGGAAGGGAAACATGCTAGGGATGCTCAGCTGCAAGGGCGGTAATAATGTAGTGATCTTCGTGCCTTGGCGCTGTGTGAGTTTTGATATGCCAGAGTTAGAGGGATCTGCAAGGGGATTTTCAAGATCACTCGCATCTCGTGCAAACGGTATGCATTCTCTGAGCATGGTAGCAATGGGATAAACGTCAATGTGCCAAGATCAACTTCCTTTGGCCAGCGATCGGCCTGGCACCTTCTGTCACGGTCGGTGCCTGGGATTATTAAGTATGGCGACCCTGTTGGCAAATTGATGACCAACGATTTTGTAGAAGTCAGGGGAAAGGCCCAGGTGCGCCTGAACCCTCGGACATGACACAAAACGTAAAAGGTTTGCTGAAACGTTTCCCATATACACGTAAGGAAGCGAGTCTATGGCCTTTAGCACCTGGGCCCTGAGAACGGTGGAAATCGAGATGTGAATCTTGCTTGTGCTCCATGTCGGGCGCATGGGAAGGAGTGTAGTGAGTCCAGCATGTCAACAGCAAGGTTTGTTACCTCATGCCAGCAAGATGTCAAGCGCACGTAAACTTCCATACAGGTGTCTCGGTGTTCCGTGGTCCTCTGATTGGTCATCCAAATACACTGAATCTGGAACCTTTACAGCCGTTCCGGAAAACCTTGTCCTCACCAACTTTTATTTCTTTCTTGGACGGCGACAGCTGTCATGCCAAAAATATCTGATATGTCAGAAATACTGCGGGATAGGATCCGCCCGCTGTTTCCTCAAGGATGACAGCGGTCTACCGGTGCGGGCGCAGCTGAGGGGAGTCTGAGGGGATTGATGGCCACCTTGCCTCTTGCCTCCCTGTTATCCGAGAGAGACGAGTGATCTTGACGAGGACTATGCAATGACTCTCGCCTCATTAACCCAAAAACACAGTGTTAGATCAGCCAATAGGAACCGTTATCCTTGTAGTTGAGATTCACAATGAGCATCGACATCTATGGCGTAGGGCGTCTACCGAGAGGTGAATTGAGTTATTGGACCATTGGCGAACCGGTTAACTTCTTAATGGGACTGGGTCCCATCGTGCCTCAGTTCTACTCTCACATAGTTCCACGTTTCGCGTTTGCCTCCCTTACAACGGAGGTCCAGCAGGGTATCTCGAAAAACTGGACATTGACAACGTTGATGATCCAGCCGAATTTAGAGTAATGAGTGCCGCGAGATGAGCCCACTTTCTGCAGACTGCTATCGAGTGAAATCCGACCCCCTGGCATGGATCATTGTCCTCCTGGACACGCACTTGACTCAAGACGGACAGTTAGTGGAACTGTCAGACGGCAACAATGTGTGGTCTGATACCCTGGGCTCGGTATATTCAGAGATTCAAGCTGATCGCTCGCTGATCAAGTGTATGAGGTTCTTTTGAAACATCTCCTAAAGGAGGTGGCAACGATCATTGACGCAAGGTCAGAGGTCGAGCACAAGCGTCAGGTCTTGATCCTGAACATGTCGTGTGGGGAATCAATCCTCAACGAGCAAACCAGGGAGTCGATCTTGTCTGGGTGCGTATGTTCACCAATTCAAAGCACTTTAGGAAATAACTAAAGAGGCTTGCAATAAATATTGTGCCGATATAGTGCTTTCATTTGCCAAGAGGGCCGTCCTTCCAGCCAACGTTTGCAACCTGGTCGCCAACTTCGCCGGGGAGTGGGCCATTACTTCATCACCGCTGATGAATTTGATTGGCACGGCAATGATAATGGAGATCGCCAAGGACACATTGCCGGTGTTCTCCAGCCGAAGCTTCAAGAAGTTTCACTTCACTCTGGTTGAGCCATTCCCCTTGATACCAGGTGGTCGGCGGGTCGTCTGCTAAACTGGATGCCGTGCTATGCTCAGAACAAGTTCAGGTTCCATTGGTCACAATCAGACGCAGTGGGTCGTCGATTGTAGCGAATGCGAGCTTAGGACGACCATCAAAATGCCTCAAGACAATGCAATTCCTCTAGGAGACGAAAAGATCGTCATGCCGGTTCCCAAGACTACTCACTTGCGGACTCCGTTCCCCATTCCAGTGAAGCCATTGCAATGGCGCAAAAAAATCCCCTTCAGACCCTACCCTCACCCGCAACCTCCGGACCATCCTAGGCTCCCCCATTTCCACCCCCAACCATGGCTACCCCTCTTCCGGTTTCACGGGGTCCAGTGAGACAAAGGAGCAGGTCCAACAGAGTTCGAGTGGATTCCTTGGCCCCTGAGCCACCCTCTGACCTGGGAGAAGGAAGCTTGAAAGGTATACGGAGGAAGAAATCTCGAAGCTGTGAGTTCGACTCTTTTCCTTTTACAATTTGGCAGAGAGTTGTCTCCCCTGGTTGTTCACCGCTGTCCCTTGCGCAGGTTGAATGTTCCTCCCCCGTTAATCTAAATCTCTCGTTAGCACATGTAGAAGTGCAAATACGCAGTATTTTGTATCCTTGCAAATAATTCGACACTCTCTGAGACCTCAGACCTTGTGCATTGTGTGTTGGGATTACATGCTGGGCTGCGGATCCGAATACTTCAAAGGGGACACGGATGTGCATAGGGAGGTGGGTTCTACGGTGATCATGGTTGGAGTTACTTGCTGAGCAGCAAGGAGATCAAACAGCTGACCTGACCGTCAGAGAGAGTATTGGACATGCGCATACAGAAATACAACATAGGCGGAATGCGCCGGTCTAACTTTGTCTTGATCACTCTCTTGCTGCACTTTTTGCAACAAGTCCTAAGCCCACTGTTTGACATCAGCATGCAAATCGTCAAGCAGGCTCTTGCGGCAAGCGATGGTCATGTGGTGAGCAAGGTCGCACTCCTAAGTGGCTGTTGGGCTCTGGCACTGGCATCAAATGTTTTCTGTCATTGTTGAGGCCGCACCTAATGCAGCAAAATGTTGTCGGTCGGACTTTGAGAGCACGCTTGGTATGCGAAACCGGATCAGTCAGGCGGACAATCGATCGTTCTCCAATGTGACCGTGGGAAACCTGTGGAGCGATTAGCTTTGAACCCATCCACAAACCACCATCATCGCAGGTTTGGTTATCTTACATGCATTTGTGTCAACACTAACTACTCCTAATCCAGCACTTCCCAATGAGTCAACAAACAGCCAATCTAAAGATGGTGCAGTTGGGCGCTGGCTCCACACCTGACCCCAACGCCACTGGGGATACTCATTGCACCCAGCAAGCTGAAGGACAACCGATCTCAGCATCACATAGCGAGACTGATGGGATACATCGGCCAGAAGGCTCCCGTGAGTGTGTTCACCCTTATCGGCAGCTAGATCGCTTCACGACGCCTACAGCTCGGGAAGAGCCCTCCGTCACTACCCAGACGGGTAGCAACAACTCCAAACTGCCTTTGATCATCGGTGCACTAGCAAGAACGAAGCAATCGTCGAAGAAGAACAAACGGCCCACTGGCCGGGGTGGCAACAAAGAGGATAAGGGTGAAGAAGATGAGGAACGTGGCAAAGTCAGAGGGGAGGAGTGAGAAAGAACAATGCTCAAAAGAGTTCTCCTTCTCCAGGCCACGAAGATTGTAGATGTTCCAATCCTTTTCCCCAGTTGCACAATTACCATCGCTTCCATATTGATACACGTTTGGCACCTCGGGTGCAGAAGCTTATAACATGACGTTTTGACAACATTTTGTATTGACTGCCGAGCTCCATTTGCGATTGTCAAGCTGGAAAGTCATACGGGAATCAAAAAAACAGTCAGCAAATGACACAGATCAAAGGCAGACACCGTCATTAGTGGTGACCAGGGGTCTACGAAAAATCCATGGCAGTGGGGTTAGAGAAATCATTAGCCACATCTGCGTGGGTTTGTGTGGATTTCGACACAACAAACGAAAGTAACTAATATACAAGGTATGGATGTAGCTATGTAACAGACGGAAAATCAGTGACTATCCATAAGACCAGAAATGCGTATCCGTATCTTCATCCAAGATTTATTCTTCAATATCTGAGGCTTTTCGTATAGCGTTGGCCAATGGAAGCTGAAGAATATCGAATGTCAAGGTGGCGTCAGCACTTTGTGAGGCTGAGGTAGACTCAATTTCAGCCTTTCCTTGCCCCAGTAGCTGTTATATTGCAGAACGGTCGTGGTCCTGACAATTCCCTCAAATTGCCCCAGATATTTATCGAGATATGTGTGTACATTGCGTAGCCTTACAGATGGTCACCCCCAGTAAAAGGTCCAGTAATTGGAATCAACCAGCAGCGACTCTGGTCAACAAAACCAATCCAGTGCAATTTGGAACCACTGGCCCCAATATATATACGACGTGGTTGTAAACAGTCTTAATATAGAATGCCCCAAATAACATGACCGGAATTCTGGAATTGGGTGAAAACAACGAAGTCAAAAATCTGTCAGCGCCTCGCTCTATTCCATGAGACCTTTGTAAATTATTAATCCATTTGTCACACTCATGAACGTATCAAACTTGTAGAAATGCGACAACACACCCACAGACTGCTATATTCCGACTCTTCCCAGACCAATAGGACTTGAAGGAAAAACGCTATCGCATCATTCTGACGTCTCCAGAGATGTGTCTGGGTAGCAGCGGGTTTTCGGCACTCCTCAAAGATCCGCAATGGAGTCGCAATATTCTCTTCATGGTTGTGGACGAGGCCCATTTTATCAAACAGTGGGGTGCTGAATTTTGAAAGCACTATGCATCCCTGGAAACGCTCCGTTCATTTGTACCCAGAGGGGTCCCGGTTCTGGCGACCTCCGCAACTCTCCCTCCAACAACACTTGAGCATGTCCGATCTATCCTTGGAATGGATGCTGAAAATTTATTTCATTTGAACCTAGGGAACGACAGACACAATATAGTCCCGCCTGTTTGGCCCATGGAAGGTGGCGCATCAAACCTTGCAGCACTTAATTTCATTGTTTGCGGAAGGGATCAGCCGTTGCGAGTTACGGACGATCATCTATTTCAATAACAAACGTCTCACCATGCGCGCATGCAATCACCTTCAAAAATTACTCCCCCTTTCACAAGTGCATATAGTTGATACACTCCATGCTAGTCGCGGCCCGCATGCAAAGAAGGAGGTGATGGTGCGCTTTCGAGCAGGCGAAATCCTTGTACTATGTTCGATGGAGGTTGTTGGTACGGTACGTACCTTCATGTTGATACACATTAGCCCAATCATATGCCGTTACAGGGCACGGATATTCCGGATGTGGATGACGTTGTTCAATTCATGACCCCAGAGGCCCTATCAGTCTGGACCCAACGTGCTGGACGTGCTGGACGAGACAGGTGGCCATCACGAGCTATCCTTCTCATTGAACCTTCAGTCCCAGTCGAAAGTCCGATCGACGGCGGACGATGCCGAACGAGCAAACCCCAAAATCGTCCACAATCGCAGGATTTGGACTAACTCGTGACTGGGGACGATCCCATTGGAACCGATATATGTATGCCCTCTTATTAACCTATTTATAATCAATACCTATCTACCTGGAGCGAGTGTGCTCAACTCCGGACGACCTGGGTCGACTGTCGTCGACCTGTTTTATGTATTATTTATAATCCTATAATTTGATATATATCGATTCTGCTCAACTCATAGCGATTCGGAACGATTGTTATCAATTGCGAGCGACCAGTATCAAATACATGATTTGCTAATATTACATCCCATGCGTTGGGTCTCATGACTCGTCGGACCTTCGGATCGGCTTATTCTTCGGCCTGTTTAGCTTTCTGTGGGAAACGTAAGTAATATGACGTGTCGGAAGTGCGGTGACATACGATTACTGCCGCCGCCGTCTGGCATCAACAAAGTTTAGAGATAAGATAAGATACGCCAGGCTCAGTATATCCACGTACCTTCCTCTCGTCGCTGAACAATTTCTTCCAATATGCCTCGAATTGGGTAGTGTTCCTCCCATCGACTTCCTTGATCCAGGCTTCGCCGTACAGTTTCCTGTACAGTAGATGTTAGCAGTTGTGCGACTAGCTCGGAAAAAAAAACTTACTTAAAGGGGAACGGACCCTTTGTCTTCTTCTTTTTAGGAACAAGGGCTTCCGATGAGTTTGAAGAAGCAGCATTACTGCTGGAGGAGTCGTCGCTTGGTATAACCCTGCTTGCAGGGACCGGGGTGATATTGGGAGGGCAATTGCTCGGGGGGCCTGGAGAGAATTCTGGGGTAGGAGAGGCGGATACGTCGTCTGGAATCGAAATTAGATGGGAGACCGGCATAGAATGTTCTGCGCTCCTACGCGACCGAGGGGCCAGGGCGGCGGATTGAGGTGAGTCCGCAGGGGAAGGAGTTTAGGGGATGATGCTCCCTGACATAACTGGAGCGTCCTGCTTCGTTCCTAAATTATAATAACCATTTGGACGACCCAATAAAACGCTTACTCGAACCCCATTGGGATTGGGAACGGTCGGCGTAACTTGAATTTTTGCGCTGGGGTGTGGGTCAGTCCATATCAGACAGACCCGACAACGAACAAGATACGTACAATGGGTTGACCTAGATGGCTTATGTTAGTGTACAGACATCGAATAGAAGTGGGGAGATACTTACCTTTGCCAAAATCCCTTTGGTTTTTTCCAATTTTGGTCGTGGCTTTTCGACCCCTTTCCCTTTCTGTTTCTTCGAGGGCACCGGGTTCGAATCCTCACTGTTTTCACGTTGGCGCTTCGGAACTACAGAATGGTCGTTATCAGATGAGGGGATCTCAACGAGGTTATCCGTGTGTGTTCCTCGGGAACGGGAGTAGGACCCGGGGCGGAAGTGGAAGCGTGATCGGGACCCGGGGCGGGAGTGGAGGCGGGAACTGGAATGAGAGGGGAGGTCGTACTGGGTAGTTTTGGGTGGCTCTTCTTCCAGGCACCAAGGTAGTTAATCCATAACTGCTTCACTTTCCAGTGTCCGTAGCAGAGACGGAGCCACGGGTATTTTCCTTCCAAAGTCTTACGAAAATCTTCCTTGGCCGTAAATCCTAGGTCTTTGTAGTTCTTGGGGTTCTCGCCTTTGTTATATAGGTCCGTCCAGTAGCCATAGAGGTCTCCCCGAACCTCGTCTTTGACGTCCTTCGGGAGTGAATTCCCATACTCGTCTTCCATGAATAGGCCCAGGATGGGCGCATCGAAGTCCTTGACTTTCGTGTTGTTACGGATCGTCTGCCAGTCGCCTTGCTTCCAGAAGCTGACAAGTTTGAAGTTTTCGGGCTTGGGATTTAGCGGAATTCCTCCCGATTTGACCCCAGGGATCACTCCAGTGAAGTTGGTCGCAATGTGCTGGACCATCTTCTTGACTTCGCCCCTGGTCGCCTCGATCGTTTCATTAACGGTCTCGAGGAGGGAATTATATGCATCTCTAACAATATTATAAATAGAGAATAGATTATAGAATAAACGAATATACGCACACAGAGGAGTCGAGGCGGCCTTCGGCGCGGATGAGTTCAGTTTTCAGCTTATTGACTTCGTGTTGCAGTCTCAGTATTTCAGAATCGCCGTTGTCGGAGTCGTCAGAGGAGATAGAAATATGGGAACGAGCGTCAGGATTTAGAGCAGGAGTGCCAGAATTCCGAGAAGAGTGGACAGAGATCGGCATAGAAGAGCACGGGTTTTGGTCGTATGTAGCCAGGAAACCAGAAGAGCGAGGAGAATTAAGGTCGTACGAGAGATGGGTACGACGACTTTCAAAAGCAGGAGGTGGGTTGGGAGACCAATGATGCTGAGAACTGGAATAGACGGGGGATTCGCCCTGTCCAGGCGACATAGCCACTGGCGCATGCATCCTCGATTGCACAGGCATAGCAACGGCACAGAATGAGGGAGAGAGAGGATGGATTGAGAGAAGAAGACATGGATGGAGAGAGAGGAGGAGATATGGATGGAAAGAGAGAGGGGCAGACGAGATGAGGAACGGTTTTTTGGGGAATGGGGATATGCATCTTGTTATCTTATCTAATCGTGCCGCACGTGCCGAACGTCTTTCTCTATCATATCTATTCATTGTCTTCGACGTCGTCGCCATCTACTACATCTAATCCGACTTGTTCTATCATAAAATATTGATTACCACGACCATCTACGAGAAAGGGAAAAGGGACCATTGCCACAACGGCGAGAATCGACCTTACGTCTATAACTAGAAACATTTCTTCACCTTGGTATCTACAGACTATGAGGGTGGTGTGAGTGATTCGGATGAGGTGCTCGTTTGGTGGCAAATAGAGCGACACAAGTGCGAAGGCTTGCAACTCGTCTCCGAACGTTTTGGTAAAATAGAATTTGACTTCGGCAAAGTAAATAGTGCCATGATGTAAGATCTACAATATATTGAGTTACGTACATGTCAAACTCTAGACTGGATTGACGTATCTTGACATTGCGATCCGTCCGTGCCATGTCCGAGCACCGTTCCAGCTCTTTCCATCGAGATCGTGCAATCTGTTCAGTGGGGATCCTGAGTCGTCCCCATCGGTAAACAGTTTGTCAATCGATGTTTTCCCCTTCTGGGTAGTTAGAGAAGAAGTGTGTGAGCGCAGTTTGTTCGATGGGAGAGAGGTGGTAGACAGCGATATCCTTCGGTGCCAACAACAGGTAGCCATTGCCTAGGTCCTTGGATCCCATAGGGTCGCCTTTTTTTTTCTCAAGTTCTGGCCACATCACAACAAGGGCATTTGAACTCGCAACACGTGTTGTCTGTGCTGCAAGATTCCGATAGATGTTTGACGGCTGTCTGAGAAGCGAGCCAACATAGCCGATGACACGTTCCATCGTCCACTGGGATGAGAGCCAGAGTGGTCCCAGCCGATGCGTCTCTCTTGCAAGATGGGTCAGTGCATGAACGCACTGGCGAACAAAGTGAAGGCGGTTCGGGTTCCGTTGGCAATAGAGTAACTCGAAGTCAACAACCCATTGGAGGAGGAGCTCGTATGCAATTTCCAACTGCTCCCGTGAGATCGAGTGTTGGTAAATGATCCGAATGGCTTGGACGAGCCTGCAAAAATGGGAATAATAGATGTCCGGAAGGACTCCATAGAACACTCTGGGTCCTTCACTGTAAAAGTAGTAGAGGAACTCCCAAGCCTTATAGCCGCTTGAGGCCTTTTCTTGAGGATTCCGGGGCGTCCGGCCAAATGAAGTTGGTAGAAATCTCGCAGCCTGTGAGACGACCTTGCCATGCTTCTTCCAGATGTCCCCAGTGAGTACGGCCCAAGGCCAGTCACTAAAACGGTCGTAATCACGGGCACCAGGCCGTGCACACCACAGATCGAGGAAGAGAGCAGCCAAGTTAATCAACGGCTGGTGCATAATGTCGCCTGCGAAACAGGTAGGGAGGGGAAGTATGCGAGGGATAGCGTCGAATATACTAGGCTTTCCTATACCAGTGTTAAAACGACGCCTTCTGTACTCTTCATCGTTTCCGGCGGCAATGAGGTGAAACAAGTCTCGCTTATAGGAATCGGGATTGGGGATCGGGAGATTGTTGATGTCGATATCAGCATGAGAGGAAGTCCGGTGTGTTTCAAAGCCATTAGGCCGTAAGAGAGCTGGGTAGTAATGTGAACCCTGGTTCTTGTTTCGCCCGAGTAGTCCACAGAGTAATCTACAGCCTTTCCGGCCGTGGTGTCCAACGGATCCACTGAGTTGCGCCATTGCGACTGCATCCGCCAAGACCAAGAGTAAAAATAGAAACGAGACAGCGCGGCATTGATGGTAACTATCCCAGATCGGCAGGCCTTCGCGCTGAAGTGCAGAGATATGAGCCAGACCAGGAAATAAAAATGAGTTGAGGTCCTTAGGGCGTTCTAAGTCCCATTGTCAACCAATTGTAAAACATCAGCTACAACAGGACATATCTTTGTAGCGGTGCCGAACCACGATTGGATGATACGGATGGTTAGAAGGAACAATCCTTCCCGAACGACGTCTACTTCGTTGGCAACTTACCAGAGAGTACTCCGGCGGATCCTCAACGGGAACAAG
>Ga0307512_10006497_pt1 | contig 11834 bp, 4 predicted proteins | sample 14_EM_MG_FD_200267 | JGI IMG/M metagenome (GOLD analysis project Ga0307512, IMG submission 200267) | Populus trichocarpa ectomycorrhiza microbial communities from riparian zone in the Pacific Northwest, United States - 14_EM | ecosystem: Host-associated > Plants > Roots > Unclassified | place... | reverse complement strand
ATGGATTATAACTCGCTTTTGTCCATGCACCTACAGGCACACAAACACATCTTATGTTTGAGATAACAATAATCAACATCCAAACAATTAAAAATATTTCCACAACTTTTCCAATCAAGTGCATTACATCTCAAGTATGTTTACAAGCCTTGTGAGTTTGCTAATTCGAAAAAGAAGCTGTGGTAGAAACTAATTTACCTACAACATACATTGCAAATTGTTCTACCAGATAACAGTTATATTAAAAGGAGAAACAAAACAGAATGAATATGATGCAGAAAAGAATGATATTACAAATCAAATGTGGGCAAAGAGTAGCAGATATAACTCACGTCAACTAGGATCTATTCCATTTTAATGTCAACCAGCCACCAGAAATTTTTTTTTTTACAAACTTCATTTTTGCTTTCTCGTGTTCTCTGTCCCTGAATTACATCCCAGATGAGGACGTCCGGTTTATCCTTTGTGCGCCCAATTTTGAAGCAGCAGGTTTACCTCGGCCTCTACCAGCTACCAATGGTTTGGCCCTAGTAGTAGGCGGAGGAGCAGCGATAGCAGCCCAGGGGTCATCATCATCAAGTGCTGTAGCTGATTTGACATTCAAAGGTCTTGTCGTGGTTTTTGGAGCAGGGGCAGCTATAGAACCCCATAAATCATCATCTTCATCATTTGTCACCTTCACTGTACTTTTTGGTCGCAAACTTGTAGCTGAGGAAGGAGGGGTAAAATTAATAATTAAAGAGACTTGCTGAATATCTCACCAAGAGAACAGATGACAAGGATTTGCATCTAATATCAAAGCAGGTGCTAATAGACAGAAAGACATGCTTCTAGGAGAGCTTGTTTGCGTACATCATGAATATATGTTAAAGACAGTCATTGACATTTTCATAGCATAACAATATGTTCATGGAAGCAATTATAATAAAAGAAATAATACTGCAAACAAAGTAAAATGGGACGTTCATAGGAAAAGGTAACGCAGATTTCTCTAAACAAGCGAGTACCCCGCAGAAGTCATCCCCAAGGAAGGTCTTAAACCCATCCCTGGAAGCTCTACAGCAGACATAAGGATTTCAACTTCGGTATAATTGAAGCACTTTAAAAGGCTCCAAGTCTAAGAGTACCTTAAAGCCCAGTATCCAAAATGGTTTATAAAGCAACTCATAAGCCCGGAATTCAAAGGAGTTTCAAAGGGACCACATGAAACCAGTGGTAGTAAAGACTCTAAGGTGTCTCACAGACCCAGAAAAGGTTACTTGGGCAAATAGGCCCAGCATTCATGAGGGATCCTAGAATGTAAAGAATTCTAGTTTAGACAAAAACCTCTGGAAGCAAGCCGAACATCCTACTTCATCAAGGACTGCTCCATTCAAGAAGACTACATAGAATTCTAGGAGGGATCTCCAGCACACTGCTATTGTCAGCTAGGCCTAGCTCTTTGCCATAAACCAGACACGCTAATGTGCTATGGCTTGCTTCAGGACAGCATTAGCAGCTGCAATTCTATGTGGAGCTCCATCTCCTGGGCTCCACTTGGCCCTGTTGAGCTTATGAATCACGCAGCTTTTGGTATAACTATTAAAGAAATGTGATTGGTAAAGAGCTTGCTTTTAGGAAAAGCAATCAAGGTACAGGTTTATTAAGAGAGAAGCATGTCTTCTCCAGCTTGTCTTATAATCAGCTATAGAGGGTGGCTGCTTTACCTATAAGCACAACAAAACAAACTCTTAGTTAACCTTGATTCCATGAGGATTTCACCCACACAAAATGCGAGGAAATTTATCTTACATGGTAACAGTTCCTATCATGCTGGCAGAAGAAGTTCTCAAAGGTTGAGACTCTTCAGGTCTTGTAATTGTTAAGGAGCACCTACCCTTGTCTCTAAATTTCTCCCCTCTTGTTCATGACAAGGGTTTCCATTCTCTACTCGTTTATAACCAGCTCAGAATACCCTCAATTTCCCTCGGAATTGCTCCTCTTCCTTGAAACAATGCTTCTATACCATCCCTTTTGATTTCTTGATTTTCTGATAATTCATTAATCCAAACATGTAGAAATGCAATTATGTGTACAGTTGATGACAGAACCATGCAGTTGAGCCAGATCCCAGATGGTCAAAGCATTCAGTCAGAAGCTTATACTTTTTAATTAAGAACTATAATTGTGTGTCTGAGTTATGTGTATGATGATGGTTTCACCTTGCGCTTTATGCTGAGAAACTGGCTGTGAGACTGGCCGCTTTTGAGCTGCTTGAATGTTCACAAGAGCTGGAGAAGGCTTTGGCTCTTCAAAAGGTTCAATATCATCCCACCCATCTTTGTCACTGCCCTGCTCTTCATGAATTCCATTTTCAATTTCCCCCCAGCCATCTGTTGAAGGAGGGGACTCCGGTACAGGTTGATCAGCCAAGTCTGTGCTGGAATTTATCTGGACTGCTGCTATACTTGGAGAGTCCATCACTACAATTGCCATACAAAACCACCATCCGATATTGAATAGTATAAATGCATCATAATAAAAGCAGGCATAAGCAATGATGAGGCAAGCATTGTTGAATCAACAGTGCATTTCACCAACTACTATCAGTGTGCAGTTAACGCTTCATGAGGCATGCCAGAGAGCAAAATGGCCATTAAGATACTGGACAATTGGTCAATAGAAGCTCTCCTCCATTTAAACCGATATAAAAAGGTAAAACAAGCTATTGAGATATATACCTGAGCTGGCATTGGAGGTTGTGGAAGATAGAGGGGAGCCAGAATTTGCAGGAGCAAGTGGAGCTTGTTCCAAAGGTTTACCTTTGATTGTCAAGGAGCTCATGGCCCATCTGAATGGAAAGGAATGGCTTCAGATTCAATACAAAATTCATGGAGCAAAAATGTAAGGAGAAATGCTTAAGGAAAATAAAAACTGGACAAAAATATCATTAATGGTTTAGAGTTGCTTTATGCATTTTTTAAATGAAGTTACACACTGCAAATGGAGATGCATCGGTCAAGGAGAATTAAGAGGGTGTTTAGGAGTCCTGCAGCCATTGCAACCAGTGCAATGTAACTTGTAAGCATCTGAACATGCAATTTTGATCATGAGAAATTGCTAATATTCATGTTCACCACTCAGAAAAAAAAAAAGAAATAGATTGATATGCAATTGATAAAAAATATAGGATATGAGATTACAAAGAAACTCTAATCTGAACCTCTAGGAAAAAATGAATACAACAAAAATGGGGCAGAAGAGGTTCAAAAGGAAAATACAACACACACATACACTTTCAGAATATATAGATGTTAAGATGTGCTCCTACCGATGGTAGTACATAGAAAAAACCACCAACTCAAATGACCAGCTACACCAGTGCTTAAATCCCAGTTATGGAAGGACTAGAGTCAAGGAAGAGCATTTTGAAGTTTTCCAATATGACAAATTCAGGAATAACTTACCCAAGTAAACTAGCATTTTCTGGTATTGATGAGATTCTTGTGCTTGCAGCTGTTGTGTCTCCAACATTTGTCTACAAATGACCAAAGGGGGGAAATCAAAATAGCTCAATGCTTTGAAATAAAAAGCAACAGTATCTTGCTGGAAGTAAAACAGATCATGGACACATCTAAATTATGGCCATCTATATCATGGAGAGACAGAGTGAAGGATGAATAACAGAGTTTAGTATTAAAAAGGGGGATGTTTTCATCTATGAAGGATGCAGACACCTGACTCTACTAAACGACTTGGAACTTCTTTAACCAACATTATTAAAATGCAGTTTCCGTGGAACTGTTATAATAAGAATGCCATACAAATTGATGTTTGGTTGTTACTGCAGCACGCAGAAAATAAGACATGTGAGTGGCAACCAAAAAGGTTTTCTCATTTGTTATCATAAACTTCTCCCAGTCAGGGATGCTAACAAATCTGCAGGCTGCATATAATAAGGTGCTTTGCCTGGGTGAAGCAGGGGCAGGAAAAAAGGGCACTGAATGGGCTACCAATTATGTACTATTACGACCAATGTTATTAAAATAGCGATTTGGAGCATAAGATCATACGATCTTAAGATTCAAAATGCAGTGACCATGTTACATCAGCAAGAAATTGCAGCTAAGTGAAATCACGCCTGACTTGCGATTCAAAACTGTAAAATCATTGAAATCCTGATTTTAACACCATTTTCATCATTTTCGTTTTCTTACATCTTTAGGACTTTCTTTATATATATTATTTGAAGGAATATTTGAATATTAACTTTTATTTACTAATTTCAGTTGGATTGATTTGCCAAAGCAGTACTTTTAAGGTAATGTTGTTTGAATTTTTTTTGTTTCAGTAATGTTTTTCACATGCATATTATATTTTTTAGCTATTTTTATAATTAGTAAAATCTTATGATTTTACGATTGGACCCTATACTGATCTAATAAAAAAAGCAATGTTAAGTTTGCAAATGATCAGTGAACCACAACAAATATTCACATGAGAATACCATTTCTACATGAGTGCTTTCAAGTATTGACCGGGAAAAGCAGCATAACTTGGCTCATATAAACTATGGGGTCTAATATCCTTTATAATGCATGTGCCCTTAGTAATCTCTTCAAATTTTTAAATGTCCATATTGAAAACAGAAAGCATATTGAAACAAAAGGAACAGCAATTCAAAAGCATACCTTCTCATGGTATTGCTTCACTATTTGCATAAACTGTTCAACTGCTTGAAACGATTTTGATCGAACATCACTGTCCAAAAGAAAAGCATTTCAGTTCATTTGCAATGAAGGGAAAACACTAAAATATGTATATATCATCCAAAGAAATATAACCTATCAGGATCAATGGTAAGTACAACAACATTTGGAAGAATCCGAGTTGCGATCTCAGTGACATCATAATAAGAACTAGTGGCACACAAAGCCATTACTCCTGCCATAATACAAGTTTATTTTAGCAGGTGCACAAAACACCGGGATGTAATAGAGTGAAATAATATGTACTAATAAAAAATCAGCATAGACAGTAGAAAATAAAAAGAAAAAACCGTGAAATGTATGAAACCTTCTCCCAAAACAAAGAACTTGATCAAAAGCAAATAAGAAATAAACAAAATGTAAAGTTTTGTACCTGCTCCTCTGGCAGGAGGAAAAGTATCACGCAGTGCACGGACTGTAAAAGCATTAATTAAAACTCTCTTCCTTGTCTGCTTGTAATTCAAATAAACAAGAGAACATTTTCACAAAGAAAATCTAGTAAATTTCTATTAATCAATGATTACAGAAAATTAATAGAATCCCTCTTCACCAAGAGTAGAATGCAATTCTTGACAGGTAGAACTAAAGACAACATGACAATTCACCGATTCTTACCCCTTCATTCAAATAGATTGCGATATTCCCAAGTAATATGGTGGTATTTGTTCTAATTGCATGCTCTTCATCAACCTACAGAAAAAATAAATATATTAAACCACAGACTACAGTGTAGTAGAAGCATTCCTTTTGCTTCCATATAGAAGGTCAGAGGGAAAAAGGATTGGCAATTGAACGAAAAGAATTTCAAACTAACCCTAAAAGAAATGCAGAATTGGCAGTCTAAATAGTAACAAAGTAATCTAAATAGACTTCAGTAGTATCAACAAATGAATTGTGCAGACCTGTAACTTTGAAAGATATTTCAACAAGGAGCCTGAAATAGTACGTTGAGAAAGCTGCAATTTCAGGTCAACACAAAAGCAACAATCAGGAAGGACTCAAAAACCACAATTAATTGTTCACACAAGCATAACACAGAATGAACCAATAAACCTAAAACGGAAAAACAGCAGACAATAACAAGAACCACATCTGGCCACTGCAAAAGTTATACAGGTACCTTAGGCGCCAAAACCAGCATGGATTTAAGAGTCAATTCACGAAGCAAAGCAGATGTATCAGAGAACCCGGTAGCAACATGAGAGTAAACCTAGCCACATTATTCCAATTTTGAGAGTTACAAATATTATGAAGACCACATTCCAAATAAAAATAACTAGCTTGCTTGAATTAAAAAATCACTAAATCATTTAATCAGTGATGCATACTTGCTCATCGACTACTTGTGCTGACAATGAGTCTCCAAATTGATCAATATGTTGCAGGAGACTAACACGAATAGCACGATCATTGGAGGAAAAAAGTTTCACAATAGTCGGTAACACCTGAAAAAAAAAAATTGGAACTTACCTCTATGACATGACAACACTACGCAAATGGTGACAACATCATGGCACTTCAAGAGAAGCGTTATAAAAGTCTTTAAACCAACCCATGACCCATTAAAAAAAGATAATGTACAAAGAGGCAAGGAAAAAGACCTTGACACTAAATTCTTCAGCTGAAAGCCAAGAACCCATTTTCAACAACGCAGTCAAAGCAGGGGCAGCAGCAGAACCAAATTCAAGGGCAGAAGCTAATAAAGGAAGTAACTGCAGAAACCAAGACGAAAATCAAAAAAGGAAAAAAAGTATATAGAGTATAGAATTCATGTTGACATACACATTAGAATCTGAATTTCCCACCTTTTTCAGTACAATTTGGCGAGGAAGTTGCTCTGCTAAATTTGGAAGTTTGCGGAAGAAGGTGTCCTTCTCAACACTGTCTTTCAAAGTAAGAATTTCCATAAAATGTATGGTGTCCACCAACTTATTCTGGAAGTATTCTGCAAAATCCATTTTTAAAAAAATTTAGTAAGGTACAATGGAAAGCTAAGCAAATTTAGAAGTTAAGGAAACAATGGGAAACAAAACACAAAGCAGAAACTACAGAAGAAAAACAACCAGGAGAAAGTATCTGAACTCATGCAGTCTAATTGAGCATGGAGATCTAACTTAAGGCACGAATATAATAGCAATTTCCTATAATATGTATTTGAAGAACTATTAAAAACATGAAAGTCAGCTTTCACTATTTCATTCATAAGAATTTCCAAAATCAGATTTAACTCCTACTTTCTCCTCTCTTCCTGCTGAGGTGGCCAGATCAAATAATGCTCCTCAACTCTCTCCAAATGACGACAAGCCACTGACTACAATAACTTAGAGACATAGCTAGAGAACTCAAACACTCTGGTCAGCCTACCCTATGTTTGTCCATCGGGTACCCAATCATTTTAGTGCAATTACAGATTTTAGTGAAGTCTTCTTCAATTTACTTTCTGTTTGAAAGAGGACAATATAAGTCAGCTTAACATTTTCTACTTCTCTTCTGCAACTGCACACATCTGTTGATGTTAATATAACTAGAGAAAATTTGACCTTTAATTGGTTAAGATAGCTACAGTAACTAGACTAGACTAATCAGTGCAGAAAAACCCCTAAACTGATTCTATAGAGGCTGTTTGGAAATTAAATGATTGTGGTGAATTCAAATGAATTCATCACTTTTACTCAATATTCATTTTTTGTTATAATTGATTTTTATTAAAATGAACTGAAATGGCTTTTAAAAGCCATGATTTTTGTGCACTTTCAAACCTGTGTGAAAGGGTCAGATTTGCTCAAGAATTCAGCTTGTGCAGGGACCCAGTTTTGGAAAATCAAAATCCCCTAAAGCTTATGAACATAATCAGGTAAATAAAGAGGGGAGCTAAAAGAAATGTGATCAGCACAATTACTTGTCCCTATATTGTTGGGTGGCCACATTTTCTTAAAAGCCAAAATTATCCTTAAAATTTTATGAATGCAGCATTTTGAAATGGATAAAATAGGAATTTCATCAATTTTTTTCTCCCTAAATTAACAAGCTCTACCTCATTGAATTCTAATCCTTACAAATTTATACAAAATAAGTATGTTTAGCAAAAATAACTTCAGTTCAGTTGAATTTTAATATGGATCTGATGCCAGACATGCTGCTAGTAGGACTAGAAAGTTCCTCCAAGAATATAAACTACAATCAACTCCTAATAAGAACTCACCACTATTTTCTAGAAGCTTTGCTGTGTTCATCCTGCGAGAAGGCATAGAACTCAATAGGCGCTGATAATCCTGAAGTAAAGACTGGGGAAGAAGTAGATGCAAATGAAAATAAATCATGAGTTGAAATCAAAGGAATCATCAAGGACATAATAAAACACAGAAAGAAGCCATGAAACAGTATCTAACACTATCATTATTACTAATATACGCGAATAAATTCCTGAAGGCAAACCTTTGGAATGGAAGCAGTGTTACGCAGCTCTTCTGTTTTCCCCAACTTCATACCAGTAAATAGTTCATATATAAGACATCCTAATCAATTAAAAACAGAAGGAAAAGGAAAACAATCAGATTGTGCGCAGAAACTTGCATGGAAGAAAATAAAAATAGCTAGAGATTATTTTTTCCCCTGCATTTCTTTGCCTCGCCACATGCTAATTTAACCAACTTTGTTTACAAGAGTTGCAATGCACGGTGCATAATGATGATAGATAAAGAGCTAATAGTAAGAAAACTTGGAACATTTTCTCATACTTGATAAAATTGACCCCAAAGCACAAAACAAACAATGCAGAATGATTGTCTGGGGATCTAATAATCTAAAGGTGTGAGGAAAAATAGAGCATATGTAATGAAGGGAGGGCTGTTTAAGAAGACTAAAGGGAAAGTGAGGAAAACCTCGGGATAATGTGGACTGCGTAGCAGAACATAAGAGTACAGCTAAGGGGAAGTGAAATATAAGTGGCTAGGAATGTGGGTATTTAGCAACGGGCTTCAACAGTTATCATGGATCAACTACAGTAGCATTTGAAAAAGGATCAAAAGATTTTTAAAAGATGACTAAAGAAATTTCAGGGGTTTTATTGAAGAGCTTGTCTTGGCCTCAAAGAACAGAGAGCTTCAAAAGCCATTCTGTTTGTAATATGGGTTGAGAGGCAATCCCCATGTCCATTGGCAAAGTGAATAGACCAATAGAAACACTTGAATAGTAGAGTAGCGACAAGTTTGTTATTCCTGTAGAAATGATCATGTTTCTCTAAAAACACAAATTGTTTTAAGTGAGAACATATATGCATCTTAGATCATGTGTTAAAAAAAAATGCAATATGGTGCCCATGTGACAATCATGGAGACGAGTCTATAGAACCAGCATCATATTCACATAATCTCCTAAAAAGGATCTACAAGGAAAATAAAATGAACATGTATTATCTTGTCCCGTTGAAAGGCCGAGTTCTAGTTAATTGAACAAATCAGTATAAGCACGCCCAACACAGCTTTTCGTTGATGAATGTCATTAAGTACAAAGCTAAGCCAACATATTAATTAAGCAACACATCAACAAATGGCGCAAAAGAAACTTACCCAAGCCCCAAGAATCAATGGCCCAAGGAGGAGATTTTCTGATTGCCACCCAATCAGACTTGGCCAACTCTATTGGTTTATATTGTGATCCAATAAGCCATTCATATTGCTGGTGAAAAGAAAAGAAAAACAAGCATAAATAGTATGTTAAACCCATCCAGCTATAACCATTGCTAGTCTTTAAAACAAATCCACGTTAAACTATGATAAACAGAAAGGATATCAGCCTTGGTAATTCCTACTCTACCATCCACCACCATAAAGTATTCTATAGTTGAGTAATGGAAGAATGTGCTGAAAATTTATAGCATCAGAATAAAGTAAAACATTTTTATCATTGAAAACATGAGGTTACAAAGAACACAACAGGCTGCATAAGCCTTAATCTAAATTAATCAAAACTCTTTCCTGAAGAAAAGAAGTTTATTAGTCAATGTAAATCAGTTGACAAGGAACAAAATTCTCAAAGCAGTTCTCAAGAAGCAATCAGAGTATTCCTACTCGCAAATGCTGCTCAATTTTGAAAATTTAGGAATATAGTACAATATAAGCCTGATATAGGAGTAACATGATACTTCCATCAATTGCTCACTTCCAGACACTTGAATTACCAGCATTGGTCCGGTTGCATTCCCATTGCTTCCGTCAAACTCGGATAGAACATCAAAAGCATGCAACTTCCAGTCTAATGTTGGTGTGACAACGACACTGGCCAAACAAACATTACCGTGAACCTGCCATGGTCAAAGCTAGTCATAAAGTGATGCAAACAAAGAAGAATAAAGAAAGGGCAAAAGAAGTTAATGAATTTTTTCTGATCACTTGTAGAGATGAAAATGCTTACAAGTTTACAATCATTATTCAAAAAGCTCACAGCTTTGGCTATCTGGTTCAGCCCCCAAGCGTAATACTCATCCCTACCATAAAAGGAATTATGAGAAAAAATTTAAGGAACCCCATTAATTGAAAGGTAATTGAAAGTGAAAGATAGCCCCAGAAAGGAAAAGGGTGGAGGAAACTGGCCAAAACACTCTTGGATAAGGCTTAGTTTGATTGAGAGGAGTTCAATTTCTAATTGTCGTTTTCAACAAGTGTCACCATTTTATGTATTGAGCGTGTCATCTAATGTAGAGAACATCACAGAATGAGAGCAAGGAATTACAGGAGATTGTCAACATCCAGCTAAAACAAAATGATCCTGAAGTTGTGCCTAGACTCTGTGTTTTTCACTACCAAATCAAAAGTTAGTTATAAATGGAAGTTCTTAGAATGTTAATCTGCATGTCAAAAGAAAATATATTATCATGATAAGGAGAGCAAAAGCTTGTGTTAGGAATTGTTTAATATATATATATAAAGGGCCACTGGAATTGGAATAGGCAAAATAAGAAAACAACTCCAGCAGATTAGAGCAGTCAAACCTTTGTGTTCCTTCTAAACCTAGTTCCTTAATCTTCTCAGATAGCGGCATAACAGGCTCAGTTACTATATAAATAGTAATTCTCGAGCTAGAACCTTCAACACTTTCAACTTCAGTACTGTGAAGAAATGACAGAATATTTGGATGTCTGACCTGGAAAGAAAGAACAGCAGCTTCATTAGGAGTGGGGCAATGGTTTGAATACGTAAATTTAACAATAAAGGATAGAAAAAGCCCTTATGATAAGATTACGAGAGCTTTAAGCAGGTCAAAGATTGTAAACACCTAATTTCATTGCAGTTTGCAGGAGGATACAAGAAGCCTTAAAAAGGTAAAACCTTATCATAAATTATAGATCACAAGGAAGCAAGGATGAAATTAATATGTATCATAAAACAAAAGCTTGGTTATTGTCTCGTAACAGGAAAAACATAAACACAAAAATGTGAAAAATAAAAGTAAATCGGTTTCAGGGACAGTTTTGGATTGAATTTTTGTCCTTCAAAAGCAAGAAATCTTAATTGTCTTTGTCTCTTCTATCCCGGAAAGTAAACAAACGCTAAACAGGATTAATAAAGGCAGAAATGAAATCAATTTTATAGCAAATAAAAAGAGAAAAGGAAAACTGACAGTACGAAGACGCTTGACACCATTACGAGCAGCAGCTAAATGGGCATCCTGTGCGTTACTTGCAGAAAAAGAAAAGATGGACACCGGAGATCCATCATCATCCTGAACATCAAATCAAAACCAACTGCAATTAAGCATCATAAGTGACAGATAAATAAAGTGAAAAGGAGAAGAGTAAAGGGTGAGAGACTCTCACCTTGGAGGAGGTGCCGCGATGGTGAGTCCAGGAGCCCCAAGCGGAGGGATAAGGATCGCCGATATTGTAAGGGAGATCTTTAAGTCCAGTACCAGATGCACCACCTACCACTCCTTTTAAAAATCTCAGCATTATAATTAACCCAGTCGCTGGGCTCGAGGACTCGAGAGATCTATTTCTAAACAATCACAGATAGAGGGGGAGGGGGAGCGAGAGAGCGAGAGAGAGAGAGAGACTTCTTTTCCTTTCTGTTTCTGTTTCTCTGCGTAAGA
>Ga0307512_10006496_pt1 | contig 11835 bp, 7 predicted proteins | sample 14_EM_MG_FD_200267 | JGI IMG/M metagenome (GOLD analysis project Ga0307512, IMG submission 200267) | Populus trichocarpa ectomycorrhiza microbial communities from riparian zone in the Pacific Northwest, United States - 14_EM | ecosystem: Host-associated > Plants > Roots > Unclassified | place... | reverse complement strand
GTGTGCCCGACCACCGGCATGAAGTTGGTGTCGCCGCCCCAGCGGGGCACGATGTGCTGGTGGAGGTGGGCGGCGATACCGGCGCCCGCGACCGAGCCCTGATTCATCCCGATGTTGAACCCGTGCGCGCCGGAGGCGGCCCGCAGCGCGGTCATCGCCTGCTTCGTCAGCTCGCCGAGCTCGGCGGTCTCCGGGACGGTCAGATCGGTGTAGTCCGCGACGTGCCGGTAGGGCACGACCATCAGGTGCCCACCGTTGTACGGGTACAGGTTGAGCACCGCGTAGACCTGCTCGCCACGCTTGATGACAAGCCCGTCCTCGTCGGACTTGGCCGGGATCGAGCAGAACGGGCAGCCGTCGTCGGCCCCGGGACCGGTGGGCTTGTTCTCGCCCTGGATGTACGCCATCCGGTGGGGCGTCCACAGGCGCTGGAACGCGTCCTGTGTGCCGACTCCGATCTGCTGCTCCGGCTCACTCGTCATGTGGTGCAGCATATGGCTTCGCCCGTTCGCGGCGTGTCGCCGGGTGCCACGTGAAAGGGCCCCCGGCCACGCTGAGCCGATGGACGACGACAGCCGCACGACCCGCTGGGAACACCGCGCGGAGGTCCCGCTCGCCGTGGCCTTGGACCACGCAGTGCGCCGGCGGCTGAGCGGCCAGGGCCACCGCTTCGTACGGACGCTCAGGGTGTACGAAGCCGTCCAGCGCGTGCAGGGACAGCCGCGGCTCTCCCTGCACGCGCGTGTGATCACGTACGCGGGCCTCTCGGTGGCCCTGCTCGGCTTCGCGGGCGCGCTCGCCGTGTACCAGCAGGAGCACGCGGCGCCGGGCGCGACGATCCGTACCTTCGGGGACTCGGTGTGGTGGGCCTCCGGGCTCGCGCTGCTCGGCGCGGTGACGGGGTCGTTCTCGGCGTGGCTGCCGCAGGTGTTCTCAAGCGAGGACGAGCACCGCGCAGCGGCCCCCGTGCCGGACGAACGCCCGACCGTTCCCCCTGTGAACCACGAGAGGCCCCCGGAAAGCTGAGCTCTCCGGGGGCCTCCGGGCGCCTTCACGGCCGTACGGCCGGGCGCTCGTGTACGGGGATCGGGCCCGCGTCCGCGATCAGACCTGCACCCGCTCCTCGACCACCTTCGCGATCTTCGCGATGGCCTCGTCGAGCGGGATGCCGTTCTCCTGGGAGCCGTCGCGGTAGCGGAAGGAGACGGAGCCGCCCGCCATGTCCTCGTCGCCCGCGATGACCATGAAGGGCACCTTCTGCTTCTGGGCGTTGCGGATCTTCTTCTGCATACGGTCGGAGGACGAGTCGACCTCGACCCGCAGGCCCTTCTTCTTCGCCTCGGCGGCGAACTTCTGCAGGTAGTCCACGTGCGCGTCGCCGATCGGGATGCCGACCGCCTGGACGGGCGCCAGCCACGCCGGGAACGCGCCCGCGTAGTGCTCCAAGAGGACCGCGAAGAAGCGCTCGATCGAGCCGAACAGGGCTCGGTGGATCATCACCGGCCGCTGCTTGGTGCCGTCGGGGCCCGTGTACTCCAGGTCGAAGCGCTCCGGCAGGTTGAAGTCGAGCTGCACGGTCGACATCTGCCAGGTGCGGCCGATCGCGTCCTTCGTCTGGACGGAGATCTTCGGGCCGTAGAACGCGGCGCCGCCCGGGTCCGGGACCAGCGGGAGGCCCTGCTTCTCGGCCACCTGCCGCAGCGTCTCGGTGGCCTCCTCCCAGATCTCGTCGGAGCCGACGAACTTCTCCGGGTCCTTGGTGGAGAGCTCCAGGTAGAAGTCGGTCAGGCCGTAGTCCCGCAGCAGGCCGAGGACGAAGGTGAGCGTCTTGTCGAGCTCCTCCGCCATCTGCTCCTTGGTGCAGTAGATGTGCGCGTCGTCCTGCGTGAAGCCCCGGGCCCGGGTCAGACCGTGCACGACGCCCGACTTCTCGTACCGGTACACGGTCCCGAACTCGAAGAGGCGCAGCGGCAGTTCACGGTACGAACGGCCGCGCGCGTCGAAGATCAGGTTGTGCATCGGGCAGTTCATGGGCTTGAGGTAGTAGTCGACGCCCTCGTCGAGCTGCATGGGCGGGTACATGCCGTCGGCGTACCAGTCCAGGTGGCCCGAGGTCTCGAAGAGCTTCCCCTTGGTGGCGTGCGGGGTGTAGACGAACTCGTAGCCCTCTTCCTCGTGGCGGCGCCGCGAGTAGTCCTCCATGACCCGGCGGACGATGCCGCCCTTGGGGTGGAAGACGGCCAGGCCCGACCCGATCTGCTCCGGGATGGAGAACAGGTCGAGCTCGCTGCCGAGCTTGCGGTGGTCGCGCTTCTCGGCCTCGGCGAGGAACTCCAGGTGCGCCTTCAGCTCGTCCTTCGACGGCCACGCGGTCCCGTAGATGCGCTGGAGCATGGGGTTCTTCTCGCTGCCGCGCCAGTACGCGGCGGCGTTGCGCATCAGCTTGAACGCCGGGATGTTCCGGGTGGTCGGCAGGTGGGGACCGCGGCAGAGGTCCTTCCAGCACAGGTCACCGGTCTTGGCGTCGAGGTTGTCGTAGATGGTGAGTTCGCCGGCACCGACCTCGACGTCCGCGCCGTCGTCCGAAGAAGCCGAGCCCTTCAGCCCGATCAGCTCCAGCTTGTACGGCTCGTCCGCCAGTTCCTCACGCGCGGCCTCGTCAGTGACCACACGACGGGAGAACCTCTGCCCCCGCTTCTGGATCTCCTGCATCTTCTTCTCGACGGCCTTGAGGTCCTCGGGCGTGAACGGCCTCTCCACGTCGAAGTCGTAGTAGAAACCGTCCTTGACCGGCGGGCCGATGCCCAGCTTGGCCTCGGGGAACAGCTCCTGCACGGCCTGCGCCATGACGTGAGCTGCCGAGTGGCGCAGGATGTTGAGACCGTCCTCGGAGGAGATCTCCACGCTCTCGACGGTCTCGCCGTCCTTCACCTCGTACGCGAGGTCCTTGAGCTCGCCCGCCACACGGGCCGCGACGATGGTGCGCTCACCGGCGAAGAGCTCGGCCGCCGTAGTGCCCGTCGTCACCACGCGCTCTTCCCGCTCGGAATCGCGTTGGATGATCACACGGACGTCTGACACCGGACTCTCCTGACTGAAGACACTTACAGGCATTGCATTGCCATGCCTGCGGCGATCCTACCGAGCCCAGGGTGCCCCTCGCGAAACGGTTCCCCATCCCCCGCCCTCCACCCGTCCCACGCGCGCGGACGCCTCCGCGAGGAACGATTCAGTCCCCGCTGCACGCCTCCTCGAAGAAGTCGAGGTTCTCCTGCAGCGACTTCATCAGCCGGTCCCGCTCCGCCTCGTCGACCTGCACGGGCGCCACCCCGGACGCCCCGGTCAGCCGCCGGAATCCGCCCCGGCTCTCCAGCCGCCCGTGCACCCTCACCGGCAGCCCGACCAGATGGGCGTGCCCCGCGATCCGGTACGCCTCCTCGTCGAGCGTCATCCGCACGTGCGGGACCTCGGCCCCGGCGATGACCCGCAGCCGTACGCTCCCGTCGCCGCGCGGCCCCGACCTGCGCATCCGCACCACGGCTCCGGTGATGCGCACGGGCACGGAGGGTTCCTCGCGCAGATAGCGGGCGCCGGCCTCGCGGAGTGCGGGCAGGTCGCCGGGCGAGAACTCGACGGGTTCGGCGGGTGTCGCGCACCCTTCGGGCACCCCTGCGGCGGGCGCCCACTCGACGGCGATCCGGGCGCCCTCGGTGCCGCGCACCAGGGACGCCAGCGCCTCCGTGAGCTCATGGCTGACACCCGCCTCGACGGCTCCGTCGAAGGCGTCCATGCCGCCGGTCGCGCGCTTGTAGTCGATGGCCTCGCGGGCCGCGTACAACGCCTGGTGGAGGCGGACGGCGAGCGGCCGACCGGTGGCGACCGGCACGAAGGCGGTGAGCCGGCGGCCACCGGGGGCGGCTCCGACGAGCACGTTCTCCAGGGAGGTGGCTGCGGGCCTGCGGTGACGGGCTCCGTAGTAGCCGGCGCGCGCACGCGCGGCGAGGGCGCCCGCGAGGAGCATCCGCCGTGCCGCCGTGCGCAGTTGTTCCTCGACGGTCCAGGGCGAGACGCCGACGGGACCCGTCGGTACGTCGCGCCACCAGCGGATCTCGTCGCTGGGCACGGCGAGGCCGACCAGGACGTCACGGGCGGAGGGCGAGGCGCTGCGGGACAGCGCGACGAGGGCTTCGGCGAGAAGGTCCTCGCTGTCGGGGAAGGCCCGGCTCTCCGGTACCAGCAGGCTGGTGCCGGAGCCGCCGGGCCCTGGTGGGGTCCAGCGGCCGTACCGTCCGGGGGCTCCGCCGCGGCGCTGCCAGCCGTGCCGGTGCAGGAGCGCACCGAGGACGGCCGGGTCGACCTGGTCGGGCCGGGGTTGCTGGTCCCACAGGCCCGGTGTCTCGACGGGGTGGGGCCTGACGGGGCGTAGGGGCTCGTCTGTTGGGCGGTGCGTCACGGTCTGCCTCCCGTTCCGACCCGCGTCATGATCTCGCAGAGCGCACGGTCGTCGAAGACGCGAGCGGTCGGTATCCGCACGGTGGTCCTGCGCCGGCCGGTGACCCGGTGTCCGGCGAGGTTGATCCAGTAGCAGCAGTGCCGCAGATCGAGGCGGTCGTGGCCGGCGCGCAGCCAGTCGTCCTGTGATCTGGGCACGAGCATCACGACCAGTATTTTGTGCACCGAGACCGGGGTGCGGGCCAGCTTCTCCAGGTGGGCGTTGTCGAGCGTGAAGGAGAAGGCGGGGCCCGGCGGGTTCGGTGGGATCTGGTACGTGCACTTGAGCTGCACCTTGATGGTGACTTCGTCGTCGACCGTGTGCCCGGGGGCGCTGTGGCTGACGTGCCAGTCGATGCCGTTGTCCGGAAAGGGCTGGGACAGGGAACAGCCCGCGGCCGCCGCGACCGCGTGCAGATAACCGACCTGCAGTGTCTCCATGCACGCCGTGGTGGCCAGTGAGCCTCGATGCGGTGCCGTCCTCTGGGGCAGCAGCCCGCCCTGCTCGGGCTGCGCGAGCGCCATGTCCAACAGCCTTCCGAATCAGGTGAATCCCCGCTGCGGGCCGCTGAACTGCAAAGACCCGTACCTCTGTTGTCTCCTTCCGGCGTACGGCGCAAACAGCCCGGGTATCACAAAAAGGGCAGGGGACGGCGCGTCAACTGCCGAAGGTGAACGAGGAGTTGTGTGCGTATGACGTGCTGGTACGAGGGCCCTTTGACCGCGTTCGACACCGAGACGACGGGTGTGGACGTGGAGACCGACCGGATAGTGTCGGCCGCCGTCGTCGTCCAGGACGCTCCCGGAAGCCGCCCGCGCGTGCGCCGCTGGCTGGTGAATCCGGGGGTTCCGGTGCCCGAGGGGGCCACGGCGATACATGGGCTGACGGATGAGCATCTCCGGCTGAACGGCCGCTGGCCGTCGCCGGTGATGGACGAGATAGTCAGGGAACTGGCCGAACAGAGCGCGGCCGGACGCCCGCTCGTGGTGATGAACGCGCCCTTCGATCTGACGCTCCTGGACCGGGAGTTGCGCAGGCACCGGGCGTCCTCCCTGGACCACTGGTTCGAGAGCGTGCCGTTGCGCGTCCTCGATCCGCGGGTCCTCGACAAACACCTGGACCGCTACCGCAAGGGCCGCCGCACGCTCACGGACCTCTGCGCGCACTACGGCGTGGAGCTGACGGGAGCGCATGACGCGGCGGCCGACGCACTGGCCTCGCTGGAGGTCGTACGGGCGGTCGGGCGCCGTTTCGCGACGCGTCTGGAGCGGCTCTCGGCGGCCGAGCTGCACACGCTGCAGGCCGTCTGGCACGCGGCCCAGGCGCGCGGCCTCCAGGCGTGGTTCGCGCGCAGCGGCACGGAGGAAGCGGTCGATCCGGCGTGGCCGCTGCGCCCCGAGCTGTCGGCGGCGGCCTGAGCCGTATCCCATCGGCGCCGAATCCTGTCGGCGGCGACACAAAAAAGCCGGTCCGTCTGTGACGGACCGGCCTTTCCCGGTGGGCGATACTGGGTTCGAACCAGTGACCTCTTCGGTGTGAACGAAGCGCTCTCCCACTGAGCTAATCGCCCGGGAACGCACCGAACAATACAGGTCTTCTCGCGTTTCCTTCAAACCGCTTCACGGTTCGCGCGAAGGGGTTCCGCGAAGGTACGCGACCAGCCCCTTCCGCCCGGCCCGCATCATCAGCGCGTGGTTGGCGCGGAACGCGGGCCGTCCGGGCACGGCGAACCGCCTCAGCAGCGGCTTGGTCACATGGACCTCCTGGTCGTAGCGGGCGCGGGTACCGGTCGCGTCGGTGGCGAGGGTCCACCGCGCCCAGCCGTCCACGTCGCCGGTCATCGCTATCTCCAGAACCCCGGCCGCCGGGTCGCGGCTCACCTCGCGCCCGGTGAACACCAGGTCGTACGGCAGCACCGAGCGGATGCGGACGACGCCGCTGCTGGCGCTGAGCGGCGTCACCTCGCGCACCTGCGGCCACCAGTGTGGATAGCGCTCGGCGTCGGCCAGTGCCTCGTAAACCTCGCCGAGCGGGGCGGCGAGCCTCCACAGGCTGCGGAAGCGGTAATGCGTCCAGTCCATGCGCTTCATGGTCCGAGTCTGCCGGTCCGCGGCCCGGCCCGGGCGGAACCGGCACGTCCGCACCCGGGGTGTCCTGATCTGAGTACATCCTGAGTACGTGCGCTCATGCCGTACGGCGTGACCCGGACCACACTCCGAAGCATGACGAACATTCCGCCACCGGCCGAGGAGCTGCGGATCCTCGACCACGAGCTACGGCAACTGGACGCGCGCAGGGCCCAACTGCTGGCCCGTCGTTCCTGGCTGCTCGGTGTGCTCCGGTCGGCCAAGGCACCGGCCCCGGCCTGGGGCCCGGCCCGGGCATCGGCACAGACACCGGCACAGGTCCCGGCCGTCTGGTCGGCACCCGCACCCCACCCCCGGCGGCCTGAGGCCACGGCCCCCGGTGTGCAGAACGCGCTGCTCGTGCTCGGTGGCGTCCTGCTGACCGTCGCGGCGATCGCGTTCACGCTGGTCAGCTGGGGGCACTTGGGCATCGCGGGCCGGGCGGCGGTCCTCGGCGCGGTCACCTTCGCCGCGCTCGCCGCGCCCGTGCCGCTGCTGAAGCGCGGGCTCCGCTCGACGGCCGAGTCGGTGGCGGGCCTCGGCCTGGTGCTGACGGTGCTCGACGCCTACGCCCTGCACGAGGTCGCGCTCCCGGAGGTGGACGGCACCGGGTACGCGGCCGCAGTGACCGCGCTCCTGGCCGTGCTGTGGGCGGCGTACGGACGCTCGCTCGGCGCCCTGCGTCTGCCGCTCCCGGCGGCGATGGCGACGGCTCAACTCCCGCTGCTGCTCTGGGCAGTGGCGGCCGGTGCCGGTCATCACACGATCACGGCGGCGCTGCTGGTGACGGCAGCGTTCGACACGGTCGTGGCCCTCTCGGTGTCCGTACGGTCCGTACGTGTCGTCGCCGCCGTCGGCGCGTACGGGACGGGCGCCTGGGGCCTTCTGGCGGCCGGCTGGCTCTCGTGGGAGGCCACCGGTCCGAGCGCCGCCACCCGTGCGGCGGCGCTCCTCGCCCTCGCCGCGGCGATCGCGCTGGGGGCCGCGTGGCGCACCCCCGCCGCGCAGGCCTCCTCCGGTCTCTCCTTGACCGGCGGCCTGATCACGGTCGCCGCGGCGGGCGGCGTGCTCCGCTCGGTGCTGCCCGACGCCTGGACCGTTCCGGGCTATCTGCTGTGCGGCGTCGCGTTGTTGGCCGTACGCGGCACCTGGCTGCCGGAATCCGTACGCCGTGGCCTGCTGTGGTCCTCCGCGGGTGTGCAGGCCCTCGCTGTGGCATGGGCCCTGCCCCTCGTCACCGTGGTCCTCGTGGGCCCGGCCGGCTGGGCGGAACGCGTATGGTCCGGTGCGCCTTCGGACGCCCGGGACGCGGTGACGGTCTCCACGCCCTGGCCGTCGAACACGGAGACGGCTCCACTGGTGCTGGCCGCGGTCGCGGCGGTCCTGGTCCTGACATTCCGGGGCGGACCGCGCCGATCCGTCGCCCTGAGCGGTGCGCTCGGTCTGGCCTGGGCCGCGGTCCTCGTGCTGCCCGCCACTCTCGAACTCCCTTACTCGGCAGGCCTATTGGTGCCGGGCGGGATCACTGCTGCCGCCCTGACGGCCGCGGCGTACAGCCGTCACGCACACGTGACCGACGACGGGCCCGCACGTCCAACAGAGCCCCCGGCCCAGACGTCGGCCCCGACCCAGACCAACACCCGCCCCTCCCCCATCACCCTGACCACCCTCGGCCTGGCGCTCCTCACCTCTCTCCACCTCGTCGCGCTCTCCCTCGCCGCCGAAGCGGCAACGCTGGCCGTCCTCGGGAGCCTGACCGCCCTGTTCGCGGCGGTCGACACCTGGCAGAAGCACGAGATCCGGGCCGTCTCGGCCGCCGCGTCCCTCGCGTACGCCACCGCGCTGGCCTGTGCCACGGGCGCGTCGCTGGAATGGCAGCCGCACCACATCGCACTGCTCGTCCTGCTGGTGCCTGCCACGGCCGCGCTCCTCGCGGCCCGGCTCAAGGACGCGACGCCGACGTTGTCCGTCGAGATCACGGGAGCCGTCGCCGCACTGGTGGCGATCGACCTCGCGGCCATGGAACCGCCCGTGCTCGCCCTCGTGCTGGCCCTGTGCGGTGTGATCGCCGCGGGCACTGCGGTCCGGCCGGACCGCAGGCAGGTCGGCTACGTGGCAGCAGCCCTGTTCGTACTGGCCACCTGGGTCCGGCTGGCGTCCTGGGAGGTCGGCTCGCCCGAGGCGTACACCCTGCCGGTGACCGTGCCGGCGCTGGTCGTCGGGTTCGTCCGCCGGAGGCGGGACCCGGAGGCCTCGTCCTGGACGGCGTACGGTCCCGGCCTGTCCGTGACCCTGCTGCCGAGCCTTCTCGCGGCATGGGGCGACCTCGACTGGCCGCGCCCGCTGCTGCTCGGCACGGCGGCGCTCCTGGTCACCCTCGTCGGCGCCCGGCAACGCCTCCAGGCGCTGCTCGTCCTCGGCGGCGGCACACTGGCCCTGGTCGCCCTCCACGAACTGGCCCCGTACATCGCCCAGGCCCTGGGCGCGGTACCGCGTTGGGTACCCCCGGCACTGGCCGGCCTCCTGCTGCTCGCCCTGGGCGCGACATACGAACAACGGCTCCGGGACGCCCGCCGAGTCCGAGAGGTACTGGGCAGAATGCACTGACACAGGCGCGCCCCTCAAGGGGCGCGGGGAACTGCGCGCCCAGTCCCAGCGGACCCGCGCAGTCAACCCCGCGCCCCAGCGGAGCGTCACGGCATCTTGTCGCCCACCAACGCCAGATTCTGAATAGCCGCCAACCCGTACAACGCCGTCGTGTTGGTCGAAACCCACGACGCCTCACTGCCCGAAACCAAGCCGGTCGGCCCGTCGACCTTCTTCGTGGACCAGTCCGTCGACTCCTTGTAGTCCCACGTGTCGGCGCTGTTGTAGAACTGCCGCCACGCCCGCGCGGCCAGCGCGTCGTCGCCCAACTGGACGGCGGCGTACGCGTCCTGCCGCGCGTGCCCCTGGAAGAGCAGCAGGGAGCCGAAGTCGGCGCCGTAGCGGGCCTTCTGCTCGGCCTTCGTGGCGTTGAAGTAGCGGCAGTAGTCGAGCCACGCCTCCTTGAACTCCGGCATGTCGATCTGGTCGAGCAGTTCGGCGTTCAGCTCGACCAGGCCGAACATCGCCGAGAGGTGCGAGACTCCGACCACGGCCTTGTCCGCGACGGCGAACTTCCCGGTGTCCAGGTCGTACAGGGCGCTGCCCTGGACGAACCCGTTGGGCTGGGCGGCGATGGTCTCCATCGTCGACAGGACCCGCGCCTTGGCCTTCTCCCACTTGGGCCCGCGCCGCTCCCACTCGGTGAGCCAGGCGGAGACGAGACCGCTCCAGTCGGTGCCGAAGCCGATGGAGAGCGCGTTGCGGTCCGGCTCGTACGGCTCGGTGCGGATCTTGCGGATGGGGTCGAGGACGAGGAACGTCTCGTCGGAGTCGACGTTGGCGTGCATGAGGTCGCCGACGCGTTCGTCCGCGGTGAGGAAGTAGTAGTAGCGCCGGTAGGTGGTGTTGGCGATGCGCTGCTGCTTGGCGCTGTCGGCGTAGTGCTGGACGCCGTGCCGGGTGCCGAGCCCCGCCCACTTGCCGAGGTGGTAGACGTCGACCTCGCCGGTGTGCCGGGTCATGGCCTCGGCGAAGCGGAAGATGTCGGCGCGGCCGGAGCGCATGTACGCGAACCAGAGCCAGAGGTCGGGCGACAGCTCGGAGTTGTCCCAGGCGTAGCCGCCGACGTCGTAGCACCACTGGTGCCGGCTCGGGTCGTAGCTGTGCATGATGTCGCCGTAGTCCCAGAAGCCGTACCAACGGCGCATCTCCACCTGGTCCTTGTAGTAGGTGAAGAGGAAGTCGAGGTGGTCCTCGATCTTCGCCTTGGCGGCGGTGGAGCGGTCCGGCTCGGAGAACAGCTTCCCGAACACGCCCGCCTTGATGAGGTGTTGGGGCGGGGCGGCGAGCTGCGCCGGGGTGCGGACGGCGGCCACCTGCTCGGCCATCGCCTCGGCGCTCGGCGTCGACTCGTGAGCCCAGAAGAGGAGTTCGCTGGTGCGGGCGATGCCGTAGGGCGTGCCGAACTCGGGCTCGTAGTCCTCGTAGGTGATGTTGAGGCCTTCGAGCTGTTCGGGGTACGTGTCCTGGCCCATGCCGTCGTGGTAGAAGCGCAGGTCCATGGGCTGTGCCTCGGGCGACCAGAGCCACATGGTGACCTCGGCCTCGTCGGTCTGGGCGTCGCGGATGTCGAGCTGGGCGGGGAACTTCTCCCAGAAGTCCCGCAGCCCGAAGGCGAGTCCGCCGCTCGCGCCGCCGACGTACCCGAAGCCGCTCGCCCGCCGGCCGCCGCCCGCGCCGATCCAGCCGTGGCCCTTCTTGGTGCGCTTGCGGACCGAGAAGCCGTCCGCGGAGAGCTGGGAGAGGGTGTAGTCGCCCCACTCGGGGATGTACTGGAGGCGGGTGGTCACGCGCTGGTCCCAGGTCGACGGGTCGGGCAGCTTCTTACCCTCGAACTGGGCCGTCCGCACGGCCGTGCCCGGGTCCCGGCGCAGACCGGTGATGCCCTTGACGGCCTCGCGCAGCAGACCGGTGCCCTCGCCGCCGATACGGATGTGCCGGTCGTACGCGGCGTCGCGCATAGGCACCTTGAACCGGACGCCGATACCGCGGATGAAGTCGCCACTGGCCTTGCCGGGCTCCTGGGTGCCGTCGAAGGTGATCGTGTGCACCATGCGGAACGACTCGGCGCCCGCATAGAAGTAGAGCCGGACCGAGAAGGGCAGCCAACTCCGGCTGCCCTTGCGGTGCTTGCCGTCGATACGGACCACGGCACGGACGGGCCCGTCCTGCTCGACCTCCACCTCCGCGATGACACTCTCGAACCGTTCGTACTTCTCCGCGCCCTGGTCGCCGTCCTCGATCTCGGGCTGCCTCAGCAGCACGAGACGGCCGTCCTTGGCGATCTCCGTCGAGCCGCGCAGTACGGACTTCACCAGCGTGGAACCGCTCTTGCCGATCTTCGCGGTGATGACACCGGTCGACACGTCGATCGAGCCGCCGCGCTTGTCGACGGTCACCTTCTTGGCGGGCGCGGCGGGCGACCCCGCGGCGAGTGTGAGCTTGCCGCTCCCCGCCCCCGGTCCGACCGCGTGCGCGGTCCACTTCAGGGAGCCGTCCGGCCAGTAGCCGATCGGCCAGGACTGGACGGGCACCTCCTTGCCGTCGCCGTCGGTCAGCGCGAACGTCTGC
>Ga0307512_10006495_pt1 | contig 11836 bp, 14 predicted proteins | sample 14_EM_MG_FD_200267 | JGI IMG/M metagenome (GOLD analysis project Ga0307512, IMG submission 200267) | Populus trichocarpa ectomycorrhiza microbial communities from riparian zone in the Pacific Northwest, United States - 14_EM | ecosystem: Host-associated > Plants > Roots > Unclassified | place... | reverse complement strand
GAATTCTGTTTCTCCTCGAGCCTTGATATTCCTCCGGGTTTCAATGATTTCCTCTCGAAGTCTAGCCTGGACCTCGGGATGTTTCGCGAGTTCATACAAGCCCCATGCGATCTATTTTCACTGGTCAGCGATACCAATAACAATACACCACGTTCACTTACGGTGATGGCGGTAGTTTCGTGGGCAGCGAACATTATCGTCCTGGCAGGGGTTGATGATTAACCCAATTGCTCCTGAACAGAAGAAAAGATCTACCTCATCTGCGGAACGATCTCTTCATCACGAAGCTTGGCATCTTCATTCGCAGAAGCATTCGCCTTCACTATGTAAAAACTTCCGTCAACCTCGACATAAACTCAATATGAGGGGAAGGCATTTACGGAGGAGAGACATGATATCTTTTTGACCTTTTCCTTGTTCGAGAGCTTTGCGTTTGAAATCGACGAGCTTTCCGGCGAACTCATGAACCTCATGGCGGTTTTCTCGTAACCTCTGGATGTCCGGGGATGAAGAGTTCTCGTAGAGGAAAGATAACCATGATGGGGGAACGAATCTTGAGAAACCGCGGAAGATCAAACGTCCCGGTGAAGGAGCGGCGAACACAGTCCTAAAGAGAAGAGGCGAGGTTAGCGAACACGTGTATGGTAAAAGGCATAGAGATTACATGAGGTGGGTGTAGGATTTCATCAAAGGGTCATCCGAATCGGTCACCGCCCCAAAGTCATGATCAAAAGCAGCTGTGGGTAATCAGCCTGAGTGAGCACGTCTGTATGCTTTGAACACAAAAATCACGTGCCGAATCCGATACTGAGATAGTACGTAAGCAAGAGTGAGGGCCTATTGTAGTGACAGGAAATAGGGAACGCACGCATCCAAAGTAACCCTCATCAGTCCATCCGCGACGTTGACGATCCCGGCCGACTCTTTTTCCGCAAGTTCGTTGGTCCACCGATCCGCCAGCTGGAAAAAAGGAAATGAGCTGGATGAGTTGGATAGAGAGACGTCACTGACTCGAGTGATGACATGAGTAAATGTAGGTAAGAACTCTTTCGCCTCAGGAATCCCGAATGCTGGTAAGAGAATTTTCTTATATTTCCTGTGTATTTCACCTGCCGAGAGTTTAGTATGATGAACCCCGATCCGAAGGCAGAAACGTACCGTCAGCCCAAGCCAGGCCCTCGTCAGTTACCATCGCCCGCAGGGGCTTATCGCCAGGCGGCTTTGGGTAATCATATCCAGACTTGTGGAGAATATGCTTGATCGCTTTGTGATCGGCGATCCAGAGTACATCCTCCTATTCGATCGTCAGGTTTATCGAGTACTAGGAATCAGAACAAGCACCGTACTCCCAGAGCAGCTTTTACGCGGACAACGTCGCCATATTGTTGACGGAATTCGGCCTCTGTTGTTCCGCAATCCGCAAGAAGTAGCTCTTTGCTATGGCCTATGTGCCACGTCAGTTTATATTCCCGGAATTGGGTGAAGCCATGGGACACACCTAGCAAGAACGTTTTCGACTCCGGACCAGGGACATCAGATATCGAGATCCGATAGTACTTGCGGTACAATGTGTACAGGCCACAGGTGGCAGCCAAGGACAGAAGAGCGTAGTTCCCGCCCACAAGGCTGAGCATAATGTCGAGAAAAAGCGACGAGAGGGGAGAGAGATCCCTATTTTGGGCGAGAATTTATCCGGACCGTAAACAGCCTCATTGCGCCAACGGGGATCCAAGCCAGCAGCAAGGGGGGTCAGAACGGGAAAAGCCGCGAACACCCCCCGGAACCCTAGCGCATAGATAGTGATATGTGATGCCTAGCACTATTGTTGCATGAGATTGGTTACGTACCCCTCGTATGTTCCAGTCCTGGAAAAGGTTACACGGAAACAAGACCTTCACGCCACCGAGCGGGTGGTATGCGGATGGGTTCATTTCCGAGACGAGCGGGACGGCTGGACGACGAAAAATAAAAGAACCAGAGGATTTAGAAAAAATGTCCCGAGAGAATTCACCCACAAGGTATGGTCATGCGGTTCGTGACGCACTACTTACGTTCCGAAGCGCGTTGTGTAAAGGGTTCGTGAAAAATATTCACAGGCAGACACCACGCGGATTGTGAGCATTTGAATTGCGGCCAAGCCGGAATTCGGGTTGTCCGCCGATCTTCACCATATCGGATCTATTTGACCACAAATCACAATAACTCGTATTTGAGTTCGGAGTCCATGAGTCGAGCCAACAGTGATACTTATTACTGGACGTGGATCAGAAACGTCATGAGGCTTGACGAGGCGCCAATCGTTTGAGCATCTATCATACAATTATCTGGGCCCTAGTGTAATCACAAGTACATCCAGTTGAATTTTCACGAGGCTGGCTGGGCAATTGTTTCGAGCTTTTGACTCCAAACAATGACCTTGTTATGTGCTTGTACCTACGAGGGGATATCAGGTATTTGTCATAAGAATGGCGAGACCCTTACCTTGTTTGGGTTAAAACCCAGAATCTGGAGCCCATCTAACGTCGTGGCACGAGAGAGAGCGACGTAGGCTTGACCTAATCAAGGCGTCGAGATTAGTGTATGTCACAAATACCGACAAATGCACGCCTACAGACCTTTCTCAAATATCCTAGACAAGTCCACCTTCACTCGCTCAAGCGTCTGACCTTGGGACTTGTGAATGGACATCGCCCATGATAAGATCAGCGGGAGCTAAACCGAGTTTGTAAATTCGTTGTGGCGGAAATGAACTCAAATGGCTCACCTGCGTCCGGCTAACTTGCACCTCTCCACTTGGTAATTCGACTTTCCATGACTCAGGTAAGACCATCACAACTCTTTTATAACCACCAGGCTGCAGGAACTCGACCACAGGATAAATCTTGCCAGATGGCTTCTTCGGAGGTTCTTTCCCCAGTTTCTTCATCTCGTTACTTTTCTCAAGAGCTAAGTCACCCTCAATCTCAACATCGGCGAACCTCACGACCTTCCCGATACTTCCGTTGACCAGGGTGTCATCCATGTTCTTGATCAACATGACCTGTGAATTGACCTTGAGCTTGAGTTCATGGGGAGCCATGAAGTTTGCAAGCTGTCTCTCGCGCTGGTCTTTGTCTTGTAAAGTTCCTCCATCAAGTGATTTGAAAACCATGGTGTCGCCTGATAAACACTCCATCTGCCGCACGTTAGACTTGTCGACGTCCTCACGACGTGGGAAGCTACCCAGGTAATCTCAACGTCATGTGTGAATGAAGGGAGTTTACACTTACAGTTCTGTTGGGGTGATACCGTCATCGAATCGAAGCGGTCGGCTCAGAGACTTGAATTTTTCGATGGAAGCGGGCGTGAGTTTTCCGAAGCGCATTTCGTTCAACATATTGACAAACTCTGCTGAGCGATCAGCGACGAAGAATCGTACGTAAGATGCCACAAACCTTCGTCACGTTGCCTAAAGACCTGCGTGAGGTTTATGGTTTTCTTGATCGTTTCGCTCCACGCCTGTGCCTCAAAAGCAAACTTCACAGCCTGGCCGCCTCCTGCTATTGGTGGTAATTGGAAAAAGTCGCCCGTGACGATGAGCTATGACACAATTAGTGCCGCCCGTCGTTCCGGTAGAACAATTGTCCAACCTGAATGCCGCCAAAAGGATCGTTATGTTTCCTGATGATACTTCCAACTTTGGAAAGCTTCTCAAAAAGGTCGCCGTCGACCATGGAAACTAGGATCGGGTATAAACGGACGACGGAACGAGATAGCGCCAACGGGGCAAACCTTCGTCAACGATAAGTACTTTGGTCCTCATCCAGCGAGAACCAGCCTTCTTGTTCTTCCTGACTCTTTCGGCGAGTTGCTCCGCTTTTTCACGTCCGAGACCAATGCCGGCAAAGGAATGGATGGTTACACCACCAATATTGCAGGCGGCGATGCCTAAGTGGGATTGGCGTTGCTATCCACAAACAAGGTGGGTTGGACGTACCAGTCGATGCGGTCACAGCCACGGCGTCAGGAACGGCTACATACTTCCTGCGCAGGGCCTTGATGATTTCCCTAAGCAAGACCGACTTTCCCGTTCCAGCGCTCCCGGTGTAGAACAGACTCTTTCCTTCCTGAGCAAGCTTCAAGATATAATTCTGTTCTTGGCTGAGGGAGAGAGAGTCCGATGCCTTCGAGAACGGTTTCAGATTAGGGCGGCTCGGAGCCCTCGTTATTGAAGATGAGGTGTTGACGGGGGCGCCAAAGGATCTTGAGCTCAGGGAGTTCGTCTTTGAGAGCGTCTTGGTCTTAGGTTGTGGACCATTGGGAAACCCCGGAGGGAGTATACGCTTCTTGGCAGGAGGTTGAGACGGAAAATTGGAAGGTTCTACCTTACGTTTCTGGGAGATCTGCGAGGATGATAAAAGCTTCTCCGAGCTGGTGATACTACCACTCAGTGACGCTTGGACGCTATCGAGTCTGCTTTGCGAAGGCACGGTTGCAGGTGTACTAGGAGGGGAGGGTGACCACCCGGAGAGGACATCCGAGTCAGGGTCGTCGAATGTGGTGTCTTGTGGCTTGTTGGCGGACCAATCTCGTGTGACGGTTCCCAAACCAGATCGGACTTGCGAAGAGGAAGACGCGCCAGACTTGTACCTACGCTCATGAACACCCAATATCAAATCTCAGAACAACAGAGCCGCAACTCACATCGTGATTGTGGTAGTAAGACGCGTCGCAGCGACCGGAGGAAACGCGCTGGTCGTGATGAAATGACAACACGATCACGTGTTGCTCTCACGATCATTCATCCCATCCCTCTGATCTTGTGACTCAATTGCGAGAGACGCGTTCAAGAGATGCAAGCGACACTGGACTCTACGTCTCTCAAATGTTAGTTTTTACCGCTTAAAAAATTATGGTGGTGAAATTTCTGATGCTTGAATCACTAGCTTTTACTAAGGGCGTGACCTGCCTGTCCAGATATGGCGATGAGATGTATATGTTCGCCGCAGCAGAATACCTGATACTTTCTGCGACCAATGTGGCAGAAACCTCTTATTCCCGGCTTCAGTACTCTCGGGTGTTCTTCACTCGATACAATCTTGGCCAGAGAGGCTCCGATCGTCCAGGTGGAAGCCAGGAGTCGGTCGGTGTTTCCGGCCAGGTCTTGACCAAGGCGAGTCAGCGTCTGCCTGTGCAGAGATGGTAAATGACAGACGATTAGTCGCTGCTAGCGATACTGAAACGTGGGGCTGGCGATAAAGCTGTCGAGAAGTGCGAGTTTTCCATCGTAGACTCCGAAGCTGGAGACACACAGGAAGAGGAAGACAGTTTGGAGAGCAAACTCGTAGTCCGCATGCATTGCAAACACGGTACAGCTTATCCTTTTGCAATTGACCGCGGAAAACCATTTCTGATTTGTTCAGGTGTTGTGAAGACACACAGACTCCCGCTGCACACGATCGAGTCAGCGCACCAGTTCACGGATAATCCTGGGGAAGATGAATCCTACGTAAGAATCGGACCGAAGATGCTCAAGGATATGATTGAGCATTTTCCGTCTGTTCGAGGCAACAAGGGCGATCCTCAACTCGTATGGGGCTTTACGAACTCAGAGGTCATCATCAGAAGCATGGAAACCTCGCTTGATACCAGAGGTGATTTCTAAGCCTACGACAAACCAGATCTACTGAGAGATCCTGACATGTGTGCTTCCATAGGGAAGGTACAATTGGCCACTGAACTCGCCTTAAGCCCCGAAGAGTTTGATCAATACTATATTGCGAGTGTCCCAGCATCGATCGCCTTTCAACTGAGAGAATTCACGGTCAGTTTACTTCTTCTGCACGTCTAAACCACGGGTTTCTTGATTTGGGGTGTAGGCGACTGTCACGTATGCAGATTCGATGGGTATTGCCATCTCGATGCGCTTCACAGAACCAGGCTGTCCCATTGTCATCGTTCTCGATACTGACGACACTGAATGTCTTTTCGCCATTTCTACGACTTTCGATTCAATGCAACTATTTCCTACTCCACAAAGTCGGAGGACCACAGCGAGTGCTACGCCACAGCGAACTTCATTAAAACGGACGAGAGAAGATGGTAGCGCCGAACCCGGACCTACTCCAGGGTCATCCAAATCTGCCTTGCCGGCGGTATCCCACAGTGCTAGGAGAAAGCCGCTCAAAGTCGTGCAAAGACAAGGCCTCGCCGCGGCTCGCAAGCAATCACCCGCGGCGCACTCAGTGACGAGCTCACAATCTGCGTGGGATTCGAGATCCATGCCGCCACCCCCATCCGTGCCGCTGCGTTCTTCTCTCGCAGTACCCCCTTCCCCCATGAAACAGGAAGAGGGGGAAGAGGGGCCACTACAAGAGGAACCTCTGTTCCTACCCAGTTCGCAACTAACACAACAGGAGATAGAACTTGTCAAGCACGAAACTGCGGAGATGGCGGAGATACTCCAGTTTGATGATGACGATCTCGAGGAGTTTGCGGTTTCTGACCACAAGAACGAGGACACGGAGATGGAAGATGTTTCGGAGATCGCTGCTACTCAAAGTGATCACTCGAGTGGCAAGGTATGTCTCATTTTTTGCGGTCCCAGGCCACTACTCAATGTTCGATAGACATTCCGTCCGTTGTTTGAAGACTAAAACAACGAAAGAGTAGGATACATTGAGAGCTAGTGAAACAGTCAGAAGAGGAAGAAAGAAACTATGTTCAAGCGAATTCGCAGTTCACGCCATGTGAATCTGTAAGATAAGAAAGGGCTAAAGGTTACATTCGTGACGTCATAAACTCGGATGCTGCTGAAAGGAACAAGTCAACGCTACGTTACGACGAAGGAGACCCAAAAAGACGTACGGGTCGTCAATAGAGGATGTAGGGCAATCACCCATTTGTTGGGTTTGTGGGAGAGGAAGGGGGGCAACCCTCCTTTCCCTTGAACGCCTTTCTCAGGTCCACCGAGGGTTGCTTTCTCCTGACGGTCTTGGAGGAAGGAGCGGGAGAGCGATCATTAACAAGCGATGCGGATAGCAGGGGGCTACCGCTGGGTTGTTGGGGGGAATTTTTTTCGTCGCATGAGGCGTTTGGAGTCATCGTGACAGACATTGTAGCGCGTAGAGGATGAAGAGATGAAGGAGGGTGGACGGAGGGTATCGAAACTAAGAAGAGGGTCGGAAAGACGTCTGCGAAGATTTAGCTCTATATATCCCTGCCGTGCAATACCCCTGTCGACAACAGACCTGCACATCGCTTTGAGCCATTTTGTCATTCGCGGCCGGCTGGGCTCGTGATCGAGGCAGTCGACCATCACTGTGATTGCCCCTACGGCTGAAACTGGGATGTGGCGACTGTTGCGGTCACCGGTATGGGTGAAAATATGCCCGCGCTCGCGTACCGAGGATAACGCATAATGAACGGCCTAACACGCAGGAGGTAGTCGGAGCCGAAGAGACGGAAGTCCGGTACAAAGGTTTTTACGACGATCACTCACGAATTATTCGGCTTGGGGCCACCGGCGTACCTGTAGATGCGATGGCTCGTTGGTGAACACCCTGACGACTCGCGTGTAATCAGGGATCATCGCAGCCTGGGGCGGGACACTGAGTTATCGTTATCAAGATGAAAGGGTCGTTATATGCACGCGGCCAATGATCATCAGGAGCACGCGTCGCCCCCGCTAGCGATGACCCTACTACCGGGTGAGGTGCAGAGGGGGAAAGCCAAGTCGAGCGACGGCCTCGACGAGCTTAACGATCTCCTCCACCAGGCCCAGCTTTACGTTTCATTGACAGAGCCGCCGCCATTGTCGCTGCCGACATCACCATCCTTTCCCAAGAGGGACAAAACACGTGGTCAAGAATACTACCACACATCTTCGCAAGCGACGACGACAACCCCTCTATCGACGTCGACAGCCACCCGGTTTGAGATGGCCAGCGCATCCCCACCTCCTAGACCATCGAGAGCAAATACAGATAATCTCAACGACGTTTACCCTTCACAACCTACCACACCCGCTCAACGACGCATATCCGCACCCATGCCAATCAATCAGAATGGCGTTTTCTACGCCGACCCCAACGAGCAGATGCCACCCGTCGCGAGCACCTCCCAGTCTCCGTCCCAGTTCAGATCTCGTGCGGGGACAACAAAGGGCAAAAAGGGGATGTTAGGCTTTATGTCTGACTTCCTTGGTTCAAACAAGACCGTCGCGATTAGCACCCCCTACGATCCTGTTCACCTCACCCACGTCGGCTTCAACTCTTCCACCGGAGAGTTTACCGGATTGCCAAAGGAATGGCAGCAACTTCTCCAGGAGAGCGGTATCTCCAGGGTGGAACAAGAGAAAAACCCTCAGGCTGTGATGGAAATCGTAAAGTTCTACCAGGAGGGTGGAGGCGATGTCTGGGACAAAATGGGCGCCGCTCCTGCCCCACCTCGCGACGATCCAGAACCTTCAGGCGTCCTAAAAAGCCCGGTAAGCCGTCTCGCCATTGTGGTACACTATATGCGGGATCCTCAACGACCTGTTAAAGCGCCCTGCTCCCGCCCCAGCTAAGAGGACACCATCCAACCCTTCGTCTGCACCAACTTCCTACAGACCAGCACCCGCGCCTCCCCAGACCGTTCCTCCCTCTCTAGACCGGTCCACATCTCAACGTCTTCCTCCCAAGTCCCCCAACCAGAGCCAGCAACTCGCTAGGTCAAACACGACTAAAGATTCACAACCCCCTGGACCACAGAACGGCCACGGCCCTGTACCCGGGAAACACCCGCAGAAATCTCCAGTTTCATCGACAACTGATTTGCCTTTGAAACAGCCGAGCAAAGATCGGGAGAGGACCCCACCGCAACCGAGTGCCGCTACCAACCAGCTGCATAAAGCTGCCAACGCCGTCGGTGTCCCGACGCCCAGGAAGCGGGAGAAGAAGGACAAGGACAAGGCAAAAGATGACGACGTCATCCGGAGGTTGCAGCAGATTTGTACCGATGCTGATCCTACGAAACTCTACAGGAACCTTGTCAAGATTGGTGCAGGGTAAGCCGCCTTATGCTTGGGCTTCGAGCTGTGCTTAAACCTCCACACAGTGCTTCCGGAGGCGTTTATACCGCCTATCAAGTTGGCAGTAATCTGTCCGTCGCAATCAAGCAGATGGATCTTGACAAACAGCCAAAGAAGGACTTAATCATCAACGAGATCCTCGTCATGAGAGCTTCTCGACACCCTAACATCGTGAACTATATTGACTCGTTCTTATATAAGAATGAGCTCTGGGTGGTTATGGAGTATATGGAAGGAGGAAGCCTCACGGACGTCGTCACAGCTAACTTGATGAGTGAGGGTCAGATTGCAGCCGTTTCAAGGGAGACATGCCAGGGCCTTGATCACCTCCATCGTCACGGAGTCATTCATCGAGACATCAAGAGTGATAACGTCCTCCTAAGCATGAACGGCGACATCAAACTGAGTACGTCAAAGCTCTTTCTCATTTCAACCCACTTTGCTTGTTGCGTTGGGGCGCCTTACAGATCGTTGACTTTGTCATTCAGCCGACTTCGGATTCTGTGCGCAAATTTCCGAGGGCAACGCCAAACGCACGACCATGGTAGGAACCCCCTACTGGATGGCTCCGGAGGTCGTAACTAGGAAGGAGTACGGAAACAAGGTCGACATTTGGTCTTTGGGAATCATGGCAATCGGTAAGCAATTGCAAATTTTACTTTTAACATCAAGCACCCTAACTGATTGTTGGCCTGTGCCTTTGATGTGACGTTTTCTGTTCTTGATGCGGTGGGCGTTCAGAAATGATTGAGGGTGAACCGCCGTACCTGAACCAGAACCCGTTGAAAGCGTTGTACCTGATCGCGACGAACGGAACTCCCACGATTGCAAACCCAGAGAACCTGTCTACCATCTTCAGGGATTACCTCTCCAAGACTTTGGAAGTCGATGTTGAAAAGCGGCCTGATGCGCCAACTCTCTTGCAGGTGTGTCCGTTTTCCCGGAATTGGTGTTCCCTCGGTGCTGACAACATACACAATAGCACCCCTTCTTCAAGGGCGCCGAACAGCTCCGCACGTTGACACCACTGATTAAGGCAGCTCGGGATCTCTCCAAGTCGAAATGATAACTATCTCAGCCCGAACAAACATCCTTACGTCCCGCGAACATCAACGTATCCTATGTTCAAGTTTTGCATACCGGCAAGATTCCTCAATCTCACGATCCTATCGCTCAACAGTACAGCTTCACTTTATTACCCTTCTCACATCCTCTGTCCCGTAATCCCTCTCGATGCATCCTTTCCCACATCGTCCAATAGAAACAGATGACTTCCTTTCCACCTACCTTCAAAAGACATGCGACCCTGTTTGGAGTTTCGTCCGCCTGTGGGTTCCTTGTTTCGCGTTTTCAAACTATGGCACTCCCTCACCTCCTACTCGCTCTGGATACGTATTGTTTTTCACCCTCTCCTCTCTGTTTGTTTCACGTACCAAGCCAATATTACATGTCAGATGTACGCTCAAAATACCATAATTTATTTTTCACTCATGGTCCAGATGAACAGAACACGGAAGCATCCGGAGAGGTCGCAACAAATGACCATTTCGTTGAACATGACTTAAACGTTACACCTCAGAATATGAAATCCCACAAAATCTTCGCCCTATCACGTTAACTGGAGATCGGGCTACATCTCCGGTCACCTCTACCTCCGGCGATAACTAATCCTCGGCAGCTTGGCCATTTCTCTCCGGCAGCCATCAACCAGTGCTTGCCGACGATAGAGAAAGCGGCGATGTCACTTTGGTATCGCGGCAGTGATTCTCGAGGGACTCCGAATCTTCCCTGTCGAGACATCCGTAGAGTTTTGGGACCGTTGCGTCAGTTGTCCTATACGTGCAAATTGGAGTTTGAGATTTGGTGGTCAATGCATTTTTGACTTCTCGCGGATCAATTGCACTTGTCCTCCTCCGTTATCCCCTCACTCAGTCGTGTGGGGCTTTCACTGCACAGAGGGTTGCGGAGGAACTATTTCGGCTGATCATGGGACCTCGACACGACCGATGCACATCCGGGCTGGATCATTCCGAACCTCGATTTTATGGCTCTTCCCTCCCTCGACACATATGCAGTAGTGGAATTCAATGCTGCAGATAAACAGCCCGCGATTACGGGACCATATCCCAAATGCGTTCCGATTGCTTCCGCACCGTTACATGGGGATAAACTGTACCAGCTTGAGCATCAGCGATCAGGGTATCCGTCTTCTTGGGGAGACTTCAGGCAGATTCAGCAACAACCCACACTACTACCAGCATTATGTCGGAGAGAATCCCTCCTCCTCCTCCCACTCAGGCTCTTAACACCACCACATTTGTCCCACCTCCCCTTGATCTAAGTCTAACCGCGGCGGAGATCATCGATTTTCATCGAGTTCGCAGCCCAAACCATGTCGCGTATATCTACGAAAACGCTCCCGGAGAGTGCAAGCAGATTACTTTCTCACCGTGGATCCGTGCGATCCATCGTGCTGGACACTATGTTCGCAATCTATTTCAAATCCCGGAACCACAGGCCGGCGGTGCGAAGCCTATCATCTCGTTGCTCCCCTTGCAGACCAGTGCGCAAGCGCTTGTGCAGGTGCTCAGTGCCAAAGCGACACCTCCGGCACTGCACCTTCACCTCGTTAACCCGACGCCATCTCAGTGGGACGACGTGTTCGATCACATTGCCAAGAAACTGGACGTCCCTCTCGTACCTTACCCTGAATGGCTCTCAAAGTTGAGAGGGGCGTCTACAACCGTCCAGAATGCACAAGCACATTCAGCCCTGCGTTTGTTA
>Ga0307512_10006494_pt1 | contig 11839 bp, 11 predicted proteins | sample 14_EM_MG_FD_200267 | JGI IMG/M metagenome (GOLD analysis project Ga0307512, IMG submission 200267) | Populus trichocarpa ectomycorrhiza microbial communities from riparian zone in the Pacific Northwest, United States - 14_EM | ecosystem: Host-associated > Plants > Roots > Unclassified | place... | reverse complement strand
GCGTTCGTGTTGTGGAGCACCACGACCATCATCGAGGCCACCTCCTCGACCGCGCCTGATGCGTGGCGACGTCATCTCGGGTTCATGCTCGACGGGTTTCGCGCGTCCGCCGCCCATCCACTGCCTCGCCCGCCACTCGGCCAGGACGAGGTTGCCGAAGCCATGCGCACGCTCGGCCGGTGACCGGGCAGACTCGTGTCATGACAGACGACCCGTACCTCTGGCTCGAAGAGGTCACCGGCGAGACCGCCCTGGACTGGGTGCGGGAACGCAACGCCACCACCATCGCGGAGCTGACCGGCGGCGACCGCTTCACCGGCCTGCGTGACGGGATCCGCGAGGTCCTCGACGCGGACGACCGGATTCCCTACGTGCGCAGGCGCGGCGAGCACCTCTACAACTTCTGGCAGGACGCCGCCAACCCGCGTGGCCTGTGGCGGCGCACGACGCTCGACTCCTACCGCACCGCGAACCCCGAGTGGGAGCTGGTGCTCGACGTCGACGCGCTCGCGAAGGCCGAGGGCGAGAGCTGGGTCTGGCAGGGCGCGGCGGTGCTGCGACCCGACCACCGGCGTGCGCTCGTCGAGCTGTCGCGGGGTGGCGCGGACGCGACCGTGGTGCGGGAGTTCGACCTCGAGACGCGCACGTTCATCGAGGACGGCTTCACGTTGCCGGAGGCGAAGAGCCGGGTCGGCTGGATCGACGAGGACCGGATCTACGTGGGCACGGACTTCGGCGAGGGCTCGCTGACCGCGTCCGGCTACCCGAGGATCGCCAAGGAGTGGCGGCGCGGCACCCCGCTCACCGAGGCCGTCACGGTCTTCGAGGGCAAGCCGGACGACGTGTCCGCCGGCGCGTACCACGACCCGACCGAGGGCTTCGAGCGTGACTTCGTCTACCGCCACCTGGACTTCTACCGCAGCGAGAAGTACCTGCGCCGGCCCGGCGGCGAGCTGGTCAAGGTGGACGTGCCGGACGACGCGGAAACCTCGACGCACCGCGAGTGGCTGCTGATCAGCACGCGGACCCTGTGGACCGTCGGCGACACGACCTACCCGGCCGGTGCGCTGCTCGCGGCCCGGTTCGACGACTACCTCGCCGGCGCGCGGGACCTGACCGTCCTGTTCGAGCCGGACGAGCACACCTCGCTGTCGTACCACGCGTGGACCCGCAACCACCTCATCATCGCGTCGCTGCAGGACGTGAAGAGCCGGTTCGAAGTGCTCACGCCTGGGGAGAACTGGGCACGGACGCCGCTCGCCGGGGTGCCGGAGGTCGGGTCCGCCGACATCATCGACACGAACTCGGACGTCGACGACGAGTACTTCCTCAACGCGAGCGGCTACACCCAGCCGGCGACGCTGCAGCGTGGCGAAATCGGCGGCGACGTCGAGACGCTCAAGCGGGCGCCTGCGTTCTTCCCCGCCGACGAGCTGTCCACCCAGCAGTACTTCGCGACCTCCGACGACGGCACGCGGATCCCGTACTTCGTTGTGGGGCAGGAGAACGACGGGCCGACGCTGATGACCGGGTACGGCGGGTTCGAGGTGTCGCTCACGCCGAGCTACAGCGGCATGGTCGGGCGCGGCTGGCTCGCGCGCGGCGGCACGTACGTCGTCGCCAACATCCGCGGCGGCGGCGAGTACGGGCCGGAGTGGCACCAGTCGGTGATGAAGGACCGCAGGCTGCGGGTGTACGAGGACTTCGCGGCGGTCGCGAAGGACCTCGTCGCGCGGGGCATCACGACGCCGCAAAAGCTCGGCATCCAGGGCGGCTCGAACGGCGGCCTGCTGATGGGCGTCATGCTGACCCGCTACCCGGAGCTGTTCGGCTCGATCGTGTGCCAGGTGCCGCTGCTGGACATGAAGCGGTACCACACGTTGCTTGCCGGGGCGTCCTGGATGGCCGAGTACGGCGACCCGGACGACGCGGCGGAATGGGCCTATATCAAGGAGTACTCGCCGTACCAGAACATCGCGGCCGACCGGCCGTACCCGCCGACGATCATCCTGACGTCCACTCGGGACGATCGCGTGCATCCCGGCCACGCGCGCAAGATGATGGCGCGGCTGGAGGAACTCGGCTACGACGTGCGCTACTACGAGAACATCGAGGGCGGGCACGGCGCGGCGGCGGACAACGAGCAGCTGGCGTTCAAGTGGGGCCTGGTGTACGAGTTCCTGTGGCGGCAGCTCGGCTAGACCGGACCACGCAGGGCGGCCCAGACGCGGTCGGGCAGCAGGCGGGCCGCCCACGCCAGGTCGGCTTCCGCGCCGTTCTGGCTCCAGCGCCAAGTTCAGCGCGAGGTGGTTGACGGCGATGCCGTCCGCGATCACACGGAAACCCTTGCGTGCCAATGACTCGCACACGGCGCAGCCGATGTTCTAGTTCAGTGAGCGCCACGCCAGGTCGGGGAGATGTGCGCGCAGCCAGGCCAGGTCGACGTCCTCGCCGGCGAAGTACCGCCGGCACGCCTCGTGCGCCGGGCCGAGCAGCACGAACTCCGTGGTCAGCGACGGCCACGTCGGCAGGTCGGCGGCGAAGCGGGCCAACGAGGCGAACAGCGGTCGCTTCAGCTCGTCCTTCGCGGCCAGCACCGCGGTGCGGGTCTCCCCCGCCAGTTCCGCCGCCATCGCCTGGTACATGAACCGCGCGTCGTCCTCGTTGGCCGCCACCCATTCGAGATGGCCGTCGACCAGCGCGTGCACCGCCTCCTCGGCCGTCGCGGCGGCGGCGAGCCGGGTCGTGAGGTGGGCGATCGAGCGCTCGAACGTCCTGGTCAGCAGCGCGGTCACGATGCCGGGCAGCCCACCGAACAGGTGGTAGACGCTCGACGGGCTCGCGCCGGCGGCCTTGCGGATGTCCTCGATGCCGGTGGCGAGCACCCCGCGCTCGACGAAGCACCGCAGCGCGGCATCCAGCACCGCCTCACGCCGCCGCCTGCCGTCCTCACGCACACTCGAACCTAACAGTTGGAAGAATCTTCCAACTACGGTACAACTGGAGCCATGGACCTGCAGCTCGAGAACCGCGTCGCACTGGTCACCGGCGGGTCGCGCGGCATCGGCCGTGCCGTCGCGCTCCTGCTCGCGCGGGAGGGCGCGCGGGTCGCCGTCACGTACCGGTCGCGGGCCGACGACGCCGCCGCGGTGGTCGCGGAGGCCGGCGACCGGGCCATGGCGGTGCCGCTCGACCTGGCGGACGAGGCATCGATCCGCGCGGCGGTGGCCGCCGTGCTCGACCGGTGGGGGCGCGTCGACCTGTTGGTGGGCAACGCACTCGACACGACCGGACTGACGTTGTGGCCGCCGACGCCGTTCGAGGAGCAGCCGGCCACGGCGTTCCTCCGCGCCAACCTCGACGGGCCGTTCACGGTCGCGCAGGCGGTGGTGCCGGCGATGCGTGCGCAGAACTTCGGCCGGATCGTGCTGATCTCCGGCACGAGCGGCGCCGACGGCCTGCCGCACGCGGCGGTGCTGTCGACGGCGAAGGCCGCGCTACACGGCCTGACCCGCTCGCTCGCGAAGGAGCTCGGGCGGGACGGGGTGCTGGTCAACGCCGTGCTGCCGGGCACGACGCTCACCGAGCACATCACCGAGCTGCTGCCGGCCGCCGCCCGCGCGGCCCGTGAGCAGGCGTCACCGATCGGGCGACTGCTCGGCCCGGAGGAGATCGCGCCTGCGGTGGCGTTCCTCGGCTCGCCGGTCAACACCGGGGTGACGGGTGAGCTGGTACGGGTCAGCGGCGGGCTGTGACCAGATCAAGATCGACGCGCTGTCAGAGGCAGAGCAACTCGGCGAATGTGCCGCCGAGGACACGCTCACGCAGTTCCCTCGACGTGGTCGCCCGTTCGACCATGGCACGGGTGAGAACAGGATCGCCGTAGGGCGCGTCCGAACCGAACAGCGTGCGGTCGGGTACCTCGGTGATCGCGAGCCGGACCGCGAAGACGATGTTGGCCGTCGACAGCTCCAGGTACATGTTCGGGGTCTCCCGGACCAACTCGATGGCCGTCAACCAGTTCAGACCGCCGAGCTGGCTGATCACCACGGGCACGGCCGGATAGCCACGCGCGAGACCGGCCAGGGTCGCCAGGTCGTTCGCCGTGGTCGGCGCGAAGCCGTGCACGACGACCGGGAGTGCGGCGTGGTCGGCCGCCGCGCGCAGGACCGGCTCGATCTGGGCGGCGCAGTCGGGTCGCGGCGTCAGCTCTCCGATGCCGCGCAGGCCGCGGCCGACCACCTCCTGATCGATGTCCGCCGCGATCCGCTCGGCGGGCTGGTCGAGGCTGACCGAGCCGAAACCGATGAAGCGGTCGGGAAACGCCGAGAGGGCGTCGTGGAGCTCCCGCCATGCCGTCCGGTAGCTGTCCGTGTCGTTCGTCCGGCCGCCGATCGCGTCGGCCAGCACGCTCATCTCGTAGCGGAACGATGCCAAGTCGGTGGCTCGCTCCGGATGTGGGCGAGTGGCGAACAGCACCGCCAGGTCCACACCTGCCTCGTCCAGCAGGGCGATATGGCTCGACACCGGGTCGTGCACGTGGCTGTGGGCATCGATGATCAAGGATTTCTCCTGGTCAGGGCCGCGGAATACGGTCACTGGACCAGTGTTGAACGTTGACACAGTGAGAAGGTCAAGGAGAGTCGATGCTGATCGGGCAGTTGGCGGCGCGAACCGAGACGAGTGAGCGCCAGCTCCGGTACTACGAACGCGTCGGGCTGCTCACGTCCCGGCGTCATGCCAACGGGTACCGCGACTACGACGACGCCGCCGAGCAGACCGTCAGGCAGATTCGTGCCCTGCTGACCGCTGGGCTGCCGACGCGTCTGATCCAGCAGTTGCTGCCCTGCGCTCTCGCGGACGGAACGCTCCGGCCGTGCCCTGGAGTGCTGGACAAGCTGCGCGCCCAACTCAACCGCCTCGATCAACGCGCGGTCGAGGTGGCACAGGCGCGGCAGACACTGCGACAGGCGATCACGGCCGCCGCACATGCCGAAGGGCCCCGACCTTGACTGGTCGAGGCCCTTCGCTGTTCAGGTCAGCTGCAGCCGGAGGTTGAGCCGCAGCCCTCACAGACGTAGCACGAGCCCGCCGGGCGCATCTTCGTGCCGCAGGTCATGCACAGTGGGGCGTCGGCGGCCTTGCCGAGGTGGAGTTCCAGCAGCTCGGTGGAGCTGTGGGCTTCCTTGACGTCCGGCTTGGACGCCTCCACCGCAGGCCTGGCCGGGCTCGCGTCGACCGTGCTGCGCATGCCCTCGATGTCCACGTCGCCCGAGGGGCCGTAGTCGTTGTTCAGCGCGGCCGAACGCTCGTCCGCCGTGAAGATGCCCAGTTGGACGCGCTTCTCGTACGGGAGGTAGTCCAGCGCCAGCCGGCGGAACAGGTAGTCCAGGACGCTCGTCGCGATGCGCACGTCCGGGTCGTCGGTCATGCCAGCCGGCTCGAAGCGCAGGTTCTGGAACTTCGAGACGTAGAACTCCAGCGGGATGCCGTACTGGAGGCCCACCGAGATGGACATGGAGAAGGCGTCCATCACGCCGGCCAGGGTCGAGCCCTGCTTGCCGAGCTTGACGAAGATCTCGCCGAGGCCGTCATCCGGGTACGAGCCCGCGTGCAGGTAGCCCTCGGCGCCGCCGACCGTGAAGGACACGGTCTGGGACGGGCGCTTCTTCGGCAGGCGCTTGCGGACGGGCCGGTACTCGATGACCTTCTCCGGCTCGTCCTTGCCGTTGTTGGCGCCCTTGCCCGCGGACAGCGGCTGGCCGACCTTGCAGTTGTCGCGGTAGATGGCGAGTGCCTTGAGGCCCATCTTCCAGCCCTGGAAGTAGATCTCCTCGACGTCCTCGACGGTCGCCGCCTCCGGCATGTTCACCGTCTTCGAGATGGCGCCCGAGATGAACGGCTGGACCGCGGCCATCATGCGGACGTGGCCCATCGGGGCGATGGAGCGCTCGCCCATGGCGCAGTCGAACACCTCGTAGTGCTCGCGGCGCAGGCCGGGGGCGTCCAGGACGTGCCCGTGCTCGGCGATGTACTCGACGATCGCCTCGATCTGCTCGTCCTGGTAGCCCAGCGCCTTCAGCGCACGCGGCACCGTCTGGTTGACGATCTGCATCGAGCCACCGCCGACCAGCTTCTTGAACTTGACGAGCGCCAGGTCCGGCTCGATGCCGGTGGTGTCGCAGTCCATCATCAGGCCGATGGTGCCCGTTGGCGCGAGCACCGACGCCTGCGCGTTGCGCCAGCCGTTCTCGGCGCCGATCCGCAGGCCCTGCTGCCACTCCTGCGTCGCGAGGTGCTGCACCGTCGCGTCGTTCTTGTGGTACGTGCGGATCAGGTCGTTCGCCGCGGCGTGCTTGCGCATGACCTTCTGGTGCGCGTCGGCGTTGCGGGCGTAGCCCTCGTACGCGCCGACGACGCCGGCCAGCTCGGCGGAGCGCCGGTACGCGGTGCCGCTCATCAGCGAGGAGATGCTGGCGGCGAGCGCGCGGCCACCCTCGGAGTCGTACGCGTGGCCGGTCGCCATCAGCAGCGCGCCGAGGTTGGCGTAGCCGATGCCCAGCTGGCGGAACTTACGGGTGGTGTCACCGATCGGCTCGGTCGGGAAGTCCGCGAAGCAGATGGAGATGTCCATCGCGGTGATCACGATCTCGACCGAGCGGGAGAACAGCTCGGCGTCGAACGTGCCGTCCTCGCGCAGGAACTTCATCAGGTTGAGCGACGCGAGGTTGCAGCTCGAGTTGTCCAGGTGCAGGTACTCGCTGCACGGGTTGGACGCGGTGATCCGGCCCGACTCTGGGCAGGTGTGCCAGTCGTTGATCGTGTCGTCGTACTGGATGCCCGGGTCGGCGCAGTCCCACGCGGCCGTCGCCATCTTGCGGAACAGGCCCTTGGCGTCGACCTCCTCGAGGACGTCACCGGTGGTGCGGGACTTCAGGCCGAACTGGCCGGCCGACTCGACGGCGTGCATGAACTCGTCCGACACGCGGATCGAGTTGTTGGCGTTCTGGTACTGCACCGAGGTGATGTCGGCGCCACCGAGGTCCATGTCGAAACCGGCGTCGCGAAGGACGCGGATCTTCCGCTCCTCCTTGGCCTTGGTCTCGATGAACTCCTCGACGTCCGGGTGGTCGACGTCGAGCACGACCATCTTCGCGGCGCGGCGGGTGGCGCCGCCGGACTTGATGGTGCCGGCGGACGCGTCGGCGCCACGCATGAACGAGACCGGGCCGGACGCGGTGCCGCCCGAGGACAGCAGCTCCTTGGACGACCGGATGCGGGAGAGGTTGAGGCCGGCGCCGGAGCCGCCCTTGAAGATCAGGCCCTCCTCGCGGTACCAGTTGAGGATCGAGTCCATGGTGTCGTCGACCGCGAGGATGAAGCAGGCGCTGACCTGCTGGGGAGAGCTGGTCCCGACGTTGAACCACACCGGCGAGTTGAAGCTGAACACCTGGTGCATGAGCATCCAGGTCAGCTCGTGCTCGAAGATCTCCGCGTCCTGCTGGGTGGCGAAGTAGCCGTGCTCGACACCGGCGTCCACGTACTTCTTCACGACGCGGTCGATGAGCTGCTTGAGGGAGTGCTCCCGGACCGGCGTGCCCACCGCGCCGCGGAAGTACTTGCTGGTGACGATGTTCGTCGCGTTGACCGACCAGAACTCGGGGAACTCGACGCCCCGCTGCTCGAAGTTGACCGTCCCATCGCGCCAGTTGGTCATCACCACGTCGCGGTGTTCCCAGGTGACCTCGTCGTACGGGTGCACGCCCTCGGTCGTGTAAACCCGCCGCACCGCCAGGCGCCGCGGTGTCGCCGCAGCCGCCTCCTGGTCGGTCCCCACCGTCTCCGTCATGACCTCTCCCTCGTTAATCGCTCGTGTCGGTGTGGTCGCGTTCGCTCCCGTGTACGGACCCACCGTCCGACGTGACCTTCTGCCAACCGCGTAGCGCCGTCTGGTGCGGCTTCTACTCATTCGTCGTGACCCTGCTCGACCGCCACCCGCAGGCCGGCGATCTCCTTCTCGAAGTCCTCTATGGACGAAAACGACCGGTACACGCTGGCGAAACGCAGGTACGCGACCTCGTCCAGCTCGCGGAGCGGGCCGAGGATCGCCAGGCCCACCTCGTGACTCGGCACCTCGGCGGCGCCGGTCGACCGGATCGTCTCCTCGACCTTCTGCGCCATCTGTTGGAGGGCGTCCTCGTCGACCGGGCGGCCCTGACAGGCCCGCCGCACCCCCGTGACCACTTTTTCCCGGCTGAACGGCTCGGTCACCCCGGACCGCTTGACCACCGCCAGGACCGCTTCCTCGACGGTGGTGAACCGCCGGCTGCACTTGGCGCACGACCGCCTGCGCCTGATGACCTGACCCTCGTCCACCTCGCGGGAGTCGACGACCCGTGAGTCCGAGTGGCGGCAGAACGGACAGCGCATGGGTCACCCCTTCTGGTGATCAACATGTGGACAACTAGTGGATAACTACAACCCAACCTGTGGATGAACTACAGGCCTGTAACTACTAGATGTTGGGGTCGACGGTAAGCCTAGACGCCACATGATGCAAGTCGACACGAGGGCGACACGCGGTCCGGGGATGCGGGGTGGTAGATGCCACAGCGCGTAGTCGGTCGCCCGTATTTCGCTACCACGGGATGACCATCGAAGGTAGGTTCCGACCATGCGGCTGCGAACGTTGCGTATTGGTTCCCGAGAGTTCCGGTGGACCGCACGCAGCGGGCACGTGGTCGGATCGAGAGAGTGGCACAGGACCGTCCGCGTACGCGTGTGGGGCGCCGGCAAGACCAGTCGCGTGCTGCAGGTGGACCTGCTGTCCAAGAGTTGGCCGTGCCGGATGGACAGCGCGTTCCCCGCGAGCGGCGAGGTGCGGGCGATCGTGGACTACGCACTGGCGAACGGGTGGGCGCCGGGAGGCAGGGGCACACACCCACTGACCGAGGCCGAGCATGGCGAGCGGTTCGAACTGCCGTCGTTCCTACTGACGGACCGACTGGTCGACGAGACGGCGCCGGACCCGACCCTTCGGGTGATCCGGGCTCACGAGGCCGCCGGGACTCAGCGTTCGAACGGCACGGTCAGCGGCTGACCCGGCTCCACGGCGCCGTCGATGCCGTTCAGTTCCTGGATCCGCTCGACCACGGCGTCGGTATTCGAATGGGGAGCCATCCGACCCGCGACGTCCCACAGGTTCTCGCCTGGCTTGACGCGCACGACGGTCGTCTCGGACGGCACCGTCGGGCCCACCGAGTTCGACAACGCGCCGAGACCCACCACCGCCGCGCAGGCCACCGACGCCACCGCCAACACCCATACGAGTGAAAGTCGGGGACGGCGTGGCGCGCAGGCCGCCCTGGTGAGCACCCTCGGCGCACCCGCCACCCGCTGACGTGTCGGCGGGCGTTGGCGCGGCACACGACGGACCACCGGTTTGGTGCGCTGAGCCGGGACCTCGACCCGGGCCTGCGGCTCGACCTCCGTCTTGTGCGTTACCACGCTCATCACTGCCTCCTGACCACTCTCGAACACCCGCTCGAAGCTCGAACAGTCGTTCGATCGAACCTTCGTGCGATTTTGTACCATGAGGCACCGACAAAAAACGAGACCCGCCCGGCGTGTCGTCGAACAGGTGTTTGATCTCCTGGTGACCTACGGATAACGTCGAAGACGAACACGAACATTCCGGCCGTCAAGCAGGGCGTGCCGGCGCGCAGGGAGGCAAGCGGTGCCACGCAAACCAGGAGGAATACCGAAGGGCGTACCGAAGAGGAAGCCGTTGCGGGGCAACCTACGCAGTTTTCCCGACGTCGCGCAAGCGAACTCGGAAGAGCTGCCGATCCGTCAGCGGGAGGTCCTCGACGTCATCCGCACGTGGGTGGAGCGGTTCGGCTACCCGCCCAGCGTTCGGGAGATCGGCGAGGCGGTCGGTCTGACCTCCACCTCCTCCGTCGCCTACCAGCTGCGTGCGCTGGAGCAGAAGGGCTACCTGCGGCGGGACCCCAACCGGCCACGTGCGATCGGGGTGCTGCCCGCGGACGTGGACCCGGCCGCGGTCGCGAAGGCCGCGGCGGCCTCGGAGGAGCCGGTCGCCATCGCGACGCCGACGGCGGCCTATGTGCCCGTTCTCGGTCGTATCGCCGCCGGTGGGCCCATTCTCGCCGAGGAAGCCGTTGAAGATGTGTTCCCGCTGCCGAAGGAAATCGTCGGCGAGGGATCCCTTTTCCTTCTGCGGGTCGCTGGCGACTCGATGGTGGACGCGGCTATCACCGACGGGGACTGGGTCGTCGTGCGTCAGCAGCCAACTGCTGACAACGGCGAGATCGTCGCCGCGATGATCGAGGGCGAAGCGACGGTCAAGACATTCAAACGCAAGGACGGCCACGTCTGGCTGATGCCGCACAACGAGGCGTACGAACCGATTCCCGGTGACGACGCCACGATTCTCGGCAAGGTCGTCGCGGTTTTGCGCCGTCTCTGACATTCCCGCGGCGACTGTGGTCAGCCGGCCTCCCCCACGGTCGCCGCGGGTTTTCGTCAATGCGATCTGCGGCGCCGCAACGACCGGAACAGCAAATACACCACGCCGATGACGGCAGCCGTCACAGCAGCCGCGGGTATGGCCGGTAGGCCTTCCTTCTCCTCCGGCTTGCCCGAGACGTTGGTCGCGGTCTCCGGCCTGCTCGTGCCGGGCGGCGGTTTCGGCGCGACCAGCTGGGTCGCGCCGGCCACGACGTTGATCGGCTGCGGGATGTCGTCCTCTCCCGTCTCCGACCCGGACACCAGTGACCCGTCCGGCTGGAACGCGATCGCCTCGCCCTGTGCCTCGTTCGGCAGGGGCACCCGGACCGGCTCCGCGGCGAACGCCGCCACCACATCCCCGTCCTTCACCGGGAACAGGTACGCGTCGGTGTAGGTCCGCAGCGCGATGGCCGTGCCGTCCGCGCTCGACGCCGCACCGGTCACCGTCACCGAGCCGACCAACCCCGGCACCGGCCCACCCGGCGTGTCCGTGCTGGTCAGCCGGACGGTCGCGACCTGCTCGAGCGGCGTCGGACCCGGTGAAGTCAGTGGCCCGGTCGGCCGGTACACGTCTGCCGTGCCGAGCGGGTTCTTCGTGATGATGTAGGGCACCCCGGACTTGTCGAGCAGCAACGCCTCGGCGTCGTGCGGACCGTCGGGGTACGTGAGCCGGAACAGCGTCGCCTGGCCGGCCGGAGTCAGGGAGATCACCGCGATGGTGTCGCGGTCGGCGTCGTTGTCGCCGGTGTCGGACAGCCAGAACGTGCCGTCGGCCGCGCGCGCGAGGTCTTCCACGTCGTACGGGTCGAGCGGTGCGGTGATCTTGTCCTGGACCTGGCAGTCCTTGCCCAGCACCCACACGACGGAGGCCTTGCCGCCGTCGTTGATCGCGTACCAGTGCTGGTCATCGGCGACGAGGCCGGACAGCTCCGCCAGCCGGGGGTCGGTGATGGTGCAGGCCGCGACAGGTGCGGGTACCGGATCGGCCGCTGCTGGGGCTGCCGTGAACAGCCCCAGCAGGACCGCAAGCGTCACCGACCGCAAAAGCACCTCCCGTGAGTCCCCTCAAGAACCCACGTTAGCGCCGGTCCATGGGAACGGCGACCAGCGGCCGGGACAACGCCCACCAGGCAGAGTCAAGCCGGCCAAGCAGGGAACCCCGCCGGACGGGAACCCACGCGCGAAGCCCACCGGACAGGAATCCAGGCGCGAAGCCCGCCGGGCGGGAATCCAGGCGCGAAGCCCGCCGGGCGGGAATCCAGGCGCGAAGCCCGCCGGGCGGGAATCCAGGCGCGAAGCCCGCCGGGCG
>Ga0307512_10006492_pt1 | contig 11841 bp, 17 predicted proteins | sample 14_EM_MG_FD_200267 | JGI IMG/M metagenome (GOLD analysis project Ga0307512, IMG submission 200267) | Populus trichocarpa ectomycorrhiza microbial communities from riparian zone in the Pacific Northwest, United States - 14_EM | ecosystem: Host-associated > Plants > Roots > Unclassified | place... | reverse complement strand
GTCCCAGGTCCAATGGTCCAGTAGGTGATCTTATGGCTATGTGCCAAACTATATAATACTTATCAGTCTGACTCCTCCCCGAGCACCGCCATTTTTCTCTGCTCCTCATCGATAGTAACATGGCTGCCCCCCCGCCAGCGTACAGCACCCCCCATGCCGGCAACCCTGACCGCAGAGCACTTCCCGATGGCTGGATTACTCGCTACGATGACAAGTGCGTCTCCACTGCGCCCGCTCCACTACCGAAACTGACTCGTGCGCCATTATTGGGATAGTTATCGTGCGTGGTACGTCGGGCGAGTCTCGCAGTGACGATCATCTCTGAATTCAGAGATCATTCCTTGTGGGCAGGTATTATGTAGACACACGCGCACACCCACCGCGCTCGGCCTGGGATCATCCACTTGGACCACCTCCAGCTACTCCGGCCGGTACCTATGCACCACCGCCTCACCCCCCGCCACACCGCGCTGGTAGTTACAACACTGCTAGCAGCCCGTCCGGGTCATTTCCGGCGTCACCACCGCAACCAAGCCAACCATATTCTGGGCAGCCGTACAGCCCGTCGTCGGCCTACTCCGGGTACTCGGGTACCCCTCACGATCAGCGTGCCTTTCAGCAGCAGCCGCAGTCGACATTCCCAACCCAGCAGCAGCCCTACGGTAGTAATTATGGGAACCCAGGGAATCCGGGGTGGCCTCAGCAAGGCTGGCCGCAACAGCCCCCGACACAGTTCGGTGCATACTTTATGCCCCCACATACAATGTGGTGATACTCATGCCCTCCAATCACCTTTAGGGTCTGGGTACCCGATACAGCCCCCGTCACAGGCCACACAGCAGCCACCACGTACTGGACGAAACACTGGCGGTGTGGGTTTGGGAACTGTGGCTTTAGGTGCGGGCGATGAAATGTTCTGCGCAGTGCCGGGCCTCATGACTGGACTGACACCCCTTCCTTTTCTGGTTTTAGCGGGCGGTGCGGGTTTAGTGGGTGGCGCTTTAGTTGCTAACGCATTTGATGACCATGAAGACCGAGTGCGCGAGGAAGGATACGACCAGGGTTAGCTGAAATTTACCCTCTCAGTTCTGTTACGTGAGAACTGATCGTTCGACACGCTCTAGGCTTTGGAGATGGTCAAGATAACGCCGATTTTGGTGGCGACGTTGGTGGGGATTGGTAGATGCTTCGATGGTCGTCGGAGCGAAACCAGGTCATTGTTCCCATCGCATGAGCCATATCTTCCTCCGTTTGAGTTAGAATAATTTTTTCCCGTGACATAGCTTTCCGTCTCCACTTTGTTTGACGTACTTTTGTCCGAGACACGGGTCTGACGACTCTCTGATTACATTTATTTTCAATATCCAACAAGCTTGTTGTACTAAAGTGACATATCTAGCCCCCGGAGGATAGAGATTTCGGATTGGTTAAGATCGTCGACGATGCAGTTTTAAGGGGTGCCAACCATACATAGCCCCCGAGATGGGTCATGGGAACGCCTTCGAGAAGAGGCAAATTCCGTGCGGCATTTAGTCACAGACTGGGCGGTGGGTGTATGCTTCATTGGGTGCAGGGACATGCATCGGCCTTGCGGCTCAAAGTGTGCCACGTTCAAAGGCATCAGCGCCTGCGGGCTTTTGGCCATTACCTGAGGATGTTCTTGAATTGGTATGTCGTCTGCACCTCTTCCTGATACGTGTAGGCGGTCAGGTGTCCAACAGGCATCTACACGTGGTGAGGAACTGGAGTGACGCCGAAAGGTACAGCGGGCCAGAGTTGCTGAATATGAAATATTCTTTGCACGAGGCTAATCCATGGACCGCCCTTGCGTTCATATCTGGGTTCCGATCATCATCAATTCGGGCTAATTATGGAGGCAATCTGATGGGTCGTTTCAAGAGCAAAGTCGGTCCGTCGTCAATTCCGCCGAGTCCATCACATCCACGCATTGGCCATCACTTTCCGGCTGTCACGCGGGCACCGGGACAATCCACCGTCCGTAATTCGGTTTTGTTTTTGTGCGGCAAAACCCGAGATAAACTGTGGAAAAATCTTTATTATTGTATTTTGGGATAAATTTTATCTAGACTTAATGTTAGGCGTGGACGATGGAAATAAAATGTTTTTTAAAGATTAAGCTACCATTTATTCACGGGTTTCGGGTGCAAAAACAAATTAAATTATATTGGCCAGTCGGTGAATCGACGCGCCTGTGGCGTGAAGCGGATTTTGCCGAAAGAGGGGCCGCGCGTTTCAGTCGCGTCCGACCAATTGTTAAATTGCATCGACCCAGCCCAACTTCATCATCCGCTTGTTTTTTTTTTTTTACCTCGTCCCATCGGTTTTGCGAATAAACCACTGTCAGTTTCTTGTCTTGCAAGCATCAACCGTGCGGTGATTGTGGGCGCCATGGCAAGATATACCAGGAAGGCTGCTGCAGAACGTTTTGAAGCTTCCACAGCCTCAACCTCTCCTAGCGTCTCCTCCGTGCCCTTTTCCAACAGCAATACGGGTTCCACAGCGAATACCCCTGCCACAAGTGGCGAAGATGAGGAAGGGTTCAATTTGCAGAGGAAAGTCGTGGAAAGGGTCATGAGGACAAGGGGAATACGTCGGAAGAGATCCGCTGAGAGTGACGGCGATGATCTGTCGAGTTCTACCAGACCTACTATGAAGAGGCGTGCAGCCATGAAAGCAGTATGTGTCGAAATTCCAGTTTGGTCCGCAAACGTGAGTATGGGTATTACCCTAACTCTGATGGTGCTTCGATTGATCCTTATCGCTTATCTCAAAATTTCCAAGGACAAGGGCAAGGGCAGAGCACCTTCCAATCTCGTTGACGGGGTTGAGGATAATGTTGTTCCGGACTCCGAAGCCAACCTCAATGACGAGCTTGCACCACCTTCGGATGACGATGACTCGGAATTCGAAGCCTGCAAGCTTGATTCCGAAGACGAAGACGAAGACGACGGAAACTTCACTCTCCGCAACGGTCGCAAGTTGCCCCGGAGGAGGTCGTCTCGCGCCCCCCTCAGACGTTTTCATGACGTTGAAGAGGAAGAAGATTTCAAGGTTAAGGCTGCCATAAAGGAATCCATTCGCGGCGCGGTGAATGGAGGTGCGTCAACAAGCACGAGCCCTACTAGTCGCAACATTTCCAGGCGTGTTGCAAATGCTGCCGCGTTCACGGAACATCGCTCTGCCGTGGAGGATGATTTCGGTGTGGTTTCTGATAGTGACCCTGAGGGTGAGGTGATGATAGTCACCGATACAGAAGACGAACCCATCGTGCAGAGGAGCAGGCTGAATATGGGTAAGGGTAGAGGCAAGAACGAGGGCCCAGAGAAAACCGAACGTGACGCTGATAGCATTCGTCGTGCCTATATCGCCGACCGAAAGGAGGCTCGCAGACTCTCCCGCCTGGAAAAGCAAGAGATAAGGATGCTAGAGACCAAGCTCGGTAGACGACTGACTCACGTAGGTTTAGCAAGCCATTTCTATACTTAGATCTGTCCCTTCCTGACGCAGACCGGATTCCCACACAGGCAGAAAGATCCACAATCCAACTGAACAGACACCACCCCGAGCTTCGTGAAGCATGGGGAGACCTCGAAGCGACTATCGGAATTGTGGAGCCCCAGAAAGCGGAACAACCTTCAGGGCTCAAAGTGACTCTCCTACCGTTCCAGCAAGAATCGCTCTACTGGATGCGTAAGCAAGAATTTGGTCCCTATGCTGGTGGTCTTCTGGCGGTAAGGCTACCATCTCTTTTGAAAACGATCCTGATGCTCACCCAGATCTTGATAGGATGAGATGGGGTGCGTGGACACTATAAGCCGGCTCACAGTTTCGGTTATAACGTGACGGTTTTGCAGGATGGGTAAGACGATCCAAATGATCGCTCTCATGATATCGGGCTCCGCAAAGCCCAATCTAGTTGTGGCGTGCGTTTTCGTTTTCATTTCTTCCCTTCGATATTCTGAACATGCGGTCACCTTCACAGCCCGACAGTCGCGATCATGCAGTGGCGCAATGAGATTGAAACATATACAAGTGGGATGGATGTACTCGTCTGGCATGGCGCGTCGCGCATGACTGACCCCAAGGAATTGAAGAAGTATGATGTCGTCCTCACCACGTACGCCGTGCTTGAGAGCTGCTTCCGTAAGCAACAGACGGGGTTCAAACGCAAGGGTACGATCATCAAGGAAAGATCACCCCTCCATGTTGTCGAATGGGAGCGTATTGTCGTACGTGGATATCAGGCTTGTCCCGATGCTTCTCATGTATTGACCCCGTGCCAGCTTGATGAAGCTCATAACATAAAAGAGCGAGCGACAAACACAGCAAAGGCAACCTTTGAGCTGAAGGCAAAGTATCGCTGGTGCCTTTCGGGAACGCCGCTCCAGAATCGAGTTGGCGAATTGTACAGTTTGATCAGGTTCTTAGGTTGTGATCCCTTCTCCCATTATTATTGTACGTCGCATCGTTTCCTTCTCCGCTGTGTCCCTATCTGAGGTTGATTACCTCTAGGTAAGAAATGCAGTTGCAAGTCCCTGCATTGGAAGTTCAGTGATAAGCGGTCATGTGATGGTGTGTTTCCGCTGTCAATTGTTTATCGCTACAACCGCCCTGACCTGCATACAGGTTGCGGACATAGCCCCATGATGCACACATGTTTCTGGAATAATGAAATCCTCACCCCCATTCAGAAGCACGGAATGCAAGAATCAGGCCAGATCGCATTTAAAAAACTGCGCGTCCTGCTGGACCGGATCATGTTGCGCCGCACAAAAATTCAATGTGCGGACGACTTGGGCCTGCCGCCGCGTACGGTCATTGTGCGGCGTGATTACTTTAGCCCGGAAGAGAAGGAGTTGTACCTAAGCCTCTTTTCGGATGCAAAACGCCAATTCAGCACATACGTCGATGCTGGGACGCTTCTCAACAGTGAGTATTTTGCCCCAAGTGGAACATCGCCCGATCTCACTGGAACAACCACAGACTACTCCAATATCTTTAGCCTGATTACGCGCATGCGCCAAATGGCTTGCCACCCCGATCTCGTAATCCGCGGCAAGAACAATGCTGGCAAGTTTGGAGAAACTGAAGGGGAGGCCACTGTGTGCCGATTGTGCAACGATATTGCGGAAGACGCCATCCAGGCAAAATGCCGGCATATTTTTGACCGCGAGTGCATCAAACAATACCTTGACGCGTCTCTCGAGCCACATGTAAGAACTATCATCCGATAATGTTTCGCCTCGCGGCGCTAACGGTCACGCGACTAGCCTGCTTGCCCAGTTTGTCACCTCGCCCTCACGATTGATCTCGAGGCACCGGCGTTGGAGTTGGAAATGCCCGCCACCGCGCGCCAGGGCATTCTCGGCCGTCTGGACATCGACGCGTGGCGATCGAGTTCGAAAATAGAAGCGCTCGTGGAAGAGCTAAGCAATTTGCGCAATCAGGACGCGACCACGAAGAGCATCGTGTTCAGTCAGTTTGTGAACTTTTTGGACCTTATCGCATTCCGGTTACAACGTGTTGGCTTTTCGGTAAATCGGTTCCTCTACCGGTTCGGACGTCGACTGATGGCGGCTTCCAGATTTGCCGACTCGAGGGCACGATGAGCCCCCAAGCACGGGATGCTACTATTCAGTACTTCAGTGAGTCATAGGCCCGTGTCTGCCGTCTCAGCTGAATCTTTTTTTTAGTGAATAACGTACATGTCACTGTGTTCCTTGTCAGTCTGAAGGCTGGCGGTGTGGCACTTAACTTGACGGAGGCATCTCGCGTGTATCTCATGGATAGCTGGTGGAACCCAGCCGTTAGTCCCCTCCCCTTCCCATCCCACTTGACCTTGACCTTTGACTATATCTGACGTCGCTCCGGCTCAACAGGTTGAATTTCGTGAGTACATTTGTATCTTCGTATCTGCGCTTCAACTCATGTCACATCCAGAGGCCATGGATCGCATCCATCGACTCGGCCAGCGTAGACCTGTGCAAGCCATCAAAATTGTCATCGAGGATAGCATCGAGAGTCGCATCGTACAATTACAAGAGAAAAAGTCGGCGATGGTAGACGCCACTCTATCCACAGATGACTCAGTGCGTGTTCCACCTGGTACCCTGGGCGAGATTACTGATGGCTACATCACTACAGGCGATGGGTCGACTCACTCCCGAAGATGTACGTCCTTATCTTCCTACGACCCTTGCAATGACTGACCTATGGCGTTTTTAGTTATCATTTTTATTCAGAGTATTCTTATTCCTCTTGTTCAGAAATTCTATCAACTGATGCGGGTCCTTTTGCAGTTGTGATTGATCCCCCGAGTCCGGTGTATCAAAGACGATGTTGGATATTGTACATATCATTCTAAACGCATCATACTGAGAATTTGCTATGGTGAACCTCTACGCCCACATTAGTTACATTTTAGATGAAATGTCGTCATTCGCTTGGAGTTGGTTTGGAGATATTTGTCCTCACTGCTTAGCTTAGCTTAAAATCACAGCCGAGGACGTAAGCTCAACCTTGACCAGCTGCTGTAAACGCTACCGTGCTATGGCAATTTTATCCGAACATGTGGATGAAGAACCTCGTGACGTTGACACCCTTCTCAACAATTTGTGTATTCCTTCCGACTTTGCACAGCACGAGGTCCTGGACAAAGATGCCATTGGCCAGCCTGGCAAGTGGAAGGCCAATGCCTTTAACGCGTTGAAAGATCTTCGTAGACTGCTTGGGAATAACCGGGATGAGACCCAAAAGTCGGATCTCATCTATACCTGCGCGGCATTCCAGGGAGATGGCGACTGGACTTCGGATGACATGGGTGCCTTATCATCTGGTAAGCGCTCGATGGTACTCCACCACTGAAATGACTGAAGCCCTTCCCCAGAAATACTAGAATTAGAGGGAGAGCCATCATTGATTCTCCTGGAGGACGTTTTGATGAAACATATCAAGCCGGTATTCCAAGCAAACCCACATCCCATGTTAAACGTCGAAACTGGCCGCAAGCTATCTCGCACAGCAGGAGGGTATGTGGCGGCCCAGGACGCATATGAAGGACAAGTATGGAAACAGCGTCCTGGGGTCATAAACGCTCTTCTTTGGTGTGTGCAGCGAATCGACGTACGCACATGCACCCTGGCCTCGGCCCACACTGAGCTCCATCACCGCAGACCGAAGCCTATGAACGCCTGTGGTACCTCGTCGTGCCTCCAGTCATGACACTATTGGACGACTTTGAAGCAAAGTACAAGCTGTTGGGAATCAAAGTAGTCAACGCCATGCTTCAACATGCCCCTCTTCCGCTCCTCAATCGTACAGGAATATCCGAGCTCATTCTCGCTGTGTGATTTCGTATTTTTACTCTGCACTTGCATCTTATCTGACCACACCTAGTCCTTGAATCGTGCCCTCACGTTTCTCCACTCTCCGCATACGCCCGCTATACTACGGACAGCAATCCCGACCGCGACCAATCTGATAGAGTGCACAACGCAACCTGGCTCCGAAGAGCGCTTTACCCAGCTCTGCGCGCTCTTGGGTGATGGCATGATCGGAAGCGTATGGACTTATAGTTCGGAGGATGCGGAGGTCGTTGAAGCGAGTATCGACGTATTGCCTATTGTTGTGCGCGCTCTTGGAATAGGCGCGACGCGGTACTTGAAAGTACGTTTTCAGCACATTCAAAGGCTACACGCGGGATGACCAGATGACTGCCAGGCATTAATCCCGCAACTCACACACCCGCTTCATCCGGCTCCTTACAAGAAGCCGCGAGTGACATTGCAGTTGTCTTCCCTCCGGGCATTAGAGACAGTCATACAAGAATGTCACCCTCGTATAGAGCATTGGAAGGGTACGATTGTCGAGGGTGTGGCAAAATGCTGGGCCATGCTTTGGGACGAAAAGAAAACGGATGAAAGTGCGTTCAGGTGTTGGTTCTCAAAGTCGATTCTAATGGGCTCTGGCAGATTCTGAAGAACTAAGACGGGGGCTGAGAGCCGTATGTGCCAGGCTATGGGAAGTGGCACCGTCTGTGATCAAAGTAAGCTCTTGGGTTCTCTGTGGAGCCGAGACCAATCAAAATTCGGTAGGAATACGTCGAGTTGTTGAAGCTTGACGCCACCATATTCGACAGCCTCGTTGGTGACTTCGTTAATCCTCAAACAGAGGAATTAGCCGCAATCGGTGCCTCATAGCGGGCAGGGTAGAACGTCATGGTGGGGTTCGCTCTGTGCCGCGGCCCATACTAAAAACCCGTCGGTGTTAGACTAATAGCATCATAGCATGCATTGGAAATACCTATAATTACTCCCCTATCAAAGAAGAACTGTACCGTCTCTTGCGTAATCGTGCCAAAACTTACAGTTAGATCTGACGGACACCGCGGGTGAGAACGTTCAATGTATTCAATCGGGAGACATATAAATGCGACCCCCTCTACAAATATCATCTGTCATTCCATATTCAAACGCTTCTGTATCTAAAGGCCGACCTCCAGAAACTCGGCCTCGCCGAGGAAAAAAGCAAGCTACCACACTGTCGCCCAAGTTCAAGCCCTCGCGTCGATCCCCCTCATCGAAGACTGGGCTCTCGAGACTATCGGCTCTGTCGTGGCCGATGCGTCCAAGAGAACTTATGGAACTTACCTTGGTTTGATCGTGTTTACTACTCCGAATCGTCGTGAGCAGGTGAGCCGGTAGGAATTCGGAAAAGTGGGAATGGTGTCAGAGATGAGATGTATCTCTTGGATGAAACGGGCCAACGAGTGTTGACATGAATATGGACTCGGACAAGCTCTTCACAAATAATGTCGTTTCGACAGCAGAGAGATCATCATAAATCTCAGTGCTCGACCCTGTGCAGAAGTAAAGGTAGGACCATACCATTGACACCGATTCAGTGATTGTGAAGGTGACTGTATAGGCTATGCCACAATGCAAGCGCAATGCAGTCGTTGGGTAGCGTTGGGCGTCGTCAGAAACTTTCGGAACAATGTCTGAGATATATTACGATGTCTGTGTTGTTTCAGAGGCGGATCACGCCAGCGGGTGTGTGCGGGCAAGATGTTGAGTGAGCATGGGATGAGCAAGATCAGGTTGGTCGACATTCTGTTGCATGGGGCCAGGACGGGTTGTATCCCACCCAGAACGCTCCTGTTACGACATTGACCCATCTGACATGAGGAAAGTGGCCAGTGAGGAAGGTAGTCGTTATCAAGGTGTTCTTGCAAAGCTAGATCACGCAGGCAAGGCTCAAGTGGATGTGGTGGTTTCGTCGTGCTCATATCATTGTCATATCGTCCGAAAGGGAAGGTTTGAAATTAGCTAACCGGCATTGTCATGAATGTGCAACGTGGTATGGTCATGAAGCAGCTGTGTACTACTACTATCGTCGATCATCACGTTGGGGTATGCGAAGGTGACTGGATAGGAGTACGTCGTCGGAGACGTCGAGCATTGTTGGAAATGCGGATCTCACCAAGATTTGTGGTAAAGCACGTCGGATTATAGAGCGCGTTGGTCACTAGTCGAATAAGAGTGGTTCTCCGTCTCTTGGCAGTGCGTAATCGGACAGTCGGATCTGAAGGACACCGTGGGTGAGAACCTGGATGATATATCTAGGCTACCCCATCTCAAATCTAGACGTCTCTTTCTCTGGTCATGCCCACCTCCTGGCAGGAACTCGCTGCAGAAAAGAAAGCCCGTCAAACTGCATCCATTCCGAAGGAGTGGTTAATTACACCACCAGCAGACGACGTATTAGACGTAACGGACGTTCCGGCCAAGTGCGGACTGTTATCAGCGCGCGATCTCGAGATCACAGCGATTAGCGATGTCACCGTCCTACTTCAGAAACTCGCAACTGGGGAATGGTCGTCCGTCGAAGTCACTACCGCATTCTGCAAAAGGGCTATCATAGCCCACCAAGTCGTACGTCCATCGTTTCATCGGCCAGCTAGTCGGCAGTCTTATCCCCACACGCTCCGTCTCTTCCATCCAGACAAATTGCCTTACAGAGATCTTCATTGACCGCGCCCTCGAGAGGGCTGCCTGGCTCGACGAACAACTGAAGTCGACTGGGAAAGTCGTTGGCCCGCTTCATGGTCTTCCAATCTCGCTCAAGGACCAAATATGCATTAAAGGGCTTGAGACAACCATGGGTGCGTGAGCTATGTACCCGTTAAACATCGCCTGGAAAATGTTTGGGTATCTTAGGATACGTCTCCTGGATCGGCAAAGTGGCAGATCGTGATGCTGCTCTTACAGAAATCTTGATTGAATGCGGCGCCATTCTGTACGTTCGTACGAATGTGCCACAAACGCTCATGGTTCGTTTTATCGCTGTCTCAGGCTGTTTGGCTTTTTTTCCTGATAACCCTGACGGTCATATTTAGTATTCCGAAACCTACAATTTGTTATTCGGCAGGACGGTCAACCCTGCGAATCGTACCTTGACCAGTGGTGGATCATCCGGGGGTGAGGGTGCTTTACTTAGAATGGGGGGGAGCATTCTAGGGGTTGGTTCCGACGTTGGAGGGTAAAGATTGCTGCCCTTCTCACAGGAGATGTTCGCGTTGACTCGTCTCATTCATCAGCTCTATCCGCATCCCAGCGGCGATGAATGGGATATACGGCTTCCGACCCTCCTACCATCGTATTCCGTATGAGGGCGTGGCCAGCTCGCTGGAAGGCCAGGACTCCTTCCCATCTGTTCTCGGCCCCCTCTCAACAGATATCCGTTGCATCAAGTTGTTCATGCAGGCCGTCATGGGTCAAAGGCCATGGTTGAAAGATCCTCTTGTGCTCAGAAAACAGTGGGATGAGGATGAGTATCGCCTTGTAGAACATGGCGGCGGAAAGAAGCTCACTTTTGGCATTCTCTGGAATGATGACGTCGTTATTCCCTTACCTCCCGTCATTCGTGCTCTTGAAATGACTAAGGAGGCAATAATTGCTGCAGGGCACGACGGTAAGAAAGCAATTTCGCGCGTCTCCAGAATTGGCTACTGAGAGTCTTGCAGTGGTAGATTGGAAACCTTACAAGCACAACGAACTTTATAAATCAACTGTAAGAAGGAAATTTTCGTGCGGTATGCGCTTAGCTTGCTAATCCTTGTCAGAGAGATATTTGGGCAGCAGGTGGAGTAGAAGAATTCGAGGCCATCACATCCCAAACTGGGGAGCCCATTCTGAAGAGCATGTCGAGCACTGGCCCAACGGAAGCTGAGGTATATTTCAGCGATACGGGCATCTCCGCCTTCGAACTTTTCCAGATTCAAAAGAGGCGAACGGCGCTTCGGAAAGAGTACCTTGATCACTGGCAGAGTACGAAGGCATTGACTTCCACAGGCCGTTCGGTGGATGCCATTATATCTCCTGTTGCACCGTTCCCACCCCCTCCCCACGGAAAGTACAAGCGCGTGTTCATTCCTACCTATACTCAGACACAATATTGACACTCTCCCTAGTAACGCCTCGTACACGCTCATCTGGAATGTTCTGGATTATCCAGCTTGCGTTTTCCCCGTTACAACAGTAGATCCCGTACTTGACCAGCCCAAGAGTCCACATCAGTTCCTGAACAGGGAGGACGAGTGGGATTATAATCTTTGTACGAGCTACCATGTCTTCCGCGGATTCCCCGTGGTAATTGTTAATTCTGGTCAGACGATTCCCCCGAGACGTTCAAAAATGCACCGGTCGCACTGCAGCTTGTGGGACAATGTCAGGAGGATGAGGCTGTCATCGCCATGACGGAGATCGTTGATGCCGCACTTAAAGCAAAGCAAGGGTAGGATGTCCGAACGAGATTGTGAAT
>Ga0307512_10006491_pt1 | contig 11842 bp, 9 predicted proteins | sample 14_EM_MG_FD_200267 | JGI IMG/M metagenome (GOLD analysis project Ga0307512, IMG submission 200267) | Populus trichocarpa ectomycorrhiza microbial communities from riparian zone in the Pacific Northwest, United States - 14_EM | ecosystem: Host-associated > Plants > Roots > Unclassified | place... | reverse complement strand
CTTGAAGTCCATCTCGGCGCCGATCGGAAGCTGCATGATCAGCGGTACCGCACCGAGGCGGTCCTTGATCATGTCGACGCAGCGGTGGAACTCCGCGCCGGTCCGGTCGAGCTTGTTGACGAAGCAGATGCGGGGCACGCCGTAACGGTCGGCCTGACGCCACACCGTCTCGGACTGCGGCTCGACACCGGCGACACCGTCGAACACCGTGACGGCACCGTCGAGGACGCGCAGCGAACGCTCCACCTCGACGGTGAAGTCGACGTGCCCCGGGGTGTCGATGATGTTGATGGTGTAGTCGTCGTCCTCAAGCGGCCAGTGACAGGTGGTGGCAGCAGAGGTGATCGTGATGCCACGCTCCTGCTCCTGCTCCATCCAGTCCATGGTGGCAGCGCCGTCGTGGACTTCACCGATCTTGTAGCTGACGCCGGTGTAGAAGAGGATCCGCTCAGTGGTGGTCGTCTTGCCCGCGTCGATGTGAGCCATGATCCCGATGTTGCGGACCCTGGCCAGGTCAAGTGAAGTGGTAGCCATAAGGCTTCGGTCTTCTCTCGGTCTCGTCGTGGGTAGCGACTACCAGCGGTAGTGCGCGAAGGCCTTGTTGGACTCGGCCATCTTGTGGGTGTCCTCGCGCTTCTTGACGGCCGCACCGAGGCCGTTCGAAGCGTCCAGAAGCTCGTTGAGCAGACGCTCGGTCATGGTCTTCTCGCGACGGGCGCGGGAGTAACCGACCAGCCAGCGCAGCGCGAGCGTGTTGGCGCGACCGGGCTTGACCTCGATCGGAACCTGGTACGTCGCACCACCGACACGGCGGGACTTGACCTCAAGCGTGGGCTTGATGTTCTCCAGCGCGCGCTTCAGCGTGATGACCGGGTCGTTGCTGGTCTTCTCGCGCAGGCCCTCCATGGCGCCGTACACGATGCGCTCGGCGGTGGAGCGCTTGCCGTTCAGCAGCACCTTGTTGATCAGGGAGGTGACAAGAGGAGAACCGTAGACCGGGTCGATGATGACCGGGCGCTTCGGGGCGGGGCCCTTACGAGGCATTTTCTACTTCTCCTTCTTGGCGCCGTAGCGGCTGCGGGCCTGCTTGCGGTTCTTGACACCCTGGGTGTCAAGGGAGCCGCGGATGATCTTGTAGCGAACACCGGGCAGGTCCTTCACACGACCGCCACGCACGAGCACGATGGAGTGCTCCTGCAGGTTGTGTCCCTCACCCGGAATGTAAGCGGTGACCTCGATCCCGCTGGTCAGACGCACACGCGCGACCTTACGCAGGGCCGAGTTCGGCTTCTTCGGGGTGGTCGTGAACACACGCGTGCAGACGCCACGACGCTGAGGGGAACCCTCGAGTGCAGGCGTCTTGTTCTTCTCGACCTTGTCCTGCCGGCCCTTCCGGACCAGCTGCTGGATCGTAGGCACTACTTCTCCGGTTTCTGTGTGCCGAATGTGAAGCTAACCTGGAACGTCGCCGACCCACGCGGTCGGGTGTGTCGAATCCGGCGAACTTCCGCCGCTAGGCGAAAAGAGCACAGATTACGGTGGCCGCTCACAGCTCGCCATGCGGGTGAAGGCACGCACGAGAGCCAGGGCACACCCCAGGCACAAGGTCTGAGCGTACCTACCTCATTCGCTGCGGTCAAAACAAGTGGACCGCGCCCGCATCACCGTGCGGTGCATGTCAAGACCATGCACCGTAATGATCTTCGTTCCGGTACGGCGGAGCCGTCATCCGGAGGCGAGGGCCACGGCGAGCAGCAGCGTCAGCACCAGCGCCCACCCTGCGGTCGACAGCCAGCCGAGCACCAGCCCGGTCAGGGCCAGCCCCTCACCGCCCTCCCCGGTCCGCTCCATCTCGTTGCGCGCCGCGTGCCCCAGGATGACCGCCGGGATCCCGGTGAGCCCCACGGTCGGCAGACACAGCAGCCCGCAGACGGCGGCCCCGATCGCCTTGGCATTCGTCTGCCGCCGCGGCAGGGGCAGAAAGGTCTGCGGCACAGGCGTGACGGCCGCCGGCTGCGGTACGGGCCCGGTGGGCAGGTCGGCCACCAGCAGGGCCAGCTCCCCCACCGTCCGGGCCGCATAGGCCCGACCCACCCGCTTCTCGAACTCGGCGTGCTCCAGCCGCCCCTCCCCGTACCCCGCTCTGAGCACGTCCACGGCCCGCTCACGGTCGGCGTGCGAGGCGAGCATGGACGGGGCGGTCTGCGCCTGCCACGGCTGCGGGACACCCTTGCCTGACTGCCACGGCTGCCATGGCGTCGGATCCGACACGAAGCACCTCCCCGAACCCCCGAGTCCTTCCATGATGCGCCGAACCGGCATTTCCGGCACAGAGTGCGTCGGGGACGCGCAGAAGAGTCATGCCGGCCACGCGCGCGTCGGCCACGGCGGCCGATTGTCGCCCGTTTCCCGAACCTTCCCGTCAAGTACGTTGACAGGTTGCGGAGCCATGGACATCAACGCAGGTGAACGAGGGGAAAGAGGACATGACCGGGGGGCAGACGCATGCGTGGGATGACGGCGGCTTCGACGATCGGGTGCCCTTCCTCGCCCGTCTGGAAAAAGAGGACAGGATCGGCCTGCTCGCCATCGGCCGTCCTCTGTGCTATCCGGCCCGCGGCGTCATCATGCGCCAGGACGAGCCGTCCAGCCATGTGCTTCTTCTCCTGCACGGCTGGACCAAGGTCACGGTGCTCGCTGTCAACGGCTACGAGGCCCTGCTCGCCCTGCGCGGCCCGGGGGACATAGTCGGCGAGGGCGCGGCCCTCAGCAGGCGCCAGCGCTCGGCGACGGTCACCGCCCTGGAGCCGGTCGAGGCGGTCATCATCGAACAGAGCCGGTTCACCGCGTTCCTCACCGGGAACGCCCGTGTGTCGCTCCGTCTGCTGAGTCTCGCCACCGACCGACAACGCTCGACGGACCGCCGCAGACTCGAATGGGCCGCCCTGACGGTGCGCGAACGGCTGGCCGCCCTGCTGCTCGAACTCATACGCACCCACGGCAAACGCACCGACGAGGGAATCGAACTCACCATCGGCCTCAGCCAGCAGGAGTTCGCGGGCTCGGTCGGCTCCTCGCGCGAAGCGGTCGCCCGGCTCCTCAAGGACCTGCGAAGCCGCAAGGTCGTCGCCACCGAGCGCCGCCGAATCGTCGTGCTCCGTCCCGATGTGCTGCGCCGCATCGTCGCCGGGGGCACGGTCTGACCACACGGGGCCGCCTCCCGTCTGTGCACACGGTCACAGTCCGTCCATGTCATCGGGCCTTCGGCGGGTGTCCGGGGCGGGCCATGGTGCTGGGCATCAGCCCGACTCCCGAGAGGCAGCCATGACCGACCCCGTGTACCGCACCATCCTGCTCTTCGACATCGAGCAGTTCGGCAAGCGCGACAACGTGGAGCAGGCGTATCTGCGCCGCATGCTCTACGACGTCGTCGACGCCACGCTGTTCGCCGCCGACGTCGGCGAGACATCCCGGCTGCGCGCGGACCGCGGTGACTCCGTCATGGAGCTCATCGACACCCAGGTCTCCGTGCCGGCGCTGGCCAAGACCCTGCTCACCGAGACCCCCGCGCTCTTGCACAGCAAGAACCGTCTGATAGCCGACAGCACCCGGATGCGGCTGCGCATTGTGCTCTCGGCCGGTTACGTCGCCGTGGACGAGCTCGGCGGCTGGGTCGGCAGGGATCTCAACCACGCCGTACGGCTGCTGGACTCATCCCCGCTGCGGGACGCGCTGAAGGCCCGCGGCGACGACTGCGTGCTGTGCGCGTCCGACGGCGTCTACCAGGGGGTCGTGAGCAACGGCCACCTGGGCGTGCGACCGGAGGACTTCCACCGGGTCACCGTGGAGACGAAGGAGGGACCGACCGTCGCGTGGCTGCACGGCGCACCGGCGGCCCCACCGGACTCCCCCGCGAACGGCACCGGCTCCTCGGCGGGCGGTGCACCGTCCGGCCAGCACAACACGACCCACGTCGAAGGCGACCACTTCGGCCCCAGTGGTGGCAGTTCCGGCGATCTGAACTACAACTTCGGCTCGTCCGGGCGAGGTGAGCGCCGGTGAACCAGGACGACGCGGCGGCCGGCACCGCGGCACCCGCTGACGGGACCGAGCCGGACGGCAAACAGAAGAAGCAGGACGAGACGACCGAGGCGCAGGAACAACAGCGGCAGAAGGCCTGGACCGCGCGCCGGAACCTCATCGCCCACGGCCCCTCGTTCGTCATGCCGTTGGCGCAGACGCGAATCGGAGGGGATCTTTTCGGCGTCAGCGGCGGGACCGTCAACCGCGACGTGAACTTCAACTTCGGTCTGCGGCCGGAGCGGCCGGAACATCTCTCCGGGGAGATCCGCCGGGAACAGATCGAGGAGTTGTCCTACGTCTTCCACGACTGTCCCAGCTTCGACGAGGCTCTCAGCCGGCTGCGCACCGACCGGGTCGTGGTCCTGGCCGGTGGGCGGGACACCGGCCGGCGTTCCGCGGCCCTCATGCTGTTGCTGCGCCTGCAGGCCGGACAGGTGCGCAGCCTCGATCCGCCGGGCTCGCTCTCGGTCCTGATCGAGCAGCTGGACGACGCGGCGGGGTACGTCCTGCTCAACCTGGCCACCAGCCGTGGCCAACCCTTGCGCGAACCGCACCTGCTGGGCCTGCGCGAGCGGCTGCAACACACAGGCGGCTACCTGGTGATCACGGTCGAGCCGTCAGCGGCCCTGGAGGACGTCCCGTTCGTACGCTGGGAACCCCCGGCGGCCGCGGACATGCTGCGCTCCCACGTCACCCGGCACACCGGGGAGGCCGCATGGGACGGACTGTGCGCGCTCGCGCCGGTCACGGAGTTCCTGACGCGGCAGCAACAGCCGGGCGAGATCGAAGAGTTCGCGCGGCGCCTCGTCGCCTTCCACCGCGGTGAGATCGACGAGGAGAAACTCGCCGCCTTCGGCGAGGAGGCCGTGACGGCCCAGGTCTCCCGCTGGCTCACCGACGATCAGCGCCCGAGTTCCCTGCACGACAAGGCCTTCCTCATCTCGCTCGCCGTGTTCGACAAGGCCCCCTACGCGGTGACCGCCGAACTCGCCGACCTGCTCTACGCACGGCTGCAGCACACGGCCAACCCCCGTGTACCGCCCGAGATCCCGGTCTTCGGCGGCCCCCGCGAAGAACGACTCCATCTCGCCCACGCCCGCGGCTACATGGACACCGAGGTCACCGAGTGGGGAGCCCTCGTCGGCCAGTACTTCGCCGCTTTCCGGGACGAGCAGACCGCCCGGCTCCTGCTGGAGGAGGTGTGGAACCTCCACCCGTCAGCCCGGCCCGCACTGGTCGAGTGGATCCAGGAGCTCGCCGAGGACGGCCGCCCCCTGGTCCGGACACGGGCGGCCTCCGCCACCGCCCTGCTCGCCACCGCCGACCTGTCGTCGGCCATGGCCCTCCTGATCGAACCCTGGGCGGACGACGACCAGTTCGGCTCCTGGCTGACGGCGGCCAACGCCCTCACGATGGCCCAGCTGCTGGAGGTCCCTGCCGTCTTCCGCATCCTGCACGACTGGTGCACCGGCGACTACGAGGGCGACGAGGGGCGCCGCTGGACGGCCGTCCGCGCGTACGGCCTGCTGGGCCCGGTCCACTACGAACACGCGCTGAACGCCTTGCTGGAAGCCATACGGGGACAGCGTCGGCCGTACGACCAGGAGGACGCCGAGGACGACGCCGAGGCCTACGCGGCCTACGTGAAAGAGGAGGCCCTCCAGTTCGCGGACGCGCTGGAACTCCTGCTCCTGGCGCTGCGCGAGCCCGTGCTGAGGGCTCTCGCCGAACGCCTCCCCGGCGACCGCGCGGTCCGTGAGTACGCGCTGCTCGCCTTCCTCCAGGCGTGCGAGCAGCTCAACGAGCAGAACGACCGCCCGCTCGTCCTCGACTGGTACGCCCAGGCCGCTGCGGCGGTCGACGACACCGATGCACGGCATCTCATCGCGTTCTGGCAGGCCGCGCTGGCCGACCGGGCACGCACCGCACAGGCGCTGCGCATCCTGCGCGGCTGGGTCCTCACCGCCGACCGCGACCCGGAGTCCGAGGCGGCCCTCACCTCCCTGCTGCCCGCCCTCGTCACGACGCCCGCCAACCACAGCCGCGTCAGCCACCTGCTGCGCGCTGTCCGCGACGCCGGGAAACCTCCCTCACCGGCGGCCGGCCGTCTGCTGGCACGCATCTCCACTCCCTGAAGGAGGCTGACCATGGCACCCGACGATCCACTGTCCGAGCCACCGCCGGAGCCGGAGATCCGGCCGGAGGACTCGACACCGGTCGAGCAACAGCCCGAGCGCCTCGACTGGTTCCGTCAGCAGCCCGAGCGCCCCGCCGCTCCCCGTCTCGATGCGGACCCCGTCCACACCGTCTGGCAGCTGCCCCGCTTCCGGCTCGGCAGCAGGCGCTTCACCGGAAGCCTCGACCACGCACTGGTCCTGGTAACGCGGCAGGGGGCGTACAGAACGTTCATGCCCCCGAAGCGGCCGACATCCGTCTGGGGTTACGTCGCTCTGTACGAGGTGAACACGGACCCTCACGCCTTCCAGCTGAACGTGCCCCTGCCCAGCCGGATGGACAGCTTCGAGTTCGAGGCCACCGCCGACATCACCTGGCGCGTCGTCGATCCGGGGCTGTTCGTGGAGAGCCAGGAGCGTGATGTGCCCGGCCTCGTCGCCCGCAGGCTCCTGCGTGTGATGCGGGCGGCCAGCCGCAGTCACCTCATCGAGGCGAGCGCCGAGGCGGAGGAGGCCGTGCAGCGCGCGGTGGACGCCGCCGCACCGATCGGTGTCGCCGAAGGCCTGGAGGTCACCTGCTCGGTACGCCTGCGGCGCGATGCCACCGAGCGGTCCCACCAGGACCGGCTGCGCACGGCCCGCCACGAGTCGGAGGCCGCCAAACCGGAGCACGAGGCAGCCAGGCTCCGCGACAAGTATGCGGCGAAGCGGACCGCTAAAAAGATCAGGTTCTACAAGTACCACCTGGACAAGGGTGGTACGGCCGCGGTCGCCCTGCACTTGGCGGTGCACCCGGAGGACACCGCCCTGGTCCTCGATCGCCTGCACACCGAGCAGGCGGACCTGGTGAAGATCCAACTTCACCTGATCGACCAGGCACTGGACAACAAGCGGCTGGAGGACTACCAGCTCGACCAGCCTTACCAGCTCGTTGCCGAACGGATGACCGCCATCCTGCGTGCGACAGGAGTCCCCGCCGGCACCGAACCCCCACCTCCGTACCCGGAGTTGCCACTCGAGAAGCAGCCGGACGACGGAACATGACCCGGGCCCCGCACGCCCAACGGCCACGGGCCGACGTCCAACTGCTCGCCGACCTCCGTGCCGAGATCGCCCGCGCCGACGGCAAGGCCACGGTCCTGGTGGGCGTGCTCGGCCTGACGGCAGGGCTGCTCAGTGCTCTGCTGATCGGCCTCCGCTGGACTCCCACCCGGCTCCCGGCACCCGCCGCCCTGCTCTGGTGGGCGGGAACGGCACTGCTGGTCACCTCACTCTTCGCCCTGCTGCTCGCTGTCACGCCCCGCTACGGCAGAAGTCACTGGGCCCCGGGCCTCCCGCTCACCTACTTCGGCGACATCCGCCGCGCCGTCCGCGCCGGCCTTCTCACCTCAGCCCTCGCGGACACGGAACGCGCCCCCGCGCGGGCGCTGCGCGCCGCCCTCGCCGAGAACAGTCGCATCGCCGCTCGAAAGCACTTCTGGATCCGGACCGGTCTGCTCGCCTTCGGTGGCTCGGCGGTCCTGCTCCCCGTGTCACTGCTCGTCGCCTGAACCCGTCCCCACGTGGAAGGAAGCGCCATGTCCCTGTTCTACGAACGAAAGGACCCCGAGGAACCCGACGCACCGGACAGCCCGGAGAAACAGAAGAAGCCGGGAGAGCCGAAGAACGAGTCGCCGTTCCGCACCGGCCGCATACACATATCCGCCCGTCAGCGCGGCATGGACATCACGGCCCTCAGCCATCTGGCGCTCCACCTCCCCCACGGGCTCGCCAGTACGGTCGTCGTTTTCGTGCTGTCGTACATCATCGGCATCGTGACCGGCCTGGCCTGGTGGATCCCGTTCGGCTGCTGGGCACTGAGCGGTGCCCTGGTCTTCAGCCGACCCTGCGAGCGCCTGCTGGCCCGCTGGCTGCTCCGGCTTCGGTACCCGGCCCCGGAGGAGGAGCGGAAACTACGGCCCATCTGGCGGGAGGTGACCGGCCGTGCCGGAGTCAGGGCGAACGCGTACCAGCTCTGGGTGGAGGAGAGCGACCGGATCAACGCCTTTGCGGCAGCCGGCCACATCGTGAGCGTGACCAGTCGCTCACTGGCGACGCTCGCCCCGGCCCAGCTCGGCGGTGTGCTCGCTCATGAGCTCGGTCATCACACCCGCGGCCATACCTGGGCGTCGCTGCTCGCCCTCTGGTACGCCCTGCCCGCGCGGCTGACCCGGCGCCTGGTGCTCCGGCTGGCCACACGCGTGGAGCGCCCCTCGGGGAACGCGGCGATCCTGACCGCGGTCGTGGTGGGCGTCGTCGTCCTCGCGCTGGCGACTGCGACATACGGCCTGATCTTCCTGCCCCTGGCCACGCCCTACCTGGTGGCCGCGGTCTCCCGCCGAGCGGAGTTGCGCGCCGACGAACACGCGGCGGGACTCGGCTTCGCCGCACACCTGATGTCGGTGCTGCGTGCTGAGCACGACCGGCAGGAGTCCCGTCGAGTCACCTCGAACGGGGTGATGGTGCGGCTGCTCGACTCGCATCCCGACATCCACACGCGCATGCATCATCTGCAGACGTATCTGGAGCGCAGGCGCTGACATGCCGAAGGGCGGCCACCTCCATAGGTGACCGCCCCTCAACTCAAGCTGCCCGCTTACTGGTTGTACGGACCGTAGTCGTAGTCCTCCAGCGGAACGGCCTGGCCGGAGCCCGTGCCGAACGGCGAGTAGTCGATGTCGTCGTAGCCGACGGCCGAGTACATCGCGGCCTTGGCCTCCTCGGTCGGCTCGACCCGGATGTTGCGGTAGCGGGACAGGCCCGTACCGGCCGGGATGAGCTTACCGATGATGACGTTCTCCTTGAGGCCGATCAGGGAGTCGGACTTGGCGTTGATCGCCGCGTCCGTCAGAACCCTGGTCGTCTCCTGGAAGGACGCCGCCGACAGCCACGACTCGGTGGCCAGCGACGCCTTGGTGATACCCATCAGCTGCGGACGGCCGGAGGCCGGGTGGCCGCCTTCCTGGACCACACGACGGTTCTCGGTCTCGAACTTCGACCGCTCGACGAGCTCGCCGGGCAGCAGCTCCGCGTCGCCCGACTCGATGATCGTCACGCGGCGGAGCATCTGCCGGATGATGATCTCGATGTGCTTGTCGTGGATCGACACGCCCTGCGAGTTGTAGACCCGCTGGACTTCGCCGACCAGGTGGACCTGGACGGCACGCTGACCCAGGATGCGCAGCACGTCGTGCGGGTTGGTGGCACCCACGGTGAGCTTCTGGCCCACCTCGACGTGGTCGCCCTCGCCCACCAGCAGACGGGCACGCTTCGAGATCGGGAACGCCGTCTCGTCGCTGCCGTCGTCCGGAGTGACGACGAGCTTCTTGGTCTTCTCGGTCTCCTCGATCCGCACGCGGCCGGAGGCCTCGGAGATCGGGGCGACACCCTTCGGCGTACGAGCCTCGAAGAGCTCGACGACACGGGGCAGACCCTGGGTGATGTCGTCACCGGCCACACCACCGGTGTGGAAGGTACGCATCGTCAGCTGCGTGCCGGGCTCACCGATGGACTGGGCGGCGATGATGCCGACCGCCTCACCGATGTCGACCAGCTTGCCGGTGGCCAGCGAGCGGCCGTAGCACATGGCGCAGGTACCGACGGCGGACTCGCAGGTCAGGACCGAACGGGTCTTGACCTCCTCGATGCCGTACTTGACGAGCTCGTCGATGAGGACGTCGCCCAGGTCGGTGTTGGCCGGGGCCAGCACCTTGCCGTCGACGGTGATGTCCTCGGCCAGCGCACGTGCGTACACGCTGGTCTCGACGTTCTCCGTCTTGCGCAGGACTCCGTCGGAGCCCCGCTCGGCGATCGCCAGACGCAGACCGCGGTCGGTGCCGCAGTCCTCCTCGCGGATGATGACGTCCTGCGAGACGTCCACCAGACGACGGGTCAGGTAACCCGAGTCGGCGGTACGCAGGGCGGTGTCGGCCAGACCCTTACGGGCACCGTGCGTGGAGATGAAGTACTCCAGCACGGACAGGCCTTCACGGAAGGACGCCTTGATGGGACGCGGGATCGTCTCGTTCTTGGCGTTCGACACCAGACCACGCATACCCGCGATCTGACGCATCTGCATCATGTTTCCGCGAGCACCGGAGTTCACCATCATCGAGACCGGGTTGGTCTTCGGGAAGTTCGCGTTCATCGCCTCGGCGACCTCGTTGGTCGCCTTGGTCCAGATCGCGATGAGCTCCTGCGTGCGCTCGTCCTTGGTGATCAGACCACGCTCGTACTGCTTCTGGACCTTCTCGTCCTGGTCCTCGTAGCCCTTGACGATCGCGCGCTTCGCGTCGGGAACGACGATGTCGGAGATGGCCACGGTGACGCCGGAACGGGTCGCCCAGTAGAAGCCGGCCGCCTTCAGGTTGTCGAGCGTCGCCGCCACGATGACCTTGGGGTAGCGCTCGGCGAGGTCGTTGACGATCTCGGAGAGCTGCTTCTTGCCAACCTCGTAGTCGACGAACGGGTAGTCCTCGGGCAGCAGCTCGTTGAAGAGCGCGCGGCCCAGCGTGGTGTTCAGGCGGAAGGTGTCACCCTGCTGCCACTCCGGGTCGCCCGCCTCCTGAGCCGGCGGGGTCCAGCCGCGCGGCGGGATGGTGCCCACCGGGAAGCGGATGTCCACGCGCGACTGCAGCGAGAGGTCACCGGCGTCGAACGCCATGATCGCCTCGGCCGCGGAGCCGAAGGACCGGCCCTCGCCCTTGACGTCCCGCAGCTCGCCGTCGGTGGTGAGGAAGAACAGACCGAGGACCATGTCCTGGGTCGGCATCGTCACCGGACGGCCGTCCGCGGGCTTGAGGATGTTGTTCGAGGACAGCATCAGGATGCGGGCCTCGGCCTGCGCCTCCGCGGAGAGCGGCAGGTGCACGGCCATCTGGTCACCGTCGAAGTCCGCGTTGAACGCGGTGCAGACGAGCGGGTGGATCTGGATGGCCTTGCCCTCGACCAGCTGCGGCTCGAAGGCCTGGATGCCGAGGCGGTGCAGCGTCGGCGCACGGTTCAGCAGAACCGGGTGCTCGGCGATGACCTCTTCCAGGACGTCGTACACGACCGTGCGGCCGCGCTCGACCATCCGCTTGGCGCTCTTGATGTTCTGCGCGTGGTTCAGGTCGACCAGGCGCTTCATCACGAACGGCTTGAAGAGCTCCAGCGCCATGGCCTTCGGCAGACCGCACTGGTGGAGCTTCAGCTGCGGACCGACGACGATCACGGAACGCGCGGAGTAGTCCACGCGCTTGCCGAGCAGGTTCTGACGGAAACGCCCCTGCTTGCCCTTGAGCATGTCGGACAGCGACTTCAGCGGACGGTTGCCGGGGCCCGTGACCGGGCGACCACGACGGCCGTTGTCGAAGAGCGCGTCGACGGCCTCCTGGAGCATGCGCTTCTCGTTGTTCACGATGATCTCGGGCGCGCCGAGGTCGAGAAGCCGCTTCAGACGGTTGTTCCGGTTGATCACACGGCGGTACAGGTCGTTCAGGTCGGAGGTCGCGAAGCGGCCACCGTCCAGCTGCACCATCGGGCGAAGGTCCGGCGGGATGACCGGG
>Ga0307512_10006490_pt1 | contig 11842 bp, 13 predicted proteins | sample 14_EM_MG_FD_200267 | JGI IMG/M metagenome (GOLD analysis project Ga0307512, IMG submission 200267) | Populus trichocarpa ectomycorrhiza microbial communities from riparian zone in the Pacific Northwest, United States - 14_EM | ecosystem: Host-associated > Plants > Roots > Unclassified | place... | reverse complement strand
GTGGATGTCTCCCGGGGACGGTGATTCTATCGTCCCCGGCCGTTGTCGGTCGTCACGCCGTCATTTATAAGCTCGGACGGGACGGACGGATTTGCGCCGTCCCGTCCGTCCTGGCAAGAACTCGGACGGCCCTACCGTCCCCGGCCGTCGGACGGGACGGTTGACCACACTGAAGTCAGCTACATCCAAATGTTTAGATAGAATGCATGCGCTTGATTTCGTAGGGTAAGTGCACGTTAATGGTGCATGACCCCCGAAATTCAGTATTGAAAACGAATCCGGGTCACGGCGGCCCATGTCGAAGTCTGGGCTACGGTGTTTCACTGTTGGAGTCTAGATTGTGATAATGTACTTTACCGTAACGATTTACAGGGCTGCAACTCACCTCAAAATGGACAAAGTGTGATCGAGAGTTAAGGATATTCGGGCAGATACGAGATCTCTGCATGTGGGAGCCTCCACATGGCAACTAGTTTGGTGAGTATTTTGCCGTCTATGATACGTCATTAAAAATGAACCTTACTGGTATGAGAATGTCGCAAATCGATACAAAACGAGGATAACCCAAAAAATACATTCTGCTTCTGGGTATCAAGCAAGAAGCGCCAGCGATAGCCGAGACGGATCCGGGAGTAGAAGCGCTGTTTAAACCGCTTCCAGCCCAAACCTTAGTACTGCTTCTTTTGCCAAAATCAGCTACAATGCGTAAATCAATAAATTACATGAATTCCGTGGTAAATGCGCCTTCGTTACTCGTCATTTAACGCAGATAAAGTTTAAGTTTCGGACTTTGTCCATGGTTCCTGGTGGGGCTAAGGAACGGGCTATTTCAAGAGCAGCAATCTGAGGGTCATGATCAACCATTATGTAAATTATTGGGAAACTAGTCTCCTAACGCAGCCTACACCTTCCCAGCTTCCTTAAATCTAAAACAATACTCATTCTCTCTATATTTATCTCACATCGATTCGCTACATTCTCTGTTCTCGCTATCGGCAGTTGTATTGCATGATAGGCCTCTGTCTTCTGTGGCCAGAGATGAGTCTCGTATGGCCGGAGGTGAGCCTCGTATGACCAGAGATTACTGTCGGCCTGAAGAGTCTATACATAGATGCGTACGCACGCATTCACACTTGTACTCATATATATATATGGCCTTGTGGCACTCTTAGATAATATACAATCAAGCTTCTCTAAGTATCACTATTTGAACAAGTTGTTTGCTCTTCAGTATAAACTTCCTCCGTTATCTCCTGGCCATGTCCTACATGCACAGGATCGGTCTCTGCATCGACAAAGGGTTTTGCACCGGTTTGTTGGGGTGATTTCTGATCGTCCACCGCCTTCGATTGGTCTAGGGGTGTTTGTCGTGTGCTCGAGACCAGATCGATCAGCCCCAACGCATATTCGGTGGTTCCCACAAAGCGTCCCACCTGGCAACCAAACTCCTCGAGCTCCCTCTGTCTCCAAATGCCGACTCGCTTTTTCATCAGGTATTCCCAGGGGTCATTTACCACGAAAATCTGATCCAGTACGGCAATGTTGTACAGGTCGCAAAACATCTTGAGTTGTGTGAATAAAGGTGAATCTCGAGGTTCCTTCATGAGCGAGAGCCGGTGTAAGAACAAGATACCTGAGAATTTGCGGGCCGGTATACGGCCCCTATGTAGATCATTTGTCGCGGCAGGAATGGTGGTTTTGTTCTGACTGGTAGTATTGACCATAAACCCTGATGTGTTGATGGGGGTAACATGCTTCTTGCCGTCATCGGTAGGTACCATGAAATGGTACATAGTTGGAGGCTGTGTATCTGGAAATCAGTGAGTATCATGTTCACAGGGTGATTTGATATAAGCATACAAGGCTCGTGTTTTTCGTTAGCACCGTTATCGTCATAACCAGTTGCTGAGTGACAAAAATCGCTCATGCCGCTACCCGTTAAACCTATCACCGCGACAAGGACCTCGTCGTTCACAGATTTTAAAGTCGTCCGAAGTCTGACCTCGCTATCGTTCGACATAGTTCTTCCGAACTGCTCTACCCTTACTCCGTTCATTCGTGTAATCTCTCTTTGCAGCCTTTCCGCCAGCCCCATTAGTAGGGCTATTATTCCTGTTTTTTCCCCATTTTTCCGATTGTCTACTACCGTCTTGTTCTCCTCTTCACTCTTCTGCTCGGTCTCCTCCTCTCCCTCCTTCCCACCCTCTTCACCACTATGCTCACTACCCTCTATCCCGCCTTCCTTCCCGCACCATCCTTACCGCCCTTCTCACCGCCATCCCCACTGCCCTCCATCCCGCCTCCTATCCCGCCTTTTATCCCGACCTCCTCACCACCATCCTCACCACTGTCGTCATCATTATCGTCACTACCGTTCTTACCGCCCTTCCCACCGCCATCCCCACCGCCCTCCTTTCCGCCTTGTTCATCACTATCCTCACTACCATCGTCGCCACCGTCCTTACCGCCCTTCCCACCACCATCCCCACCGCGCTCCTTTCCGCCTTCTTCATCACTATCCTCACCACCATCGTCGCCACCGTCCTCACCGCCCTTCTCATCGCCATCCCCACTACCCTTAATACTGCCTTCCTTCCCGCCCTTCTCACCGCCGTCCTTATCACTGTTCTCACTACTGCCCTCACCATTGCCCTCACTGCCCTTCTCATCGTCATCCCCACTGCCCTCCTTCCAGCCCTCGTTCCTGCCCTCCTCATCACCGTCCTTACCACTGTTCTTACCATCATCCTCACCACCGTCATCGTCCTTTTCCGTGCTCTCCTGGCCATTTTCATCACCGCTCTTCTCCTTGCTCTGATCTTCTTTCGTTTGCGCCGGCGCTGTCCCCACTAGCAGTGGTTTTACTTCCTTTTGCTCCTCCTCACTCTCCTTTAGTTTCCTATCCTCCTTCTCCTCCTCACCCTTCTCCTCATCCTCCTCATCCTCATCGTCCTTCTCATCCTTCTCGTCCTTCTCGTCCTCCTCATCCGATTCCCACAACTCCTCAATGTCTTTCTTCAATGGTTCTATCTGTGCCTTCAACATCTGCTCCATATCCTTCCTGATCTGATCGATCTGCTGCGCCTGCTTTTTCTCGCTCTTTGCTAGCATGTCGCTCATTTTTTCTCTGAGCTGCTTATTGGATCCTCTCTCACATCTTATAGTTTCCTTAGCTTTCTCATTTTCATCTTTCAAACTTTGTTGCTGTTCCCGTAATACGATAATATCGCGTTCAAAACCCTCCGTACGGGAATCATTCGCTTGTTTCTCCTCTTTTGCCTCTCTTATTTCTGCTCAGAGCTTGATCAGCTCGTTCTTGAGGTCCTCATGCAGCTTCTCGAGTTCCTCGTTGACTAATCGTCCAGCAGCAGGCTCGTTGGCGCTATCCTTTGGATCAACCACTTTCCTTTCGACCTGAAGCGGCTGGGGAGTGTTTCCCATTGCCAAGCTTATTAGTTCCAAGGCTGACTCCCGGGTACCTGTGAAGCGTGCAATCCTCGACCCGTTTTCCTTTAAGCTCTTCCAATACTCAGCATGGTTTTCCAGTTTCTTCTCTCGCAGGATACCCTCGGTTTCCGTAACATGGTCCCAACGATTAGTTGCTAGTATAATATTGCTCATGTAGGTGGGACCGAAATCATTATTGGATTCGCCGTGGCCTTGGAATAGACGGATACTCCTTCTTGCCGCTCTTCCGATTCTAATGTCCGATATCCTCTGAAGGTAGATGATGGCGTCCAATTTCTTATCACCCCCCTGCCGCAATGTTGCCTTGATAATTTCGAAAACGTCCTTGTCCTCATAGATTGAATTATCGAAGCCCGGTGTGTCCACAAGCGTGACGAACTTTCCATTGAGTGGGAAACGATACATTTGAGCCTTCTCTGTAACTACAATCAGTCAGTACACAACACTACCGGATGCCTACTTTAATAATACACATACAGGAGTCAAGTTCATCAGAAACTCTGAATATATCACCCCCGGTTGCGGTGTGACAGAAGTAACTTTTTCCACTTCCAGTAACACCCATAACCGCGATCAAGACCTCTTCATTTCCACGTTTCAAGATATCCCTAAAACTGGAAGATTTCGGTAGATTAGCGGAACGCTTATCTGTGTTCGTTTCTGGTGGGGTTTTGGATGGCGTGATCTCGTTGATATCAGCTCGACATGATTGCCTCAAGTTACGCAACATTGTTAGAAAACTAGCAGTAGCAGAAGAATCTCGATAGAAGTGGAGAACCCTTGCGGCAAAGTTTAGATGTTTTTCAGAGCTTATGATACGAATGGATAGAGAGGGCCTATACAAAATAGCTCGCTTATAAGTGTAGAGTGAATCATCTCCCGCCTGCCAATATTAATAACTAGGTTGCACATAATCCATGCACACTTTTAAGATGCCGAAGGTCTGCAAAATTATTCCCCAATTAGTATCGTTCGTTCTCATCTTGGTGAGAATGTGCTCAGGGCTTGGACGTATCAAAGCACTTATCACAAGGCTTCGTTCGGTGGTGGCACCTACCTGACAGGTTTTTTTAACTTGATTCGCGGGAGGAGACGTGTTCACATATCCACCTACCAAACCTTATTTGAACACCCTGGTGCGGCGATGGCATTAGTGCAATGGGAAGTTAGCGCATATGTGCGCAAGTGGTACCATAAGTCGCCTCATAAAATGCGAAAATTCTACACCTTCACCACAACAATAGAGAGAAATCCTAAAAGAGAAGGGAGTGGTAACAGGTCATTAAAGATGTTTCTATGAAGTTTTCTCAGAAAAATAATTGCTATGTGATGAAAGACAAGGATCTTGGTATTTCTAGTTGTCTGGGGAAAAAAGTCGGGCGTACTTTTGCACTGTGTAACTGCGCCCCAAATACCCTTGTATCCGAGTATGTACAAATCGCTGGATGAGAATTCTGGACACGTCAGAATTTGCTTTTTTAAGCATTGACAAGATTGCTTTTTTTTTAGCATAGAAAGAACTTGGTAAGACCACCCCACAACCGTAACTCAGCAAATATTAACAAATTACATCAGAGGTAATGACATTCCTATGTTCAAGCACACTGCGGCGGTCCAACCAACGTCGCAAGGTTCACAGTTTCCAGACTATCCACATCAAGGTTCCCTGTTACCGTATTGACGTCGATCGTGATCGGTATTGGAACGCCAGTGAACATGCCTAACCAAGTCCTCGGGTTCACGTTTGGGGAAATTCTCGCTTCAATGTTGATCTTTGTATCAAAGTTGTGCATATCGTTTCGCTTAATTAAGAGAGCAATCGATATGAGGTGGGGTATCCCTGCCTTCGAGTTCGCGTTCTCGTTCAGCACCCATTGCACGCCGTTGACTTTCTTGCCGTCGGAGTGAGTTTTCGTGATCCTCGATAACAGCTTGAACCGGCTCAGCTGCTCATACTGTTCGGTCCTGGCTACACCAAGGTTGGCGCTGATTGCAGGATGTCCAGCACCGATCCTAAGTCCAGCGGTGCCTACGTTGGCGATGGCCCGCCTTGCTTCTTCGCCGACAAGTTGTCGTGGCCAAAACGAATCGATATGCGGCGGACGCGGAGTCGCAGTGTAATTGAACTCGATGTTGATGGAGGAGTATTTGATGCGGTATTGTGGTCTCGGCGTGAAGAAATTAAACTCAAATAGTAGAAGACTGGCCGGATTATCGCCAATGGTGCCATGATGAACAGCCTTGAGGTAGATCGAGATGGAGGTTTCTCGAATAATTTGTTGGGCGGCTATGAACTGGCCATCATTTTTAGCGACTGACTGACTGCTGTGGTCGAACGAATACAGGCTTCCGTCGGGGATGTCGAAGAAGTCAGTACCGCTTGGCTCGAAGTTGAGTTTAATCGGTGGTGTCGCAGACATTATGGATTGTTCGAATTACTTGAGCGCTCTGGGGCTCCTCCGATTACCAGAAATACTTCGAGCGGAGCTAGGTCTCGGGATGTGAATCGCGTGATTGAGCAGATACAGCGATAAAGAGTGCCGGAAACCAGAGATTTGGGGTAATATCTTCATTTCACCATTAGCTCCAACTTACAGGACCTTCGTTAAACATGGTTGGTGCCTTTTTCAAGGAAGGCTTTCAGTTCTGTGGACGCTAAGAATACCCACCAATTGTTCTTTCTAGGTTACGTGTCGATAGCAAAATATAGTTATAGTTTGTCTCGTGTCCAGCCTCCAGTGGTGTTTGCCACTCGTACCTCGTTGCCAAGCGAGACAGCGAGTGAAGGCAACGAGAGTTTGGGGACGAAACAAGGTTATAGTTGCCTAGAAGAAACTGTGCATATGCATATATCCCAGTTTTATTTATACGACATCGCGGTGGGTGTGTGATGGGCACGCAAGATAGGTGCATAAAAATGCGGAGCAAATAGAGAAATGACGTGCGAACATTGATTGCCAGCAAACCATAATAAAATATTTCAGATCATACAGAATCCCAATATACTTCAAATTGTACGCGACACCATCTATGTCCAATAAAAGCACGATCTTTCTAGTATTTTTCGTTGCCCAGCCATCCGTGCTTAACCCCTGCCAGAGTGCCGATATTTCAATGGAAGGATTTTCTGTGGTGTTCAACGTTCAATCTCAACACCCCATCTCCTGAAAGCGCAGTCGCTCTATCAATTCCCATCGTCTCTCCGTTGATAGACTGATTATTTGACAATGGATCCAAGTAAAGACACCAATTACAGCCATTCCACAGATGACTACGAATCGTCCAATGAAGGAGGTACGCAATATATACACCTGGTCGCAGAATGTACTCAACTAAGGTTATGGCTTTCAGATATTAATACACTGGACTTTCTGGACCTCACCAGCCCACCTCTAGACAACCCGGACGTGTTCAACCTTATTGTTAAGGACTTACTACACGGCAGGATCGAAGTCTACTTTGCTAGGGAACTCAAGTCTGTAGCCCTCGGCCCCGAAGGGTCCACGAGAGAGTCGGGAGAATCTCATGAACAGTCCAATTCCCAAGCTACAGTCTTCCGGTGGCTTCACAGCAAGAAAGCTGTTCAACGTATCCGTCAGGTCTGGGTATCTGACAGTGCATGTGGCGGGGACTCACGAATCCTGGATGCTCTATGGGATTCTAAGAATGAGCGCCCAATCTTCTCGGATATCGATGTATTTTCGTGGCTTGCCCCCAACATCTCGATAAAAACTGTCGCAGCAGTTGCTCCGACAGTAAAACTTCTAAACCTTGCATGGGATGGGAGGACCAGGGTTGTCCTAGAGGCTTGGGAGACCGATCTAAACAGTCACAAACTTCAAAAAGTACTTAAAACAGATATACCTACTCCAATGACTGAGTTCTAATATTTTCTGGTTGCGTAATAGCTTCAAGTACTTAAGATAGTTGTATTGGGGGATGATCATGAGGTATGTTGCTACCCATCTGAGCTCGGGGAAAAGATTAGTACGTGGTTTTAAAAGCTTGTCTAGGATGTATCAAGCGACTTTGAACGGTTTAAAAAAGCGGTCACTTGGAACACAGAGATACGAATAGATTACATCAGAAAAGTCGAACTGCTTAATATGGGCATCGGCCATGAGGCAAACAAAGTTGTAGGACGCGCGGAACTGGTGGTCAACGAGAGTGTTAATCGGTGAGACAATAACTCTCCAATATCATCGAACCTGCAGAAATATTTACTAATTCTTTGAGTCTAATTTTAGATATGGGGGATGGTTTCAGAAATTGTGGGCCTTCGACGAAGCATACAATACGGCTGCCGCAGCATTGCCCATCAGTGACTCGCACGACATCAAAGCGGCCATCAATGACTCACAAAAAGACATTAAAGTGGCCATTCTCGATACCGGTATTGATGCTGGACATCACAAATTCCATAGCTGTATCAAAAGTCGCAAGTCGTTTCTGCCAGATGCGCATGACTTTTTAGACCCGGACGGACATGGAACTCATATGGCGGGGTTGGTTCACCATGTGGCACCCAACGCTAAACTCCTGATTGGTCGCATATTTGATAATACTAGTTATAATCAGGTGTGTGCAGCTGAGGTATGTCTATTTTGATAGGAGAGTGCCATAATATCTGGCTGGAGCTAATTTTTGAAGGGAATACGCTGGGCGATTCGGGAACGTGCACACATCATTTTGTGCAGTTGGGGCTTTAAGGTGTGGTTTGGGGGGCTGCGTGATGCTATCAAAGAGGCTGATAGTAAAGGAATTCTAATATTTGCGTCCAGTCCTAATAAAGGATTAGATACGACGCAGCTCCCATATCCCGCACAGCTAAAAGAAGTCTACGCCATTGGAGCGTGTGATAACTACGGCAATCCAACACCATTCACAAGTCGTGTAGCTCCCTTTTTGTTCCCCGGGGTCAGCATCACTTCTTCATATCCGCGGTATTTGAGTGACGATTTGAAGACAGATACAAAATGTCTTTCCGGCTGTTCAATTGCCACTGCACTCGCAGCAGGCTCAGCGGCCCGCATCCTCGAATTTGCGACAATCTGCGACTTCAATGCTTTTGAGCTGATAAAAAAACAGCATGTCAATATTATATTTCACACTCTTGCAGATCACAAATATGTCTGTCCCTGGGACCAAATCCCGCTAGAGGATCAGGATCCTATTCTCTGGCTTAAGTATAGGTTTTTCGGTAAGTATGATAGGAAGCCTTAGCTGTGGGGCGTTCGGTCTGAAGTAGCAGTGAGATTCGTCGGTTGTAAAGTGGTGGCAGCGGATTAGCGGAAATTGTATTACAGATTATTGTCACAAGAGCGAACAAGAGAGAATTTATATACATTATTCTGTGGTTTGGCACCGGGGGTAGGAATTGTCCGTTTCGTCCGTCTCGTCCGTTCAAGCGTCCACCTTCTCGTGGTGTGGCTGAGACATTCTCAAAGCGATATAATACATAACGGATTGGTTGTAACCATCACTTTCAAATGTATTCGACAGGCTACATTTTTCGGTACTAAACTACTTAAGTAGTTGTGGAACACAAAATCACCTCACTGTACCTTCCCTATGTAGCCGTTTCCTGTAGAGTAGCCAGCCCGGAGAATATTTTCTGGAAATCTCTACATATAACAGACGAGGTTCCGGATACGAAGATTTACCCGACTGACGCTAGGAATATAGCGAGCTTGCGAGCACTGGCACACGCCCGACTTTTAGCATGTTCACTCCTGGGGGCAGCTTTGATCCCAATTGACTATTTGTTTTACTAGGTCGTTGCAACTGCAACCGGTGTCCCCTAGCTAGCAATATATATATTCGCGTTCGATTTTCTCGTACCCAGACCTAGGTGGCTAGAGTAGTGCGCCTGTTGAAGCTTCAAATCCTCGCAAGCTCGAGTTATCGACTTTGACTTGATACGGTATTGGTCAAAAAGGGATGAAGTCGAATCAAAATTGAATTAAAGTTATTGGTGCGTTATCCGAGGTATCCCCTGGATCGTAACGGTTCCCGGCCCGTACGGGCCGCCCCCGCAACCACCTCACCTCACGTCCAAAAATGGTCATCAGAGGCTGTCCTTTTTATCAAGTCTTCTTTAGTAGCAAATAAAACTTTCTGTCAAAGTGAATTGTAAATTATATGTGATGTGACATTGTAAGTCTTACTGCCCTATCAAAATTCACTCTCTGAACTGGCAACCCACCCCATGTCTATCAAACTACCCACCTTTCTCCTTGACAGGTGATTGAATTCCACAAAACAATGCCTTTCATTATTGATACACCACAGTTAATTGCATTTTGAACATGCTTAGCAAAGTTTGGGTGGAGATTTGGTATTTCTGACTGGGCTTTCCTGCTGGCAAACCACCATCCCAGCTACTTTCCCTTCTCAAGGTGTACTGAAAATTGCCTGTGACTCCAGCTCTGGCTGAGGGGTAAAGATATGCTCTCTTTGATGTTTGACAAAGTAGGTTTTAGCCAGGTTCACTATAGAGCTGTGCGATGGGTATGGGTATCCCCTCTGCACCTCAACTCTCAGGCCCATTGCAGATAGAATTCCTTGCATGTAATGATATTGGGACTTCCGAGCATGTCCTTAGCACTAAGCTTGAAGGATATTCTGGGGTGTTATGGGCAGAGTTGTCCATCTGGGCTGCACAATGACATTTTCAAGTTTTTGGGGAGCTGATCTTGAGACAACCCTCCCAACAAAAACTACCCTTTTTATCGGCACCCCATTCCTGTACAGTCCTTAATTTTAGCCAAAATACTCTCAAGACATAAGAAAGTAAGTTTATAATGCTCCCAGGCCACCCCCACAGAGTTGTGGTTGCATCGCTAAATATTTGCAGGTGGGGGAGTCGGTTGCCATGCCCAAACAGGCCGGGAATGCCAAAGTTACGATCCAGGGGATAGAGGGAATGAGTCTACGGGAAAGCGAATAGCGCCTACAACGGCTGAACGGCTATAACAATGCCACAAAAAAATAGGCTCGAGTAGGTAGCTAAACGGAAGCGTTAAATTACGGTACCCGAAGACATATTCTCACGCCAAGTATGATTGTACTACTTTCATCCTGTTGCCTATTTTTTTAGTTTCCCTAGGGCTCGTTTCATATTCTAGAAGGTTCGGTCACCGTGGCCTACACAAGTAGTGGTAGCAAACTGTGCTTAGTCGGCGTGCTGCGATGTTAACTCAAGGGGGTTCGTTGCTTCAAGGGGGTTCGTTGCTTAATACAAGGTTGCTAATTAATGTCACTCCTCCACCTCTGCAGTAGACCTCGTTTGCGAAAGTTCTCCAAACTTCATCCTTGTTCGGCTGGTCGGTTCACCATTATGCTCTCTCAAATGGTACGTTGCCGGTCGGTACAGTACTTCGGAGGCTGGCTTGAGAACCAGAGTAATATCTTCGTTAGAAACGGTTGTTCAAAGTAGAGATAGTAAAGATGATAGAGAACCTTGATTGTATATTATCTAAGAGGGCCATAAGGCCATATATATATGGTCATACAAGTGTGAATGCGTGCGTACGCATCTATGTATAAATCTGGCTGAATGCCATCAACCCGACAGCAATCTCCGGCCATACGAGGCTCTTCTCCGGCCATACGAAGCCTGAGATCTATTTATGCAATAACGGTCACTCATACGACACAAGTGATAGTTGATGATCGCAAGTTTGGTGAATGATCTAACCACCGAATGCAGATGTCAATTTAAGATTGAGCGGCCCCACTAGTATATGACCGCCGTTATGGTGCAGTGTACTACCTATCATATGACGGCAGTCGCGAGAGGATTTCACTTCTGAGATGACCGCGATGAGATGGATTAGATGAGATTGGGTCTAGATTAGATAGCGGCAGATCTTCCGTGCAGGGATAACCATGTCTCGTGCATAGCCGCGCGCTAGCTTGTTCCCGCGCTAGTTTCACATCGCGCAACCTCTCAGGCTCCCACTCCACACACAATCATGCCTAGTGGTCCTGACGGCAGGAGAAGGGAATTAACACACGAACAACCCATTCGGGTTATTCAGCTATAGTCTAAAGTGTTGGGCAGATCTCGAGTGCGGTCATCACGTGGCGTTGGGTTAGAGTTGAGCGGCGGAGCCGCATTCACTTTACTTCTTTGGTACGTGTCAAATAGATGAATAGACAAGTCAATACACGCATCACCAATTTGGCTGCTGCACCATAAGTCGACGTACGCTTCCCTCTGCGCCATGATTGGTCCAACATGAAGGTTTGTTGACTAGGGATTTGGCCCGGCGGCTTACGGCCCCCATTGGCCTCGCCTGCCCCCACCAGCCTCGCCTGCCCCCACCGGTCTCGCCTGCCCCCACCAGCCTCGCTTGCCCCCATCGGCCTC
>Ga0307512_10006489_pt1 | contig 11844 bp, 7 predicted proteins | sample 14_EM_MG_FD_200267 | JGI IMG/M metagenome (GOLD analysis project Ga0307512, IMG submission 200267) | Populus trichocarpa ectomycorrhiza microbial communities from riparian zone in the Pacific Northwest, United States - 14_EM | ecosystem: Host-associated > Plants > Roots > Unclassified | place... | reverse complement strand
TCATCAATCGCTCAGAGAAGTTCACGTCGCCCAATAGAGCGGATTTGGTCTTCTTCATAGACACCGTCGAACTTATACTCTCCCCGCAGACAGAGACAGCCGATGACTTCATGCTCGCATTATGCATCTCGTGCGGGGAGCCGTTTTGGCCTCCTTCGTCTCTGTCTCGTGTCTTTGGCTCGTCCCTACGCCCACTCACCACTTCCGAGCGCCTCGACATCCGCACGGAACGACATCCGAGTCGGCTGTCCCAATGGCAGTATGACCTGCGGAATATCCAATGGCTTGACCTTTTACGCCCGTTTACTGCCGTGAAGAATCTCTACTTATCCGAGGCAGTCGCTCTACGTGTCGCGCCTGCTTTAAGAGCAGTTGCCAAGGGGAACGTCAGGAACGTGCTACCCTCCCTACAGAATATTTTCTTCGAGGGATTCCAGCCCACGCGGCCTGTCCAGGAGGCATTTGGGCAATTCTCCTCGGCACAACAGCTCTCTAGTCACCCAATGGCCGTCCACCGTTGAGAAGGAAGGCAGTGATTATGCGAAAGCCAATGGTTACGAGCGTTCCCTCCTTTCCGTGTCATTAGTGGTTGGTCTTCAAGTTTTACTTAAAGTTAGCAATTTCCCTCCCACCCAGTCCGGAAACATCGAACAGAGTATATTTTACTGCAGGTGTCATGACCTCGCCTCCTTGTATGATATCGCAAACCCAGTATGGTCACAGTGCCGGATTATTATATGTCGCGTCGAATCAAAGCAACTTGGCGACCAAGTTGAGACAGATTAGACTATTTCCTGGCTCACAGGTAATCTGCGCGTATTGTGGCAATTCTCTGAGGATCCTAATCTTCTGACATATGAGGGCTAATCCACTAGCCACTGACACTGTGTGAAGCCGACAACGGGCTTAATCTACATTTCGTGGCATAACTCCATGGTTTCAGTTACAGTTATAACTTACTGAATGACATGGAATGATATCTCAGCGATGTTTGGAACCACGGCAACATATTTCGCAACAAGAAACAGCAATTGAACTTTACAAGTGTAACAGTTCCAGAAATCCCCCCAGGAAATACCGATCCAAAATAACGGTCAAAAAGTCATCGTTGCCACTGCAAGCTGACCAACGCAGGCGTCCTGACGCTGTCGATCCAATCTTCCAATACCACTGACACCCCAAATTCTTGGCTCGTTGGCACGGGGTAGCAATGGGCTTGGAAACAACAAAGATCGGTGAAGTAGACACGGCCCACCTAAGACTACGAAGTGATCGATGGGTCAACAGACGTCCATGTACAAGGGTAAGGGAGATGTGCGCCAGGTAGAAGCAGTGTTTCGCCGTTCACCAACATCAGCGGCTTTCTCCAAACTGCACAACGCACTTGAATAGGGTAAAGATGGCGAGGGATGCCCCTCTTGATGGGCGATACGTATGGTGTCAGCACAAGGGGAGGGTAGACAGAGAAAAAGGGGAAGACGGAAAAAAGGAGGAAGACGTGTAGCCTGGGAATCTGGGCAGGGCAACTGAACCTCGGCCCGCCGCCACGCCTAGGCTCTTAACTTGCTCCCTTTCTCTTTCTCCCTCATCTTGCACGCCTCGCCTCCAACCCTTCTTCATCCATCCTCGTTACCATATGATCGACCCTTTCCCCTTCAAGGTCAAGTTCCCCTTCTTGTCGCGCTCCAATCCTCATGGCCGAAGGCTCGTGGATCGCTCAAATCTCGTCGGCCGACGTCGCAAGCACGCGCCGCCTCGAAAAGCCGTTGCTCCGTCGTGCACGGCCCCTCGCAAAGCCTGGACCATGTCTCTGCTGGGAAGGACTGTGTATAGACTTAATCTGGCCTTTATTCGTATGTTCCCTTGTTTATTTTCGTCTTCGTTCTGCCGTTCTCCATTCCAGCATATCCCTTTTGCGTTAGCCTTTTACTGTCGAACGTCACCGCTCCTCCTTCACCCTCGTTGATCATGTGCCCGCCGTCGTACACTTGACTACGATTCAGTACATTTTCCTTCACTTGGACAGCGACATCGTTTGCCATCGTCGCCGTGCTGGTCCATCGCTGGCAGGGCCGTCTTCCCCCCACTTTTTGGTTTTCCCCCACTGCTCACCTTACTTGTAGAGTAGTTGTATCTGACTCACGTATATAACCCCTCGCCCGGCTTAGTAAAGGGCAGGCAATCGAGCCCCACTTTATTCCTTCGCATGCTTTCGTCTCCGCCCGATCGCTTGACGACAAACCAAGCTACCGCGTCGTCCTTCATCTCGCCTTGCGCTTTCTCTCACTATCATTTCATGACTCTCGCCTCAAAGCTCTCTTCATGACCGCTCGAGTTTCATTCGCACGTTCTCGATCTCTCGGGATCGCAGTCTTGTTTTCTCTTTTTTTCTCTTCTCTCCGAACCCACTAGTTAGGTCACTCCGACTCAACTCCTTACAAGGACGGACAGCGGTTCCGCTACGCGAGGCTAAGATTGGTGAGGAGCGACAGAGAGAACAAAAAATGAAATGTTTGCGAGCGACAGTCTCGCCATGTCGAAAAGAAAAGGAAATAGTTTCGGAGTTCACGCACAGCGGTGCAGGCACCCGATCAGGGCGTGTCGATCAATCTCCAAGTTGGCCGTTATAAAACCACGTGCACAGGCGTGTGCACCACTGGCACGTGTAGCGCAGTGGGCTGTCCCTAATGTTTTACATATAAATTTTTGGCACCAGTGGTTGGTACTGTCGAGACAACCACTCCGACCACTTCCCCAACATAATGAGTTCTCACAGGTACGCCAATGGAAACTCATTGCCTCATTCCTTATATAATAGAAGTGTTATACAGCCCTGCTCGAAAGCGTTTTCGTCAACAAGTCTTTCCACGCCAGACTCGGATGCTAGTGACTTCACGAGGTCGAAGTACGTCTTTCTCACAGCATCCAGCAACGACCTCTGAATATTTCAATGTAGACCAAGTGACATTCGACATGCTTCCGGATGATATCCTTCTGGAATTATTCCAGATCTGTCTCAATGGAGCTGAAAGGACACACGAGTGGCATACGCTTATCCACGTATGCCGAAGATGGAGAGATATCGTCTTTGCATCACCACGTGTCCTCAAACCTTCGACTTCTCTGCACGATCAGTACACCTGTGAGGGCGAGGCTGGCTATCTGGCCAGCCTTCCCCATCGCCGTGATTGGTAGTGTTGATTCAACATCCCCAGAGGCGGTTGCGGACAACATCATGGCCGCTCTCGAGCACAAGGATCGCGTGTATCGTATCGATCTCCAGCGTATTCCAAATTCGCTCTTGAGAAGGATCGCAACAGCGATGGAGGAGCCATTCCCGCTGTTGACGGACCTTGCTCTTCATGCAATAGCACCGGCCCTTCCCGATTCTTTCTTGGGTGGATCCGCCCCAGGTCTACAATCCCTTCGGTTGACTGGCGTTCCATTCCCGGCATTATGGAAACTTCTTCCGACTGCCACTCACCTTGTCTTCCTCGACCTTTGGGATGTTCCTCATTCTGGATACATTTCTCCCAGCGCGATGGCTACTTGCCTGTCCGCGTTGACGAGGCTCGAGGAACTTCACCTTGGATTCCAATCTCCCCGATCGTGTCCTGATCGAGCAAATCAACGCCCACCTCAGACACGCTTTATTCTCCCCTCCCTTTCCACACTGAAATTCAAAGGTGTTGGTGAATACTTCGAAGATCTTGTGGCCCAAATAGATGCTCCACTGCTCAACGATATCTGGATAGTATTCCTCCATCAACTCGTATTCGACACTCCGCAGCTCCTCCGATTCTTCTCTCGTAAAAATGGGTTCAAGGTTCTCACTCGCGCAACTGTACACTTTTGTGCTGACTTAGTGAGGGTTAGCCTCTATTCTCCAACGGAGACAGGTAGTCGCAGGGAAATCAGCGTATTGATAACTTGCAGAGATATCGATTGGCAACTTTCTTCTCTAGCTCAGTTTTGTAGTTCATCCTTACCGTTCCTCTCCACTGTGGAGGATCTCAACCTCTATGGAGGCCCTTTTCGACCACAATCGCTCGACGGCGTGGAGGTTACTCAATGGTTGGAACTGTTACGGCCATTTATAGCCGTGAAGACCCTGTACATACGTAGCAAACTTGCGCACCACGTCATGCTCGCTCTGCAGGATTTCATCAGCGACGGAGAAACAGAAGTGTTACCCGAACTGGGGCGTATTCTCTTAGATGGTTATCAGCCATCGGGAGGTGTTCCGGAAGCTATTCAGAGGTTCGCATCAGAGCGACAGCTCTCAGGCTGCCCTGTGAGGACTGAATGGAGGGCCCCGCGTGGCTGGAAGTGGGAGACTGGGAGATAATTGCAGCAGATAAATGATTAACAAGTATCCTCGTCTCGTTCAAGTTTAGTGTCACCTGCTTACTTCCTGCTACTATTCTTACACATATCGTTTGACTCCTAGGACACGAAATGGAATACTTTCTTAGACATACCCGTGATCTGGCCTTAATGTATGATATGGTATCCTGAACTCAGGGTGATCTGCGAAACTCGGTGTATCGCGCGGCCAGGATAATCACCCCAAGAAATGTGATACCGTTCCGAATGGGGGAAATTTGTATATAAGGAATTTGGCATCATGGCGAGCGAACTTGAACAGATGACCATGCCCAACTGAATGACTCATGCATCAGGGTTGTGAGTTGGTACTTGCGTTTCGTCTAACAGCCTCGAATCGCGTGTTGGACTCAGACTACTATCGCCCCTGAATACGACACTACACATTGTGTAGACATCCTTTGTGTAATAGCGATCAACGCAAACCGCGCACTTGTCCTCATAGGAAGCTCACGACGGACCATGTCGCCTCAAGAGGAAATGGCTGCAGCCATTTCCTGACACGATTCTCAAAAGACTGCCGATATGCGAACAAATCCCAGGAAGCAGCCATTGGAAAAACTGGCCCCCTAAGAAAGCCGTTTGGTCGTGACTCCCGGTTTGTCCGCCCACTGCATCTTCTGGTACCACGGGTTGTGGGCCACACAGACTGGAACCCCACATGTTTTCACGTATTCGCTGAGAATGCGCCGACACGTATCAAGGAATAGCGGTGTCCTGCTAGGTGAATCAAGAGAATCGTTGTTCGTGTGAAACTGATACCTTCGATGTTGAAAAGTATGGAAAAAGGGTGCTATCTGGTACACATAGGGGTGGAAGAGTACACAATGAGGCTGGGATCTTCCCGCGTCTCATGTCTTTGGAAGTTTCATTGTCCGTTTGCTTATTTCTCCCAGTAACAGATGACATGGGTTCCGTCGCGTCACCTTCTGCGGACAGCAGAGGGAACTTTTCCATGAAAAGCCCTTTCGAGCCCGTCAAACCCAGGCCGGTAAGGCAGAAGATGTGCGACCTCGGATTGACATCGTCTGTTGGTGCGGCGACTTTACATCGAGCTCATATTCGAGTTTTAATGTGCGGGCTTATTGTAAGGGGCTAAGTCGGAGTGACCCAAACTAGTGGATTCGAAAGTAGTTCTTGAGAGTAAGAGGCCGCGATCCCGTATAGGCGAGAACGCGCGAGAGAAGGTGTTGAGCGATGAGAGGCAAAGGTGGTGCGAGAGGTGCGAGGCGACAGCGAGCAGTCTCGAGGCGGGGGCGAGGCATAAAGGCGGTCAGCGTAGGCGAACGAAGCAGCGAGAGAAGACACTGAAAGCACAGCACCAGAGGGACGATTGACGGCACGGCAGGCTCGGTTCCTCGTCAAACGGTCGGGCGAGAGCAAAAGCACGCGAAAAGGGAGAAAGTGGGTCGCAGGTACCTGCCATTGACGAGGCTAGGCGCGGGTGTTTATATATGCGAGTCTGAGGCAGTAAGAGACAAGTATTCTACGCGCAAGGTGAGCCGGAGGCCGGAGGGAGGGAAAGTGAAAAGACGAACGTGAAGACGGTATGGCTGGCGACAGACCCGCCCGGCGACGTAGACGATGGGAACGGCGGTGTCTGAAATGCATAAATGTTACTGAAACATAGTAAGGTATGCAACAGCGAGCACGTAGACGACGAGGGTGATGAAGGTGCGGTGAAGTTCGCCGGTAAATGTCTAAAGTGAAATAGGAAACTGTAATGGAGAGTGGAAAGTCAAAAGCAAAAGGAGATAGGGAAATGTACGAAAGAGACCTGAATGAGCATATGTACGATAAAATCCTTTCTAAATAGAGACGTGGTCCAGACCGACGTCGCGTTGATTTGGACGCGTTGATTTGTTTGGACCGCGTCGGGCTTCCAATATATTACGTCATCAACCACTCTGTGGATCAACCGGACGGTCGGGATTGCTGCGCTGCACGCTGCATGCGCATGGACTATAGGTGGTACAATAAGGCGGATTTTCTTCTTTTCCTATGAATTGAACGTCATGCAGCAAAGGAAACACAAATCGTCGACTTTACCCCCAGACGCTGCATCGTTACCGATGGGCTCTCACTCGTACGTCAAGGAATTCACTTCCCTCAACTGTGACTTAGATACTGGACTAACTTAGTCCCACATAGTCGTACTCGAAAGCATGTCCGTCGTCAAGTCTCCCAACTGCCCCCTGATCTCGCCCTGATATTACTCTCTGTTCCTGGATGGTCGATTCTCATTGAAAACTCTTTGGAGGGCCCTTTGACAGCAAAGCATTATGTGCGTAGTCAGACACGGAAGAAATTGAGCAATAGAGGTTGGCTCATGTATTTTCCCCCTGAATACGCGATAACTGACTGGTGCGGTGTAGGTCCCGTGATGATCGACATGCTCCCCGAAGATATCCTCCTAGAACTATTCTATTTCTATGTGGACGAAAACAATCAGATCGAGGCGTGGTGTACGCTTGCGCACGTCTGTCAGAGGTGGCGACACATCGTTTCAGCATTCCCGCGTCGCTTAAATCTGCGACTTCTCTGCAAAGACACGACACGTGGGTTGACGGAGATGCTGGATATATGGCCTGCCTTGCCTGTCGTCATACAGGCCAATTTCTTCCGAACGACGCAGCAAGTGGATGGCGCGGATAACGTCATTGCCGCAATGAGGCACAACGACCGCATATGTGAAGTCACCCTGATGGGTGTACCAAGCTCCCTACTAGCATCTGAAAGATTCGCGGCAGTAACGCAGGAGCCATTCCCAGCGCTGACACATCTAGATCTTCTATCGGATGTTGATAACGCCCCGGTCCTCCCCGATTCGTTCTTGGATGGATCTGCCCCACGTCTTCAAACATTTCGATTGCGTTCCATTCTATACCCGGCATTAGGGAAACTGCTTTTGTCTGCCAGCGATCTCGTCAAACTTTCCCTTTGGGATATTCCCCATTCAGGCTATATTTCGCCCAACGCCATGGTCACCTGCCTGTCTACGTTGACCAGGCTCGAAACACTTTACCTCGGATTCCATTCTCATCAATCACGCCCGGAGCGTGCTACCCGACGTCAACCTCCGCCGACACGCGCTTTACTCCCCGCCCTCACCAACTTTCAATTCAAAGGGGTTAATGAGTACTTGGAGGACGTCGCGGTTCTAATCGATGCGCCTCTACTCCATGTCGTCCAGATTACGTTTTTCAATCAGCTTATATTCGATGTCTCACAACTTTCCAAGTTCATTGGTCGCACAGAAAAGTTCAGGACTCTCGATCAGGCCAATCTGTACTTTCGCCGTCGCTCTGTTGAGATGAAGCTTTATCCACAAACTAACTCGGAGGTCGGTCGCACAATTCTCGCATTCGGGATCTTATGCAGAGAGTTGGATTGGCAATTTTCGGCCCTGGCGCAGGTCTGTAACCTGTCCTTGCCTCTCCTCTCCATTCTGGGATCTCTTGATATCCATATCGACACATTCCCATTTGGTGGGACAGAAGTTCGGCAATTCGACATGGAGAATGCCCAATGGACGGAGCTTTTACAATCGTTTTCCGCCGTGAAGAACCTCCATATAGATGAGTGTGCTAGGCTCACCAGCATAGCCCTCAGTGACCTCGCCGGAGTGACAGAAGTATTACCCGTGCTTCAAACTATTTTCTTGGCGCGCTCGACCGGCGTCTCCAAAGATAAGTCTCATGGCTTGGAGAGATTCATTGCCGTGAGGCAGTTCTCCAGTCACCCTGTGACTATCAGAGATGTATAAAGGAATTCATCCACTATATTAGCGCTAGTGCTCACCTTTCCGCCCAGTACAGTAGTTTCATTTACTTACCGCTTGTCAGCCTTGCTTCTCTTCTGTGATTCTTATGATGCAGTATCGTGTTGTAAGAAATAGACTTATTATCCCAAGGGGAAGGGCCACCTTCAGGTTTTCCCGATGGTGGACGATGATGAGAAGAAGGATGGATTGTCTATAAGGTCGCAGGGTCCACGGTAGGTTCTTTTAGAGCGACAACTTCCCGCAGACAGCAATCCTCAGGAATGGGTTCTCACCCCTACACCGGCGTGAGAACCCGATGGTTCTAACATTGAACTAAGTCCTAGATAGCTGTCAGAGTGAGTGACCGATCTCGCCCCACAACGTGTACGCGTGTGGGGCATGCAGATTATTGCTTCGAAAGTTTCCCTTCATTTTCACCTTATTTCCTCGGACCAAGTACAGTACAAGTGAAATGTAGCACAGCGGTGCAACGCGTGCGTTTGAACGCCGATGAACACCCGCTTCCGCCTCTTGGGGCCCCGCATGAATTAAGCAACAACTGTGCTAAAAAGTGGTCTCACGGTCTGCGATAATTCTGGCCTCGTCGCGGCGGCTAATAGTGCTCTTGTCATCCGCCGCGTTTAAGCGCAATGAGATTTCTCGTAAGGTCAGAAGACGAGATAATACACTAGACGACTTGAAGCTTCAGGGATGACGCTGCTGGTGGAGGAACCTCGTTCAGTTCATCTCCAACGCACACACAGATTTACGTCATGAGACCAACTACCCAGGTGTGCGGGTGGCGCAATACACCCTGCGTTTAAAAGTTCATCTGTTGTCGTGATAAAATGGTAGGGATGTGGTGTTGCAAGTGCACAGGCGTTGGGTTGGTGGGACATGACGCGCTGGGAAGGAATAGTGGGACGGTGCCATGTTATCTAGGCGAGATTTTGACGTATGCGCGACTAATATGGAAGTCGCTAAGTCATGTGATTGGGTCCGTGCGCTTCAAGCTGTGCCCCCTAACCTCGGGTGCTTTAGGGACACCACTTCGCAGTCAAATAAAATCTTCGCCAAAGTTCTGACGAGTATGTCTAGAGAAACTGCCTATCCCCGTTCCTGAAGTAACCAACCAAGGTCTCACGCAGTCGCACCGAAGCATGCATCCGACGCCTACTGTAGTCTCCTTGTTCAATAGCATTGTTCGCTATTTATTTCCTGGTACTAGTATCAGACCAGGTCAACTTGGTCGGTTTCGAAATTGTCCGCAAGTACCGCCGACTGATTTAGTCTAGTAGGTCAGGTTACAGTCGACGTGCTCCCCGACGATGTCCTCCTAGAAACCTTCAAGTTCTATTTGGATGAAGACTTCTCTGAAGATGGGTGGCATACGTTGGTACATGTGTGTCAAAGATGGAGATATCTCGTATTTGGATCACCACGTCACCTGGACCTGAATCTCCGTTGCACGCAGACAAGACCAGTAAGGGAGATGCTGGACATCTGGCCTGCCCTGCCTATTGTCATCTGGGGCGATGGATCCCCAACCCCTGGCGCAGACAATATCACTGCTGCACTTGAGCGCAACGACCGCGTGTGTAAAATCAATCTCTGGGGAGATCTAACTTCGATATTGTCAAGATCTGCAGCAGTGATAGAGAAGCCATTTCCTGCGCTGTCATCTATGGACCTCCAATCATCATGGCACTACAAACATGTGCCAGTCCTTTCCGATCCATCCCTGGGCGGATTTGCCCCACGTTTACGATCAATTCGGTTGCTTTTCGTTCCATTTCCGGGAATTGGGAAACTACTTTCATCTACCAGCGACCTAGTCCGTCTTAACCTTTGGGATATTCCGGCCTCGGGCTACATCTCACCCGAGACGATGGCCATATCACTGTCCTCTCTGACCCAGCTCAAAATCCTCTGTCTCGGATTCTACTTCCCACGATTACGCCCCGGTCTAGAAAGCCGGCATTCATCTCCGCAGAATCGCGCTTTCCTCCTCAATCTCACTCACTTTACTTTCCAGGGCTTGAGCGAGTACTTGGAGAGGCTTGTGGCGCATATTGACGCCCCTATACTCCATTCCGTCGGGATGACGTTATTCTATGAGCACTCCTTTGACATTTCAGAGCTCCCACAGTTCATTAATCGCTCGGAAAAGTTCAGGTCGCTCAACACTAGTAAAGCGGATTTGGGCTTCCTCGAAGACTCCGTCGAACTTTCACTCTCCCTGCAAACAGAGACAGCTGGTATCATGCTTGCATTGAGCATCTCGTGCTTCGAGTCATTTTGGCCTCCTTGGTCTCTGTCTCATGACTTTGTCTCGTCCCTACCCCTACTCGCCACTTCCGAGCGCCTCGACATCCACGTGGAGGGAGATTGGGATCAGCCTCAGCTCTCCCAATTGCAGGAGGTCCAGTGGCTTGACCTTCTACGCCCGTTTACCGCCGTGAAGAATCTCTACCTATCCGAGGAAGTTGCTCTACTTGTCCCGCCTGCTTTGGAAGAAGTGGCCATGCTACCCTCCCTACAAAACATTTTCTTCGAGGGACTCCAGCCCACGGGGCTTGTCCAGGAAGCAATTGGGCAATTAGCTTTTGCAAGACGGCTCTCTAGTCACCCCATAGCCGTCCACCGTTGGGAAAGAAGCCAGTGATTTTGGGAAAGACAAGGCTGTACTGAATTGGAATGGCCCCAGCTGTCAATATCGCAAATTGACAACTGCGCGACTTCTCGGCCGGATCAGGCCCCCTGATAACTCCGGCCTCAGTAGGGTTGGAGTCCGGTCCCCCCGATCAACCAGGCTTGGCCGGACCGCTGTCGGCTGACCCAATCGGAATCGAGCCTTGTTTGCACAGAATCACCGTCTGCATCCCTGACATCACGGTCACACTCGGCAGGAGTTCTGGTAACAATCTATCTGACCGCTGTGCAGACTTGGTATGGCAAGAGCATGGGTCAAGCATGTCGCTCGAAATGAACGTGGTGCATCTGAAAATCACGGAATAACGGAAAGATCTCCTCGCCCTCTTTCACAATCATCCCATGACCCTCCTGCATCCCTATCTTCATATGATCCTGTGTCCCCAATCCCCCAATACAGCCTAGTCAATACAAGTGCCCTCAAGCACGCCACACAACTGAAACACACCTCGATCCTGTCCCATCCCACCAGGTATAGGCTCCTCTTCATATCCTCTACCGCCCTTCCAAGCGTCAAAGCACGAAGTCCTTCTTGCCCTTCGGCATGTATCCTCCTCATGTGTGACATGAGTGATTCGGCGCGGCGATCCCATTCAGCCACAACGCTATCTTCTTTGATAAAACCGAGGTCGAGCTCGGTGACGGGCGATTCGACGCAACCCAATGGTGGGTCATAAAGGTCGGAAAAGCGCATGTGCAAGACGAGTTTTCGGGAGGGGTCATCGGTGAGTGCATCCAGCTTGCGTACCATCTCGGCATGGGATGGCGTCCCTTCTCTCGCGGTGCTCTGTTCAAACGAGTCCCAGACTGCAGTGATATGCCATGTGGCGAGAAGACAACGACGAGATGAGCGAGGCGCTGCGCAACCTGACGTGGACGGAAAAGATAGAAGGTATGTGAGAGCTGGCTTACTCACCTAATAGCCAGAAGATGACCTTGGGTAATTCGACGGAAGGTCCCCAATACATGGCCTTCACGCTGAG
>Ga0307512_10006487_pt1 | contig 11845 bp, 11 predicted proteins | sample 14_EM_MG_FD_200267 | JGI IMG/M metagenome (GOLD analysis project Ga0307512, IMG submission 200267) | Populus trichocarpa ectomycorrhiza microbial communities from riparian zone in the Pacific Northwest, United States - 14_EM | ecosystem: Host-associated > Plants > Roots > Unclassified | place... | reverse complement strand
AAGATAGCGGAGGTTGAGTATGTTGAGTACGAGACCGTAGATTCCAAGAAGGGAGAGGCAGAAGCTGAGGACGTCAATAAAACGCGTCATAGTGAGGAGAGGAGTACCGGTATAGGCAAAGCGAAAGGATAAAAGACAGCCTGAGAGGGCAAGGAAGAAGCAGCCGAGACGAGAGGAGAGCTGTATATAACCGATGGTTTATATCATGGGCGCAGGATGGGGGACATTCACGGGTCAGTTTCCAGTCAGTCAAGTCATGAGAGATTGCCGCCAGTGTGCTTGCCCAACTCTTGGGCCTCGCCTTCCTGTATGTAGAACTGTGCACTGGCAAGCCTCGAGGCCTACTCGATAATCGATATGAACCGCACGTTCACCTCTTATGTCCGGGGTATGTGAAAAATGTATGATCGGTACGGCCACTGGCAGCTTTCCAAGTTTGCACTGTATGGCGCTAAATACTTGGGTCCGAGTTGCCCTTTTGGAATAGCATGGTAGGTGGCCGTAGTCCTCATTCGTCCGACACCACGTGACAAAATGGGTGATGATCTGAGCCCGGGGTTTGGATGACATACGTTGCATCAAAAGACGATGGGCAATCGGGCATTCGGACTTGCGCTCGCCTGCAGATTTCATGGAAGTGGTTTGTAATGGGCAATTGTTCGCGATTCTCAGTTGTCAAGAGTGGCGTCTTACGCAGATCTTTTGGTTCACTTCGCACCTTCAAGGGAGCTCTACAGACGTCGATAATCCATCTCCGACAGGTAGTTCACGGACCCAACCCAGAGCAGCAGCAGAGCTGGACAAGGACATTGGGTTCACTCTAGACAATGCGAACGCCGTTCTTAGGTAACACATCACCGTGACGCTGGTATCTGTTTCCGCCGTTACTGTTCCAAAAACAGGGGCTCTTTTCTCACGCCGTCAGACACAAAACTGCACATCCACCATCCACCCTTGTGACATGAAGCAATCCACGTTGTTTTGTTAAGACAGGGGTGAGGAGGTATTATTGATGATGATGATGAATAGTCGCTTGCGGGCAGGTTGATGGAGCAACAAATGCTGGCAGTGTCCGGAGCATAATAACGTATGGTGACAGGACAAGAGGTGCAAGGCGCAGTGGGACACGTTGCCGGTGCACGGCGAGAGGGGAGGTGTGTTCCAAACAAGGAGTTGATTCCCCGGCTATTGGGACAAATTTGCAGGAAAGAGATACGACGAGAGAGGGGTGTTGCAAAGGAATCTGATAAAGGTTTCTTCGAAAATGCTTCGAAATTCGAAAATGAGGAATGACGTTTTGTCAGCGACCGAAGGGAACACGTGTTCTGTGTAATGCCATTATCAGGCGGCTGGTTGCCTTAACTAGACTCTCACAGCACGTGCACCCAGTTAACAGATAAATACAGCCAACTATGTGGCGAATGGTGGAGCGCGAAGTGCACTCCTCGTTCCAACTCGATGCCGAGAAGCGCCAGTAACAATCGGCTCCCTGTTTCCGGGTACCCGTTCCAAATTTGTCTAGGTCTCCTGGACTCAGATAGGGATCTAATGATGCTTCTTCCCTGATCCATGATCCATGACAGACTCGACACCGACCCTGACAAGAATTCATTAAACCCACCATCACCAATATCACGGACCTTTTTCCCCCTTTTGGTCCGTTGTCTCTTTTCTCGGTGGTTTTCGGCGTCTTCTTTCCCCTCGACCATAATGGTATGTACCACCTTTTTTTCGACGTCCACTCATTCACTACCCCTCCTCGGACCTATATCGACACATCGATCATGCTGCGCACTTCATGTGTACGCCATGTGTGATCGATTTTACATCAATCGCACATGAATCAGCCCGTGGAGGGCAGATATCAAGGTCGTGTGCAATTGGCCACCTAGGGCACTTGTCAGACAAGTACCCAAATAGATAGGTAGTATATGAACCATCTATCTAAAGTTTGCCTCTCCTGCAAGGGAGAGAGATATATCTTTCTATGTAACGTCACAATAGACCCCAAAGTTGCGGCCAGTTCTATTGTGTGAGGTTCTTGATGGACATCAGTCTCACACCACTCCCATCTCAGAAATCTCACCTCTACATCACACGCTCTGGCGTGTTACACACGGAGAGCCAGGGACGAAATGGGACATGTGATCGGGTAGGCTTTTTGGCATTTTATTGTCGAGTATTTGGTAGCCTGTCTATCTGTGTTGTACTGCACACAGGTTCCCGAACCCCAACATCGAGACACGAACGATGTCAGAAGTGGCTTCGTCAGAACGTTGCCACCTATGGCCATGGGAATGGGGTGTTCATAGACCTCGATTCAACCCTATCCAACCCTCCACCCCAAAGCGGACGTCTACAGTTCAGGAACGTGCCCAAAACGACCCTTTCTTCGACGATCGACCACGACTCTGGGAATCCATCGTGGTCCCAGCGACATATACAACCGATAACAACGGTCACACTCAACTCCGCTGTCTTCGTGGACTCTTACCCATCGACTGTCGTCGCACTTCGTATGTGCCTCCTTGCCGCTTCCAGCCACGAGTGCAGCAGCTGCGTGAATGCGAGATGTACCAACAAGTTTACCCACGCATTGGGCAACGCCCACACCGCCGTTCCCAGTCTTGACTAGGCTTATCGCCTGCGTTGATGAGTTTGTTGTTGACATGCGTCAATCTCGCGCGCAAGGGAGGACACGGCAATGTGCTCAGATGCGCGATGAGCACTCAAACGGGATATTCGAGGGATCCGTCGAGATTTTCGACCTCTGCGGTCTCGACACAACGCGCGTACAACCACTTGACGAGGTCCATTCATATAGTGGATTAGCCGCGAGAACGTGAGCAGGCATTCACCGGAAGAGCTTACCTTCGAGAAGCCAGCAGCGGAGCTCATCTGCGAGCCTCTGATCCTCCTTTTGAAATGATGCTCGTACCGTGATGTGCGTGTGTGGCGGAACCGGTGGGAACTTTGGAGGGGATGTCCATTGGGGAGGCGGGGTCATTCGTTCTTAACAACGACGCAGCCAGTCTTAACGTGTCCCAGGGCAACAGGACACCCTTGGACTATGTTGATTTGTAAGGCGCAGAGTGTGCAGCCATCGGTCTTGGTTGGTACGCAGGAGGATGTCTCGAACAATAAGTTAGTGGCAGGGCTGATGAATGTTGGTGGCTTACTCGGTGAATGGAATGGTGCTGCGGTAGGATGCTGTTGTTGTTGGTTGTGAGGAGCTCGATTGGGAGAGAAAGGAACGGAGAGCGCACTGGTGTTGAGTGATATGTGAGGTAGAAGTCAGAAACAGAACATGTGTGGCCTTGTCATCAATACAGGCGAGGGATCAGAAAAGACTGAGATGGGAATTTAAGTTGAAAGGGCCAATGAAAGTTATGAAACATGGGATTAGGTGAGCCAATCATAGAGTTGCGACGGAGGTATAAGGTTGAAGTGCGGAGGAAAAGGGAAAGCGCGGAGAAAGCGTCGGTGGCTGACACCGCGACAGACCGCCACAGCACGTTTTTTTGTTGAGGGACTTGTCTCCTTATTTGGATCTTCGCCTCGCCTCGTGTCCGAGGGATCACGTTGGTCGGATTTCACAAGCACCTTTCACGTGACCTAGATGTTGATTTCCCATTCCGCGTTTTCCTTGCAATCGCTCCTCGCTCCTCACACGCCGCCAACGGCTTCCTCTCCACCTCACGCACCACGACCGGTTCGCCGCAATTAACCTCCTTCACAACGCGATGGACTATCACGCCGACATGTCCACCTCGCCTCAGGCAAATTTCCACAATCGTGCTTTGTACTAGTATTATTATACATACGGGCCTCGATGGAACTTATTTCTCATCGCCAAGACCATCACTGGCAGAGACTATACCCACTTAGATCTGGTCATCCGGACATCCTGCACCAAACATGGCGAAAGCAATATACGCGAGACAACAAAAAAAAAACACGAATATGCAATGACAAATCGGACTACTGGCATACATCCAATACACCGTTTTCATGATACACCGATTGCGTCGGAGGCTCAGGGCGTAGTGACTGGCAGCGGGAGAGTCGGCTCCAAGTCGTTGACATGATTGTTCATGGGGGTGGCTGTGGCTCAGGGAACCATGAGTGAATCATGGTTGATCAAGATCCAGGTCCATGAATGCGTCAAGACACGCTTACCATTCACAGGTATGGGCACTTCAGCGCTGGTAACAGCTTCCATATCGCTAAGCTGTTGTTTGTCGACTTTCAGCTGAGGCGTTGTCATCGACTGTACGATAAGTACGAAGAGGGGCGCAACATACCTCAAGCTCGGACTTGATGGCTTCGATTTGGTAATATAGAGAAAACAGTTTGTAAGTGAGGCCGTGCAGGAGGGCAACGCGCAGTTGGTTCAATGTCCCCGGGGCACGATTACTTTCCACACGCATCATTGCGAATTGGTTTGCGGAGCTACGTCAGGGCATGAGATGTTGCGACAATCTGGTACATGAAGACCCGCTTACCGGTCAAGCTGGCGTTTGTATTCACTCTGCGGTGCGACAGCGCTGATTTCTTCTGCATGACGAAGAAGTTGGTGTGTTTCGTCCAGGAGTGTAGAGAGACGTGGGGCGACATTGCGTGGAAGGAGATAGAGTATGAGTAGTATGGGACCATAGATCCCAAGAAGGGAAAGGCTGAAGTTGAGAATGTCGATAACATGCATGATGAGCCTGAGCCTGAATAGTAGAGTTGGGAGGTTGGATTGTATGAGAGCATGTTGTGGTCCCTCGGCTGGGATTTATGTACCAGCGTTCGGTCAATGATCAGGACTAAAGCAACCATATAGGATGATGGGTATTTACGCCCATGGTCTGGTATCAACGCGGAGTGGCGTCGGTGGCGTTGGCAGGCTGGCAGCACAGGATCCGAGGAAACTTTTGTGGGCGTCAATCATCCAGCGCTATCTCCAGTCACCAGAATGTTGGTTTATGGATGAACTCGCAAAAAGAAAAAAAAACACGATTGTCCAATGCTACATAGTTTTGTCTCAGAATTGAATGAGAATTCACATTTTAAGCAATGTCTTCGTTCAAGCTGGGATGCAGAATAGGAATTCAAGGTGCAAATATTAGAGCATAAGAAGGGCAGTAGCAGTAAAATGATAAAGAAATCATGAGAGGGAGTTGGCGATGGCGTCACATGGAAAGCTCTGGCTTGCCCCTGTGGCGTCGCCAACGGAAATTTTCAGCCATAAACGAAACGCATTTTCAGCCACCAAACGCATTTTCGAAGCCACCAAACGTATCCTCAGCCACCAAACGCAAACGCATCTTCAGCCACCAAAGCACCTGCAGCCACCAAACGCATCTTCAGCCATCAGCCACCAATGAAACGCATTTTCCCAGGCCTTTCGGCGAGGCGCCAAGCGAGTTCTATCCACCTAATGGGGTGAATCGCCAGGAGCGGTTGACGTGCTGCGGACTCGCCATATTCCTGTCCGATGTCCAAGAGATGTCACGATGTGCGCTACGAACCGAGTTAGGCCCTTGGTGCAGGAACAGTTGCCAGTGACATGGTCGACCCTTCCGTCCCCGGACTGTTTAGCGACAGCTTCGTGCCATCGAAATCCATAACTCATCATGACCACAATATATGTCGGTTTTGGTAGCGCTAGTCCCGAGTAGTAGTCGGTCGTTCCTAATGACCTATGACCCATCGCTGATCCACGATGGCTTGGGTCCTTCAAACTCTTCATTTGGCTGGAGCAAGAGAGAATGACCGGATTTGACGCTTGTTGGAAAAAAAAATCACTGACTGTCTGAGTTTAACGGCTTGTAGCTTACTTTGGGTCACACAGCGATTGCGCACTCAGACTATGCCGACGGGTCTGCTCGACTCTTGCGTCATCATCGCAATATCGGCTGCCTCGGTTTCCCCTTCCCAGCCCCAATATACTGTAGTCCTCAGGAACACCATGGCCCCACATTACAAACTTGTATGCTTGCGTCCATCCAGTTTTTCAACTAATTACGTCATGTGCAAAGGGTCCTACGGAATGGCAATATCATTTCATCAGAGTTTACCGGACCCGCCGAGAACAATGATACTGTATCGTCAACGTACCCCCCACTACACTGATATCCAAGCTATGCGAAGCGCCTTCCCAGTGTGCTTCGACGCTTCCTGTTGATGGCATTTCTGTCACCCCATCCATGCACCGGATGTGGCGGGATGTGGTGAGCAAGGCTCCATGCCATACAGGTCAGCGTCTCTGCCATGCTGCACCATTTTTGCCACACCATCGCCCCTTATCTCCGTCTTCCTCGTGCGCCCCCTCTCATCTCGGCCTGTCCCTAAATAAATGGTATCGCATCCATCAGATGGGGTCCATGGCACTACTCAGTCCCCTTAGACCACGGCCCACGGCCCACTCCCATACCATCTGACATTTCCCAGCTTCCGGGCACCTCGGAGACCCAATTGGCCATCCACTTCCGCACGCTCTCCGTCGGAACTCTCTATGTTAGGCTCAGAAATCCCACGGTCCTGTTCGACGCTGTGATCGACTTCGACCTACTGCAAGCCCCCAAACATCCCCCGAGCTCCGTCTTTGTCTCTCATCGTTCAGCCTACTCTCTGATTTCTCGCCTATATTTATGCCAACCTCAAGACCTCTCCTGTCGTGCCTTTACCCTGCATATTGCTCAACGCAGGTACGCTGTCCGCTCCTTTCTCTCCCACACTTTCCACATCAAGCTCACGCCAGCCAACAATGACAGCCACCGGAGCATCACTCACCAAGCAAGCTACCTTCAAGTCCCTCATTCGCCAGCCCAGAGCTCAGCACAGCCCTGCTCTTAAGCTATCGTTCGATGCATCCCCTCCCTGCGTACTAAAAGGCCGATAGCTGTACACCCTGAGCACTACCAGGCAACACAGTCCAAGGGTGTCCTACCGCCATGGGATACGTCAAGATCGGCCAGGCCATTGTTAAGGACGAACGACTTCACCTCTCCAGCCGCTGAGCAGACATCTCCAATCTTTCACACTGCCTCAGCTACACAGGTACAGCACCAGATCAGAGGATCGGAGGCACACGAATGAGCTCCTCAGCTGGAAGAACCAGCGCGTCGTCGTGCTTTCAAACATCTCCTGCCACTTCCATCCCTGTGATTGTATGAGTGAGTCAAGCTGCGCGAACGCGGGTTGTCCTAGTAAGTGCGCCCACGCATCGGGCGAGTACTGACGTCGAGTGACGTGTGAGGTAGAAAGCACAACGGGAGAGTTCTGATATGCGAGAAAACAGAGGACGGGGTAAAGGATGAGAGGGAGAATAGGGTGCTTTGGGGGGCGTACTGTAAGTCAAAGTGGATCACCGCGTCGAACGAATGATGACCGTGGAACTTCCGTGAAATCACATCAGGGGGAGGTGTTTCTGTTCCGTGAAAAGGAAAGCTTGGAAGGGAAAGCAGCAGAGAGCGCGTCGTCTATCATGCGTATCATGATCTATGGCTGACATGGTCGGTCGCCGCGTGTGGAGCGCGTTTTTCGTTTCCAAAGTCCGACTCAGGCAGCTTCCAAAACCGGACTTCGTATTATCATAAATATACACGACAACAATCGCTATCGCTGAAGGGCCGCCGTCCGTAATGGTGAGAGCTTCCTTCGAGATCGCGAGAGAACACGATAGAGTTCGATTCGGTTAACAAACAAATACCCCCTACTTTAATCTGGTCACCCCTGGGAATCCTATAGTACACCAAACATGGCGAAAGTAGTATTCAAGGCAACCAAAAAAAGCGAATACCCGACGAAGGAATAGGACCACTAGTATCACATCATAACATCCAATACCTTTTTCCATGTACACCAGTTGTTTCGAACACTCAGGGCGCAGTGGCCGGCAGTGGAAGAATCGGTTCGTCGATACTGTTCATGGGGGCAGCAGTAGCTGAGTGAACGATGGTCAGCGAACATCCAGGAATGTATCAGGACATATGCTTACCATCCGCAGGACCAGGCACCAGTGCGCTAGCACCGCTTTCCGTGTTAAGCTGCTGTTTATCAACTTCCAGCTGAGACACGGTCAACGGGTGGTGTGATAGATGGCGAGACTGCTGTACATACCTCGAGTTCTGACTTGATGGATTCAATTTGGTAATACAGGGAAAGAAGTTTGCAGGTCAGGCCACCCAAGAGGGCAATGCGCAGTTGGTGAAATGTCCCACGGGCATGGTTGCTTTCCGTACGCATCATCGCAAACTGGTACACCGAACTACATCAGAGTATGAGATGTTGGGACAATCTAGTATACGAAGGTCTTCATACCGGTCAAGTCGGGACTTGTATCCGCTCCGTGGTGGAACAGCGCCGATTTCCTCTGCGCGACCAAGAAGTTTCTGCGCTTCGTCAAGAACTGCAGAGAGAAGCGGAGCGACGTTGCGTGGAAGCAGATAGCGGACATAAAGTAAGAGGTCATAGACCCCAAGAAGGGAGAGACAAAGGCTGAGAACATCGATAACACGCATCATGATGAGTAGAATCAGTAATAGTAGAGTTGGGGGTCTGGGTTGTGTGAGGACATGGCATGACCCTTGGCCGGAATTTATGTGCTAGCATATAGCAGTTTGCAGTACAGTAATACCATTAATATTGGCGCTGGCGGCCCCTTTTGCTAAGAGACCAAAGTGGCCATCGTTTACCAAAAAGATATTGGACGGCGCAAGGTTGTACCGGTACAATATATCCCGTGCCACAAGAAAACGTGACGAGCGCTGAATAGCGCTGAATTATTTTTTTTTAAATCCATTTACGTGCATCTCGGGGTACAGGAATAACGCTGAATATTGTACCGGCACAACCTTACACCGCCCAATCTCGTTTTGGTAAGTTACCGCCGGCCCTAAACTTCAACCGCAAGATTCACTGTCGGTACTGTACGGTAGTGTATACTTTAGGACTGTAGGATGCTTGCATATAAATGGTGGAAGGGGACAAAAACATCACCATCTCACATTATCGCCATAGCCAATCTCACTCATGCATGCTCTGATTGCTTCCCTCTGGGCATGATTGTTTTCTGCACACATCACCGCATATCGGTTCGCCGAACTACATCAGTGTATAAGATGTTGGTACTGTCTAGTATACGAAGATCTCCTTACAGGTCAAGATGAGTCCTGAATTCGCCCTGCGGTGGGACAGGGCCGATTTCTTCCGCGCGATCAAGAAGTTGCATGGTTTCGTCTAGAAGTTCAGAGACATGTGGGATGACATAGACCGGAAGCAGATGGCGGAAGTAAAGTATGAGGCCATGGATCCCAAGAAGGGAGAGGCAGAAGCCGAAAGTGTCGATAAAATGCATGTTAGATTGGCAATAGCAGAGTAAGAACAAGCAGTCAGGTGTTGGGGAGCTGGAGTGGGTGAGGGATGTTGTTTTCCCCTCGGACAGAATTTATGTACCGAAACATCTGACGCCAGAGCTACAAAACAGGACTGGCAGCGACTGGGAAACGAAGGTCCGCGGCCAGAGTACTGGTGGTAATCTTGGGGATTGATGTCGCGGCGGACACCGCCTTACGGCTGTTCACATCTTTATCTGGTTAGCCTACGCTCATTCGGAGAACCCTGAAGGTTCCATTTTTTTCAGTTATTTCCACAATCAAAAAAACCACAGACTAACTTCCTTCCCATGTCACATTTGTCCTCCTATCTTGAAACGATTGAGACGCAAAGATATCAACTGGGAATGGGTGGCGCGCGGTATCCATAAGATGGATCATGTGATGATAAGGTTCCCACGAGGCAGCACCAGGTGGCCCACCACTCCACAAACCAATTATCGCAGCGGCGGGCGCGTCCCAAATAAGGCGGTCAAGGGTGGCCCGTCCACAGCCCGAAACAAATGCGCAGCTGCGCTCACATCCCGAATGAGATAGCGCCAGGGCGGCCTTCCACCAGAAACGTCGCGCGCAGTCGCGCCCGCAGCCCGTATCCCAAACAAGGCAGCGTAGGGCGGGCTTCACTCCAGAAATGGGTTGTCGCAGCCGCGCCTTCGTCCCAAATGGGGCAGCACGGGACAGCCCTTCATCCCAGAAACGAATTGTTGGCCCGCACTGGCCCGCAACGCAGCTCAATTTGGAAGCATCGCAATGACCCGGCCGTGAGGTTGCTCTCCTTTGACGATAGTGCACCGGGCGAGGATAAACCCCCAACTTAGGACTGTTATTCCCTGTGATTGATATGAAAATGCCTTCATGGTATGATCCGAGGAGATCATGAGAATCTGTACTTTGGCGCTTCCCCCCGGAAAGCACGGGACAGAGGTTCGGGGCACCACGCGGAATGTCTGCAGCGAATTCCTCGTCAGGTATCTCCGCCAAGCACAAGCCCCGCTGGCTAAAGGAATGATGAGACAACGGCGCCTGTCTATCTTTCAGGGACACCGTGTGTGTCGATCCCTTTCTCCTAGAGTATTTGCAGCCAATCGACGTAATAATCGACATCAGGTCATGGTGAAATGTCGTATTGCCGTTCATCTATCCCGTGTTTCAACGCGACACTCAACTCTGGCTCAATCCCACTTGCGAACCATCGGTCTTGCGTTGTGCGCCTGCCAGTTCAGCTTGGGGACCCGCGACGGGAAGGAAGGGCGGAATCAAGTAGAACCCTGAGAGTATATATGAAACGAACTTTGATCAATGTTGTGGTGTCGACAGAAGGTATGTTAAGGCGGGCAAGTACTCACTGGTTCGTGATTCGCCCCGGATGACTACTGTAGTTGAGATGTGCGGGTTGTTGCTGGTGAGGAGGGGACGGTTAGAGTAGCAATCGTGACAGGGTATCCTCGGGAGGGACACAGAATGTCACTCGATTGAGTCTGATCTGGATTCCAACTATCACGCATGAGGCTTTAGGGTGATGATGATTACGGGCAAGGTGCCAGGCCTTCAATACATGGGTATGAGAATAGCAGATATAATGGACGCGAAAATTAGGGGATCCTTGAGCTTTCCGTAAAGGCATGAGATGAGAGACTTGTGGTTGAGCCATGAATTGTGATGGGGGTGGCAGTGGTATAATGGCAATGTGTGCGGAGAGAGCTCGTAGGGAGTTGTTACGTGCGCGATGGTGGTGATATCGTTGCCGTATGAGAGGAGGAAAGCGACATTTGACATTGTTGTCGGATGAGGTCAAACAGTGAGGGCACTGTCAGAGCTGAACATAGCGGGCGTAGAAAGACGGGTGTGGGTATATTATATTTAGTAAGTCAAACGTGGTAGGACAGAAAGGTGTGTGCGCACCATCAGTTCCTGACATGCAGGTGCGGTGGCAGGCAACTCCTCGTTCAGTATCGGCATAACCCAAGTCGTCTGTTCAGTGCCATCATGGCCCGCACGAACGCATCCTTCTCGCTCGTGTGATGCGGACCACCGTCGTACACAAGCCGCGCGGAAGCAAGTTGTCCTAGTATGTGCACCCAAGCATCGAGCGATACCCACGGCGCCGGCGCCTTGAACCCCTGCTTGCCGTACCCAGTCTTGATCCTACTCATCACTTGGGTCGATGAGTTTGGTGTTGACATGCACCGCAGATAAAAACGCTCGGCCACGACTGGAGCACTGAAACTGAAGTCGTCGAGATTTTCGACCGCTGCGGTCTCGACATGACGCGTGCGCAATCACTGGATGAGTACTTTCAGATGGTGAGATTAGCTGCAAGAACGTAAGCTGGTGTTGACCGGAAGAACTTACCTTCGAGAGGCAAGCTGAGGAGCTCATCCGTGAGCATCCGATCCTCCGGTCTGAAATGAGGCTTGTACTGTGGTGCATGTGGAAAGGGGGGACGGTGGGGGAAAAAAAGG
>Ga0307512_10006486_pt1 | contig 11846 bp, 16 predicted proteins | sample 14_EM_MG_FD_200267 | JGI IMG/M metagenome (GOLD analysis project Ga0307512, IMG submission 200267) | Populus trichocarpa ectomycorrhiza microbial communities from riparian zone in the Pacific Northwest, United States - 14_EM | ecosystem: Host-associated > Plants > Roots > Unclassified | place... | reverse complement strand
CTAGGTCTTGGTTGACTGACCAGGATGTTCGATCGAAAGCACAGAAGGCGCGTTGAGGATCTTTGTGGAGCAGGTGCCGGGATTCGAACCCGTAGGACAGTAGTATAGTGGCACAGCTTCTCATACAATCATCAGCATGTAGACCACTACACTACGACGACGCACCCCATGATCGAGCGAGATTGGAGATGCACTTCAAGGCCGTAATCGTGCGAGTTTGGCGATACAATGGGAGGCCTTAATTGTGTGGGTTAGGAGATACACTTGGAGGCTGTGATCGAGCGTGTCTGGAGATAAACTCCGAGGCCGTGATCCCATCGGTGTGGAGATGAGATTGGAGGCCATGATTGTGCGAACTTCGAAGCAGTAATTGTGCGAGCTTGCAGAGAATCTTGGAGGCTGCGATCGAACGAGATTAGCAATGCACTTGGAGGCCGTGATCGTGCAAACTTGGATGCCTTGATCATGCAAGGTTGGACATACGCTTGGAGGCTCTGATAGAGCGAGTTTGGAAATGCGCTTGGAAGCTGTGATCAAGTGAGTTTGGAGATGCACCTGGCGGCCATGATCGAGCGAGACTGGAGGAGTGCTTGGAGGCGGTCAATCTGGAGGAGGTAGTTCGGGAGGGAGGAGCGCCGCGAGGTGAGACTCTATTCATTGGTTAACTCGGAATTGTGGGAATGTAGAGAATTGAGTACAACATGGTCTGCCAAGAGATGAGAGACTGGCTGGGAGAGGGAGACATTCGATGTTGGGATGATGCAGTACACGGTGAATGCAGTACTCAGTCTACGCTATACTCGGTGAATAATGTGTTCGGTGAATGAGGTACTCGGTGGATGCTGTACTTGGCATATGCTGAACTTGGTGTATGCTGTACTTGGTGTATGCTGTACTCGGAGTATGCTCTACTCGGAGTATGCTGTACTCAGAGTATGCTGTACTCGGTGTATGGTGTGGTCAGTGTATGCTGTACTCGGTGTATGGTGTATCTGGTGTATGCTGCACTTGGTGTTAACTCTTGATCATGGCATGGAGACACAGAGAGGAATGAGTGAACTTCGTGTACTTAGGTGATGGTAGAATCGAGGACGAGAAAGAGAGAGATGAGAGGAGATGGGACAAATCATCATGAGAAACTGGGACTTGAGAAAATTACATGTGGAAGTCAGTTTACCATCCCCGAAACGGCGGGTACAGATGCTGATCCCACCTGTCATCACAGCGATACGAGGTCTTCGCATCTCAATCAGGCAAGTCGTCTGTCTGATATCTCATATCAACTCATCTTCTCGACGTTGTTCTCATCTTCATCCCCCATCTCTCCTTCTTGTCCACAACTGCACCATCATCACTGATCACAAAGTTAAGTCATCCCTCTCTATCTCTCCATGCCATGATGATGAGTTGACACCGAGTACAGCATACACTGAGTACAGTATCCACCCAGGATTGATTGTCTTCTCTTCATTCTCATGATTACAAGTTGACCTCTGAATGTAGGTTCAGCTTCCGGCATGCCTCCCTACAAGATCGACCACCATCTGCCAGCTCTCCATGAGAGTTGAAAGGTTCAGTTAACTAACTGATGAATAGAGTCTCAGTACCCAGCGTGCCGTCCATCAACCACATCCAACATCAGCAAAAACTAAATTTCCTTCATTGAATTTATTTAGTTTATTGTACCCACAAACTGACAAAAATGAAATCAAGATTTCCCTGAAATATGGCAGTGCTTTACTATTCCAGAGTGTTCTTTAGGTCTTCGCGATGCTGTTTTCAAGCATCACGACGCATGTACCCACTGTTTCGAATGTGACAATGAGCACTTGACGAATGGTTCTCACTACCTTAGGCGATATCACAGATCATCTCTCGGCAAACTCCTTCGGCGCCCAATTCGATTTGTCCTCGCGATGATGATGGTACTCACTCCATACATTGAATGAAGTGTGTTGCTCTTGTTTTGAAAGATTCTCATGGCTTAATTTGACCAAAGATTGTTACCATGCAGAAGTGGTTCATGATATTGAATTTGTTGACACAAGGTCGTCAGTACCTTGCAATTCTACCTTCGCGGGAGTGTTATGCATCATCGCAATTATGATTTCACATAGTTGGTATCAGACCTAAGTAAAATATCAGTTCGATTGCATTTACTCCTATTATGATATATCGATGGAACGTAGCATAAAATAGCACCCAAAGGATATCCTAAAGCTGATCACTGACACCATTCCTAACCTCCAGGCGACATTGTGACCTCTACAATCATACTTCCATCAAGTAATCCCGTATTCTGAACGCTGGTCATGTTGGTGATGCTTGTTAAGTCGTTGGTGTTGCTGTTGCTGTCGGTGTAGGGGACGGGCTAGCTGCTGCTGGCGATGGTAGACCCACCGATAGGCAGAATGGCTGAGAATTGAATGCTCGCATCAGTAGCAGCAACAAAGCTGCTGAGACGATTGAAAGAGTCGTCGGGCTGCTGTATCAGCTCCTCCAGGACGTAATCAAGGAAGTCATCATATAAAGTGCCCTGATTGTTGCGAGGTTTTGCCATCGCTGGCTCCTTACCAGTTGCGAGGATCCTTCGGCGAATCACGCTGCGGATATTGTGTATTATTTTAGCTTGAACCTCTGGTGATGAAGAACGAAAATTCCCGTCGAGAAGACGCAATACATCTGAGCATGCAGTATTAACCATGTGATCAATGACTGTTGTATCGGACTTAAGTTGTGCTACACCTCCCGGAACGAACTCTGCGGGATCATGAAGTGGCCTGCTTTTGAGGCCTACCGAAAATGGTCGGCGGCCGTCATGGTGAGGGCAATGAATGTCCGGTTGATTTTCTCAATCAATGATGTGTCTTTCATTCCCATTTGTCATATGCCATAGAAGTATGTCCGGTGAATAAGATCCACAATTTCAGTCCCTACAAATCGAAACTTGTACTCCTAAATGGATCGTCAAGATATCAATTAAACAAGAAGGGACCATTGAACTTACCTCACGAACATTTGTGGGGCATGTAAACCTGTGCTTGGCGAATAGCCTGGGTACCTGTTTCCGGATCTCTGTAGGCAACGGTGTTCGAAATCCATAACCTCAGTCAATCGAGGTCTTCCAGTGGTATACCATTGCTTCACGGGAGCAAGTAATCTTTGCGAGAGTCTGATGGACAATGTCAGCGATGATATCAATTATTGAGATGATTCATTTACCACTGAAATGTAGGCACATTGATGGTCTGAGTTTCTCTGGGCTGGATCTATCCTGGCGATTTCCTCATACCACCAACTATGAATCTTGGCCGTCTTCAGCGCATTTGTGGCAAAGGGATTCACAAACATCGCAGAATTGATAGCTATAGGCTTCACACATGCCATGACAATCACCGGAACGCCTGGAATGATTGTCTGGGTGTTGGATTCTGCCCTGACGATGAGGCCTGTCATGTCGTCAACACAGGGCTTATATCACCACAGAGTTCCAGCTTTCCATGCAACCAATTGCACACCGGCCTCGTTAGAAACCGTCCTCTAGTCAATAGATACATTACTGGGCGGATTTAATCATTCAAACGCTTAATCAGATGCCTTCTTGGGTGCCAGTGGCACAGGCTCCAGTTCATCCTCCTCCTCCGAGACAATATAGACATTCCAATCCTCAGGATGTAGGATTTGCACTGATGTCGGAATTAATTGAGGTGCTGTGACTCATTTTCCAAGTGTCGACGTGAACGAATCTTTTGAGGGCCGCATACCCATTGTCGTCCTGAATGGTAGCCCAAGAGGCTCGACATCGGATTCTGAATTGTCATCTAGACGATCATTATAAGTGGTGGGCATCAGGCTGAGATTGTCATCGAGAAACTTGGGGTGGATAGATCGTCTGTTTCTTCTGGTGCTGGAAGGATGAGGAGGAGGAGGAGGAGGAGAATGGCGGCGCCTGATTGTCATGATTTGAAAAGGTGGCGAGTGATAAGTACCAACAAAGTACAGGAGCGACAAAAGGAAATCTTAATGAATGTAGAGTAAATCAATTGAAGGGTTGTGTAAAGGAAAAAAAACATTTATATGATTAAAAGCATTGTCGTGATGCATCTTTTTGTCCTGTCGACAATTCCAGGATCTTGGCTTGTGCCGCCACCCACACTTCCAACTTCCTAGATGGACGGGAACTGAGAACTGAGAATGGCATGTGACAAGCACACCACCAGGTTGTTGATTGGCTTCCTTTGACAACAATGGTTTTCGCAACGAGCTAAAATGCGTTTGCGAGTCACCAATCATTCAGGCTAACATCGGCTGGGTAAAGATTCTGAACGATCAATTCCATGATAGCCATCCACGGAGTACTATCGCTGCCACTATTCCTTTCTCAACAACAAACGTCTCAACGATCACACCCAACATTGTGAAATGTGAACACAGCCCTTCATGCATGAATATGAATGATGTAATAACAAAATAAATAAAACACCAAAAAGTGACCAAAAACATCATCAAAAAACTCCAAATTATCACCCATCCGTCCACCCTACAAAGTGCCAGAGAAATACCCACCCACTCCCCAAATACTTCAATAACCATCCAGCCGGTGCATTTGATCTTCACATGAACTGAGTTGCTGCTTGGCGACTGCTTGTACGTTTCCTATTGGCTAAAGAGGCCGCAGCAGCCGGATTCACACTCTGATTGTGCTCGCATAGCCAAGCCACATCCTCATCAGCAACTGGGCTTTGCTCGTAATGGGCAATGAGACCAAGAGCACTGTTTCGGATGACTTCAAGCTATCGCTGCTGTCTGATAATCCTCTTGTAAAGCTTCCGTTCAAACTTTTGGCAGCCTGAATTCGTCGTCGGGATGCTGCTTGGATTTGGGCGCCATGTTTCACCATTATCAACCGATTCCTCCCAGATATCGTCGATCATATCCTCAGCGGGAGGTTGGGATGATGTCATCCAGAGGAAGGTAGCTGCGGCCACCACGCATAAGCGTCTGGGCACCAGCTGTGCCATCCGCTTGTTGGCCACGATAAACAACATTCAAAAGGGTTGGGTTGTTATTGCTCTTTGCCACCTGTACCCATCCGGCAGCAGTATTGTTGTCGAAGATTGCGGCCAGATTCCGGGCGTACAGACCACCATCTCCATTAATCTCCTCCCGGCAGCCCCAGAGCTCTCAGATATTCCCGGTGGGGTTTGCCAGACTGGCGAGAGCAGCATCCACGATTGACAAAATGGTTGTATGGGCAATTGATGCAACTATCGGAAGTATGGATTCATCATCCCCAGGCCAGTGCCATACAAATTGCTGAATATTGTTTTCACCCACCCTCTTCCCAGCAATGTCGGGATCCACATAGGGGATGTTAAAGATAAATGGCTCTACAACGAAATCTGTCGAGGCATCGCATCTCACCTCTATTGGTGAAGACCTGTGACGCAAGGTTCCTTCTTCATCATCTTCTGCATCTACACATCATCAGAAGGAACAAACGATGCATCATGGCGATGAAATACATAGCAACGTGCACGAGATTGCTTTTCACAGTCAGGGTTCATTTGTGCCCATTCTTCCTTTGGCAAAGGCTGACGTCTGCAACCTGTTCCAGTGCTGCCTTGAGTTCCGGACCATCCAGGTCAGTGTTGGATGCCATGTACCATTTCCAAAGAGGCTTTTTTAATGCCAGATGACTGATTCAAGTAATGAAGTGATCGATCAGGAGATCCCATTGTTCGGGTCAGGCGCCTTGCTTGCTGATGATGCTCAAGGACTGGGCAATCTCCCAGACGTGCTCCTTCACATTATTGTCTATCGGTTGTGTTGTCAAGCCACCGTTATCCTGCCAAATCCCCATGGTTTCTGCTGCCCATTGGCTTACTCCAACACCAGCATTCCTGGCCCAGACACGGACTTGTAGAGCCAGCATCTGGATTGTATTAGCATCGGTGACCACCGATTTCGGCAACCACTGAGCATTACATTACATTTTATGTTCTCACCGGTGGTCAATGATTGAGTGGTGGACATCCAATGCTTTGTACTCTAAACTAGTGTTGGGAGTGTTGAATCAATCGTCAAGGGTGATGCAATGCAGTAGCAGAGGTGAGGAGGGTGTGTCGAAAGTTCTGGAGATTGCAAGTAAGGTGGGCAGGCAAGGTGAATATATATATGGGCTTCGAGGGTTTTCTTGATCCGGCGACATCATCTTGGCTACAATTAAGCTAGGAAATAATTTTCTTAGCATCATCAAAGTGCACTGATTTGTCGACTGAACGCTTAGGTTCATCACAAAGACAACTAAAAGCATGCTCTGCAGTCAGATCTCACTCATGTGTCCTTGCTCTAGTTCTTGTACCCCGTGATAACGTCGCTAGGTCAGTATCTAAGAGCAATGCATGGTTCATGTAAGGTACGAACTGAACAAACAGTGACAACCGCAATTCAGGGAATGGGTGTAGAAGGGTCTTGTGAGGGTGCAAAACAATCGCCATGACGAGCTGAATGCAGATGCAGTATGCTTTTCGAGATCCAAAGGATGTTGAAATCGAGAGAGCGATTGAACACTTTGTAAATGTGTCAAGGAGGATGAGAGAAATTCTACGAGAGCGGTAGAACACCATTGTGGAAAAAACAAATCGAGGTGTGGAGTTTTCGGAGGACCAGCCGGCTTGAAACTGTACGAGTAGCTAACAGACTGTCGAAACGCTGCGTAACATGGTTGCCAAATTTCATTTTGCTCATGAATCATGGATCTTCGTCACCAGTGTCTTTACTGCTCTAAGATGTACTCCTACATCTGCGCTTAAATCACTCACCTACGTAGCGACCACAAAAAAAGATGGTATATGTATCAGCCAAACAAGTGCCATATGATGGTTTCGCTATCAAGCACGATACTATTCTACTTCCATTCTTTCATGAACTGCATCCCAACCCTGTTCTTCACCATTGCGACGATGATTCCAGCAATTCAGAAGCTGAAAGCGAGAATGCGTGTCTTGAACCAGAGCAACCTCCTGTTTGGATGCATATTCATGGAACTGAACACTTGGACAACGGCCTAGCCCGCAGGCCTAGCAGTAATGAGTATTTCGATATCTTCAACAATGAAGTGACTCTATGGTCACCGTTTCCCTGGGAGGAGGAGTATCGATCAGCGCACTGGTGCATCAAGCACAGCATGAGCACAGCTGCTATCAATGAGCATTTCGGGAACCCAACGATGGAAACTGTCAGCAACATCACTTCGTCCCACACTTGTTTCAAATGGTTTCATGAAATGTCCTACGCGATGGGCTTTGACTGTTAGAAATCAGGAGAAGTGTGTTCCAATTGTTTGGCCGATCCAAACAACCTTTGCGACAATGATTACCCACCATTCTTCCACTGCAATCCTGTCCAATGCATTGAGTTCCACATGCAACAGACTGCGTTCAGGCAGCATATGTCGTAGACTCCAGCAAAGAAAGTCAATGATACTCAGGAATGTGTCTACTCAGTGGTGAAATGAAGCGGTTGGTGGTGGAATACACTGGTAAGTTAGTTGAAGTTCGTCATAGCTATGATGATTTTGACCGCTTCAGTAGCTACGGTGGCCTCTTGCAGCCCTTATTGTCCCTTGATTTGGCAGTTCAGACCAGACACATCTTACAAACTATTCAGGTGACAAGAATGAATGGCACGTATAATGGAGTCTTGGAGACATCGACTCGATGATTAGATCTACGCCTTCAAATCTTGCAAGCATCCTTGTTGCCCCTCCTTACATTCCTCCGAAATATCACTTTAAAGGACATGGAACAACAACTGCCATGAAGGAACAACATATCCACAATCTAGGGATTTTAAGGACGCTTTTGAAGCTAATTGTGTGTCCACTCGATGCGCTGTGCAACACTGCAAAGCTTATGCTTTGTGCTGGCAGTCGGATGCGGCAATGTTATCCTGTCATCTGTGCATGGATGGTTTACTACTTTGAAAACATTCTCTTGCACCGAATCAAGCAGCCCCATTGCCCTATGTGCGAAGCGCCAGAATCGTCGGTCGGAGAAGGGAATTCATCGTCGTGGCAATTGAGAGACTATTGGCTTTACATCCACAAGGTTGTACTTGCGACTCAGGGAGATGAGACGGAGAGACGAGAAGCAAGACAATTATTCGAAGATTGAGTGGGTGGAAGCTGAGAAAGTGTCTTCTGGAGTATGAGATGCATCTCTCTGATGACTATTATCATACCAGATATTCTTCATACAGTGTATCTCGTTATGCTGAAGAATTCGATGGGCTGGGTTATGACCTTCCTCGAATAACGTTCCAGGATCGACAAATTCAACCAGCTCTGCGCGATGATGCCTCTATATGCTGGCTTTGCTTGATTCAACAAGCCATATAGTCAGGTGATGCAATGGAGTGGTAAGAAGATGAAAGCACTCGGGCGTCTGATTGTTCCAGTCATTGCGGTGACGCTGTTGAACCCTTCAGCGAGGCCAAGAATTCCCTTGACAGATGCCGTGTTGTGAGGCCAGAATGTTGTGTATTTTCACCCTATGGCACAGTACCAGTACCATACCAAGGCCACGATGAAGTACCTGGAGACTTATCTGGAGGAGCTTCATTGTCACAGGGATGTTTTCAGTCGATTCCGCGCCAGTAAACCTACACAGAAGGTCTCAGAAGCCTTCAAAAGGCAGCTTACTTTGGACAAACATGACGAACAGGAGATTGACTGTGCTTGAAACAATGTTTCTGCGGCTGCAAAGCGTCCTTGTGTGGATGAAGATAAAACGCAGATTGAATCAGAAAATGGACAACATCTTGTCGACAAATCGGATTTCAACTTTGTGAAGATGCATCTCCTGAACCTCTTCTCTGACCATATCCACCAGCTTGGCATTCACTTAAATGTAAGCTCTGAACTCCCAGAAAAAGCGATCATGGATCTTAACCAAGCATACCGACAATCGAATTGTGATGAGGCCGCCTGCCAGATTTTGTGAACGACAGCCGAAAACCAGGTGTTCCAGTATCGAGAGCTGGATGCAAACGCTGCAAAACAATGTCTCGTCAATGATATGCCTCTAACCAAAATGCCTATCAAGCGAATGACGAAAAACTGGTGCCCAGGAATCAAGACCCTTGATGACTTGGCCGAGTGGTTTGCAATGCCAAAAGGGGAGCTATAGAATCAAATTGCTTGGTGTTTCAGGAGAGTTGCTGACTTCACAGACTATGTCGATCATGATCAGTATTTCTGTCGTCCCAACGATGCAAAATGCGTTTGGTAAAACACAGTAGCAATTCCGGTGACCGCTTTTCAATGCGAAGAGCAAGCAGTTCTTAAGGTTCGTTGCACTGGGTCCGCAAGGTGGAGAAAGCATAAGCCACCAAGAAATGATACAGTGCTTCTCTTGATTGTGTTTAGTCTGGATAGTCACTTTAAGTCGACTTCTGGACATATTCCCGCATGGTTGAAGTGTCTTTTCGTCATCAAGGATGCTGAATCGAGCCGTGCAGGGCTTCTTGCCGTGGTTCAGACGTTTGCGACAGGGCTGATACGTCAGACTGCTGGTATGGTGTTTGTTGAGGAGAGTCATCAACCTCCAATGCAACCCTTGCATGATGGATGCTACTGTCGTCAGCATCTTTTAGGGGTAGAAACCACTTATATCATCCCTATACGCGCAATCCAAGGAGCTGTACATCTTCTTCCGCTGACGCCGCAGCCAGATAGCATCCGGTGGTACTTGAGCAACATGATCGGCTTGAATGCTCTCAATTTGTATCACATGTAGATAATTCGACTAGACGCTTGAACTAATCGTTGCAGCGATATATTGAAATCTGATCAGTGTTTACTCTGGGTGTCTTAATTTTTGCAATGGTAGTTTTGCAAGCCTGTGTATAATCGATGTCTCAAGGGATTTGATAGTTAGGAATATTCTCGAAATCAATGGAACAGTTCAAAAAACCTTCAAAACAATTGAAATCTAGATGACCAAAGAGCAAGAACCATGTGCAATAGATTTGCTTAAATGACTAAACATGTTGTTGAGATGTTGTGATGACATGATCACATTATTGAACGCTGCGAAGCATGGTGGAAGATTGCAATTGAGTCCCTCGGATTATTTGTGGAGCCTTTGGAGAACGTTTGGTGCGTGGGGTCCATTATTGGAAATCAATTTCACTTTTTGCTGAGGAAGTACTCATCCAATCTCGCTCAATCATGGCCTCCAAGTGTATCTCCAACTCGCTCGCTGATGGCCTCCAAGTGCATCTCAAAACTTGTTCGGTCTCGGCCTGCAAGTGTATCTCAAGACTCACTGAATCACGGACTGCAAGTTCGGACAATGATCGCCCCCCAAGTGCCGCCACAAACTCGCTCAATTATGGCCTCCCAGTCTGCACGATCATGGCCTCGAACTGCACATGTCCACCCTCGCTCGACCATAGCCTCCAAGTGCATCTCCAAACTTGCTAGATCATGGCCGCCAAGTGTATCTCCACACTCCCTCCATTATTGTCTGTAAGTTCACACAATGATGGCCTCCAAGTGCATCTCCAAACTCGCTTGATTACAGCCTCCAATGTCGCACAATCCTGGCCCCCAAGTGCGTCTCCAAAGTCGTTCGATCCAGATCTCGGGGTGCATCTCGAAGTTCACCCAATCGCGCCATCCAAGCGTATCTCCAAATACGCTCGATAACCGCCTCGATGTGCATCTCCATTCTTGCTCAATCAAGGCCCCGGAGTGTATCTGTGTGATTACTCGATCCTCCTTTTCAGGCGCACCTAGAATTGCTCTGAAGCACAGTCTGCAGCCAGTCGAGATATACCGTGCGAAGATGGGAAGTTTTATCAGTATATAGATGAGAATACAAATTGAATACATGAGTTTTAAAAATCGTTGAATAATATAGAGTAGCTATGATTTCCAGGCGAACTAGCAACATTCCAAAAGAAGATGTTGGATTTCCCAGACGGCTCTACTGTAATTCAAGCTGCTCCCAGACTTGTTGCCCGGGCTCCGAGGCTTGTCGTCGGCGCTACCAGCATTGCTATCAGAGCTACCAGGCTTGTAGCTGGCGCTCCCAGGCGATCCAAGGTGCACAGAATGTTCTTTCCGGCACTCCGAGGTATTCTCAAACTTATCACAACCACTCTCATTGTACTCCGGTACCAGTCATAAGAGATCCCAGTCACTCTAAAGTCCAGCCAGAATGCCTGCCTAGGGTCTGATACTCTCCTGAAATCGACGCATCTAAGTTTACACTCCACATCTTCTCAGACACTCCTAGAGGCTCCCAGTGACTAAAATAAATTTTGCTGATGGACTCCTCCCAGCATGCTGAGACACAAAGGAAGAACTGGATGGCAGGGCTTGGCTCTAATGTGGCAAAGGGTTTAAATCTGGACTGCGGGATATTCCATCTTTCTGCTCTATATTCATTATGAATTCAGAACTAATATTTGGATATGGAGCTGGTGCAGCCACAACAATGGTGCCTATACATGATGGAGGCCATATCCTGGCCATATACACAGATTTCATGAAGCTTTTCAGTGAACCCAAGGCACAGACACTCCTACTGCATTGGTCAAGTGACCATGCAGTGGATTTGGTGCTCAGCTATAATTTGCCATATGGGTGGATTACGATTGAGCAGAGTTGAGTTGAGCAGAGTTGAGTTGAGCAGAGTTGAGTTGAGCAGAATTGAGTTGAGCAGAGTTGAGTTGAGCAGAGTTGAGTTGAGCAGAGTTGAGTTGAGCAGAGTTGAGTTGAGCAGAGTTGAGTTGAGCAGAGTTGAGTTGAGCAGAGTTGAGTTGAGCAGAGTTGA
>Ga0307512_10006485_pt1 | contig 11847 bp, 8 predicted proteins | sample 14_EM_MG_FD_200267 | JGI IMG/M metagenome (GOLD analysis project Ga0307512, IMG submission 200267) | Populus trichocarpa ectomycorrhiza microbial communities from riparian zone in the Pacific Northwest, United States - 14_EM | ecosystem: Host-associated > Plants > Roots > Unclassified | place... | reverse complement strand
ACCGACCCCGCCGAGGCGCCGCGAGTCCGGGATCCGGACGTCGGTGAGGAACACCTCGTTGAACTCGGCCTCACCGGTGATCTGCCGCAGCGGACGGACCTCCACGCCCGGGTCGGTCATGTCGCAGAGGAAGTAGGTGATGCCCGCGTGCTTGGGCACGTCCGGGTCGGTGCGCGCGATGAGGATGGCCCAGCGGGCGAGATGGGCGCTGGACGTCCACACCTTCTGCCCGTTGACCACCCATTCGTCGCCTTCCCGAACGGCCCGGGTGCCGAGCGCGGCCAGGTCGGATCCGGCGCCGGGCTCGCTGAAGAGCTGGCACCAGACCTCCTCGCCCACCCACAGGGGCCGCAGGAGCTGCTTCTGCTCCTCGGTGCCGTACTTGAGGATGGTCGGCGCGGCCATGCCGAGGCCGATGCCGATGCGCCGGGGGTCGTTGCCGGGGGCGCCGGCGGCCTCCAACTCGGCGTCCACGACGGCCTGGAGGGAGCGGGGCGCCCCCAGTCCGCCGAGGCCCTCCGGGTAGTGCACCCAGGCGAGTCCCGCGTCGAAGCGGGCCTTGAGGAAGTCCAGGCGGTCGGTGGTCGCGGGAGGGTGGGCCGCCAGCAACTCCGCCGTGCGGCGCCTCAGTTCGGCTGCGTCGGTCATCGGGCGGCTCCGTTCTCCAGCGACAGGGACGGCACTACGGCGACCCGGCCCGTCGTCACACCGTCGCCGACGCGCTGTACGGCGTCCGCGGCCCCGGTCAGCGGTACGCGCTCACTGACCAGCGGCTTGATGGCGCCCCGGGCGGCCAGCTCGGTGAGCTGCTCGTGACAGTGCAGGATCAGCTTCGGGTTCTTGGTGCCGTACAGACCCCAGTGCAGTCCGAGGATCGCGTAGTTCTTCACCAGGGCGTGGTTGAGCCCCGGGCTGGGGATCGTCCCGCTTGCGAAGCCGACGACCACGATCCGGCCCTCGAAGGCGACGACCTTGGTGGACTGGGTGTAGGCCTCGCCGCCGACCGGGTCGTAGATCACGTCGGCGCCCCGGCCGCCCGTGGCCTCCTTGACCGCGGCGACGACGTCCTGGCTGCGGCGGTCGATCACCACGTCACAGCCCAGTTCCCGGGCGACGGCGGCCTTGTCGGCACCGCCGACGACACCGATGACCGTGGCCCCGGCCGCCTTGCCGAGCTGCACGGCCGCGCTGCCGACCCCTCCCGCGGCGGCGTGCACGAGCAGCGTCTCGCCGGCTTCCAGACGGGCGCGCCGGTGCAGACCGAACCAGCCCGTCTGGTAGCCGATGTGCAGGGCGGCGGCCTCGGCGTCGTCCAGCGAGTCGGGCGCGGGCAGCAGGGCGGCGGCGTCCGCGACGGCGTAGTCGGCGAAACCGCCGTACGGCAGCGCGGGATTGGCGATCACGCGCCGCCCGTCCTCGGTCTCGCCGCAGATCTCCACGCCCGGTGTGAACGGCAGCGGCGGACGCACCTGGTAGTGGCCCCGGCACATCAGCACGTCCGGGAAGTTGATGTTCGCGGCACGCACCTTCAGCAGCACCTGGCCGTCGCCGGGCGTGGGCCGCTCCACCTCCTCGAGCCGCATCACCTCGCTCGGCTCGCCGTTCTCGTGCACTTGCCATGCCTGCATGCGGTGCCTCCAGGGACTGCTCCGTCTGACCGGGGTCCCTCGCATACTAAGCGGTCGCTTGCCCATCGGGAAACACTTCACGCGGAACAGGACGGAACAGCGCGGAACAGGGCCGAACCGCACCGCCCGAACGACGGACCGCGCCGGCCCGACTCAGGCGAGCCTGATGTCCGGACGGTACATGTCCAGCCACAGGGCCAGGTCGAGCGCGCGCTCCAGGCCGCGTCGCTCGGCCTGTGCGCTCACCGGCTCCTCGCGGTGGGCGACGCCGTGCAGGCGGTCACGGTCGACGAGGTCGAAGACCGGGTGCGCGGGCCGGGCCAGCAGGTCCTTGGCCTGGTCCTGGAGCGCGGCCGCGTACTTGGGGTCCTGCGTGGAGGGATACGGGCTCTTGACCCTGTCGTACACGGACTTCGGGAGCAGGTCGGCGGTCGCCTCCCGCAGCAGGCTCTTCTCCCTGCCGTCGAAGGACTTCAGCGCCCAGGGCGTGTTGTAGACGTACTCGACGAGCCGGTGGTCACAGAACGGGACCCTGACCTCCAGGCCGACGGCCATGCTCGCGCGGTCCTTGCGGTCGAGCAGGACCCGGACGAAGCGGGTGAGGTGGAGGTGGCAGAGCCGCCGCATCCGGTACTCGAAGTCGCTCTCGCCGTCGAGTCGCCGGATGCCGCTGACGGCGGTGCGGTAGCCGTCCGCGATGTAGCCGTCCAGGTCGAGCGAGTCGACGAGGCCGGGGCGCAGGACCTCGGCGTCCTGGCCGAAGTGGCGGCCGAAGTGCACCAGCCACGGGAAGGTGCCGCCGCGCCGGGCCTCCTCGTCGAAGAACTGCAGATAGCCGCCGAAGACCTCGTCGGCGGACTCGCCGGACAGGGCCACGGTCGACTGGTCGCGGATGGCCCGGAACAGCAGATAGAGCGAGGCGTCCAGGTCACCGAACCCGGCGGGCAGGTCGCGGGCCCTGATCACCTTCGCACGGACGTCGGGGTCGGCGAGCGCCTGCGGGTCGAGCACGATGTCCTGGTGTTCGGTGTGGGCGGTGCGGGCCACGTCGTGGACGAACGGGGTGTCGGGCGTGCCGCGGAGTTCGTCGGCGACGAAGCGGTCCGCCTGGCCCACGAAGTCGACGGCGAAGCTGCGCACCTTCTCGCCGTGTTCGCCGAGCTGGCGGGCGGCGATCGCGGTCATGGCGGAGGAGTCCAGGCCGCCGGAGAGCAGGGTGCAGCGGGGCACGTCGGCGACGAGCTGACGGCGCACGATGTCGTCGAGGAGGGAGCGGACGGTGGCGATGGTGGTGTCGCGGTCGTCGGTGTGCGGCCGTGTCTCCAGCTGCCAGTAGACGCGGCGGTGCACTCCCGCGCGGTCGACGGTGACGACGGTGCCGGGCTCGACCTCCGCCATGCCGTCCCAGACGGCGTGCCCGGGCGTCTTGATCATGGTGAACAGCTCACGCAGTCCGTCCAGGGTGACCCGGGCGGGGGCCAGGGGGTTGGCGAGGATCGCCTTGGGCTCGGAGCCGAACAGGACGCCGTCGGGCGTCGGGTAGTGGTAGAAGGGCTTGATGCCCATACGGTCCCGGATCATCACCAGCTTGTCCTGGCGGCCGTCCCAGACGGCGAACGCGTACATGCCGTTCAGCCGCTCGGCGATCCCGTCGCCCCATTCGAGATAGCCGCGCAGGACCACTTCGGTGTCGGAGTCGGTGGTGAACCGGTGGCCACGGCCGGTGAGTTCACGGCGCAGTTCGGTGAAGTTGTACGCCTCCCCCGAGTAGACGAGTGCCACGCTGCCGTGCGGGGTGTCGGCGGTCATCGGCTGCCGGCCGCCGGGCAGGTCGATGATCGCGAGCCTGCGGTGCCCGAGGGCCGCGGGACCCCTCACCCAGGTACCGCGGTCGTCGGGACCGCGGCAGGCCATCGTCTCGGTCATTGCATCCAATGTGGTGGCCTCGGTGCGCAGGTCGCGGTCGAAGGAGATCCAGCCGGTGATGCCGCACATAGGTTGCCTCCCGCTCCAGGTCTGCCCTGACCGCACTCCCACCTGCGGTTTCCCGCACGCGATGACACCCCAGGAACAAACAAGATGTAAATGCCATACATCTCCGAGGGTGCGCTGCACGCGCGAGGCGGTCAACACGGTCGTAACACTGGCGCCTCTCACTACCCGACGTTTTCAGCCCCACTTTGCATACGCGAAACCTGCGGAGCCCCGCCCCACCGGGCCGGCCCCACCGTGAATCGGCCACAGGCAAAAACTTCCCCACCTCAGAGCCGATGGGGGGTGTCGTCGAGCCCGACGACACGATCCACCCGACCTCCCTCATGCCGGGCCTCCTGGGTGTGGTGCGGCCACGGCGGCCGCCTCTTCCCCTCTCCGGGAACCGGGGCCGCGGTGATCGCCTCCGCCGCAATCACCGCGGGCCTGCCAGGAGGTCAGGGTTACCCGGTGTGGCCGTCGGAGCGCCGGCGGTGGAGCGTGAACTGCTCGAACACCGACAGCTCGCCGTTCGGCTTGTTCACGTTGTAGTAGGTCACATGCATACGGGTGGTGTCGCCCGCGTGCCGGCCGGGATCGACGGTGAAGGCGGCGAAGCCGTAGGGGTGTTCGGTGTCCCTCACGCCCATCCAGACCGCCTCCTCCTTGGTGTAGGTGGAGGTGCGCTTGCCGTTGGAGCCGGGGGTCGCCGACACGGCGGTGATCACCTTGCCGGTGCCGTCCTTGAAGAAGCTCTGGTTCGTGGTCCCCGAGACGCCTCCGCCGCCGAGGACCATGTGCACGGTGCCGAGACCGCTGTCGATGGAGTCGGTGGCCTGGGAGACCGGGTTCGGGGTCAGCGTCTCGCTGCCGCCGACGACTCCGCGGACGGCCAGCGAGCGCTCGTAGTTGTGCTCGTGGCCGCACAGCACCAGGTCCACGCCGTAACGGTCGAACAGAGGACCGTACTTCTGGCGCAGGCCCAGGTCGGCGCCGTTCGCGTCCGTGGAGCTGACCATGACCTGGTGCATGGCGACCACCACCCAGTCGACCTCGCGCGAGGCGCGAGCCGCCTTCAATTCCTTCTCCAGAAAGGCGAGTTGGCGGCCCCCGGAGTAGCCGTTGATGTAGACGTCACCGCCGTCCTGGAGGCAGTTGTCGTCGTTCTGCAGCACGATCACCCGGACGGAACCGGCCGTGAAGGCGTACCAGAGGCCCGCGAGCTCGGGATCGGTCTCGGTGGAGGGGAGGGAGAAGTAGGTCTGGTAGGCGCCGAGTCCGATCGGGCCGTTGGCCTTCTCGATCTCGTGGTTGCCGGCCGCCGGCATCCAGGGGCGGAAGCGCGCCGAACGGGTGTTGTTGGTGAAGAAGTTGTTCCAGGTGCGCACCCGGTCGACGTCCAGGTTGGCGTAGCACAGGTCGCCGTTGAGCAGGTGGAAGAGCGGGGCGACCTGCTCGATGCCGGTGACGATGTCCTTGGTCACGGGGGTGGAGTTCGCATCCAGCGCCACCGTGCCGTTGGCCGCCCAGGTCACCTGCGGGGCGGACTGGTCGCCGAAGCTGGTGAAGGTGAACGGCATCCGTCCGCGCGGGGCGGTGCGGAAGGTACCGCTGTCGGGTGTCGTCCCCTCGTGGGTGGCGAGGTAGAGGTAGTCGGTGCCCGGGGTGAGCCGGTTCAGCGTGGCGTGGTGGACGTGGACGGTACGGCTGGAGGTCCCGTCCACGTAGCTGACGGTCCGGGCGGCGGCGCTGGATCCGAAGCCGTGCTCCAGCGTGCCGTAGTGGACCACGGGTCTGGTCACCGGTCTGTCGGTGATCCACGACACCGTCATCTGGGTACGCGGGTCCGCCCCGAAGGTCAGGTGCAGCCCCTGCACCGGAGGCGCTCCGGCGGAGTCGGCGGTGAGGTGAAAGGCCGGGGCGTCAAGTGGAGCGGCCTGCGCCGTACTTGCTCCCAGCAACGGCATGACGGCCGCGCCTGCCCCCGCGGTACCGAGGAGGCCCAGCGCGTGGCGACGGCTGAGCCCCTCTTCGCCGGACTTCTTCGACCCGTCCGATGTCCCTGCCTGTGTGGTCATGGTGCCCTCCCTGACGAGCTGTTGAGCTCTCAACGACGGCACCCTGGCGGGCCCTGGCGGACCGTGGGTGAACGCTGTGTGGCCAGTCGGTCATCGAGTCACGGGAGGAGGGCCGCGGAGGCGATCCTTGCCCCCGCCTTTGCCTGTGGCCGCCCTCGAGTTGACGCGGCCGGCGGAGAACCGGGCGCGCCCTCGGCGCCCTTCACTCGGGTCGGCGCCCACGAGAGGGCCGCGCCCGCACGTGCATCCGCTCCCCCTGCGGCCCGAACAGACTCAGGAACTCCACCGGCCCCTCCCCCGTCGACCCGAACCAGTGCGGCACCCGGGTGTCGAACTCCGCCGCCTCCCCCGGCCCGAGCACCACGTCGTGCTCGCCCAGCTTCAGCCGCAGCCGCCCGGACAGCACGTAAAGCCACTCGTACCCCTCGTGGACGCGCAGGTCCGGCTCCGTCTTCCGCTGCGGTTCCAGCACCTTGAACGCCTGGAGTCCGCCGGGCTGCCGGGTCAGCGGCCAGTGGGTGCGCCCGCCCCGCACGATCGGCTTCGACCGCACCCGCGGATCGTCCACCGGCGGGGCGCCGACCAGTTCGTCCAACGGGACCTGGTGCGCCCGCGCGATCGGCAGCAGCAGCTCCAGGCTGGGCTTGCGCAGTCCGGACTCCAGCCGCGACAGCGTGCTGACCGAAATGCCGGTCGACGCCGACAGGCCGGCGAGCGTCGCACCCCGTTCCTTGCGGATCCGGCGCAGCCTGGGGCCGACCTCTGCGAGTACCTCGTCCGTGCCGTCGTCCGTGTCGTCAGTCATGGAGTTCATTGCAGTTTCGGCAAACGCGTTTGTCAATGCGGCACCGATGGCGCGATCGTCGGACGTGGAGGTGGTCACCCATGACCGAGACCGCGAAGTACGAAGTGATCGTCGTCGGGGGCGGTGCGGCAGGGCTCTCCGCCGCGCTAGTCCTGGGCCGCGCCCGGCGCCACACCCTGGTCGTCGACGCGGGCGAGCCGCGCAACGCGCCCGCCGCCCACATGCAGGGCTATCTGTCCCGGGACGGCATGCCGCCCGCCGAGTTCCTGGCGATCGGCCGCGAGGAGATCGCGCGGTACGGCGTCGAGCTGGTCCGGGACCGGGCGGTGGACGTCACGAAGGGTGAGGAGTTCGAGGTGACCCTCGCCGGCGGCGGGACGGTGCGGGCCCGTCGGCTGATCGTCGCCACGGGCCTCCGGGACGAGTTGCCGGGGGTCCCCGGCGTCGCGGAGCGGTTCGGCAGGGATGTGCTGCACTGCCCGTACTGCCACGGCTGGGAGGTCCGCGACCGGGCGTTCGGTGTGCTCGCCACGACGGCGCTGAGCGTGCACCAGGCGCTGATGGTGTCGCAGTGGTCGAAGGACGTGACGTTCTTCCTGCACACGGTCCCGGAGCGGGAGCTCTCGGACGACGACCTGCGCAGGCTCGCCGCGGCCGGGGTGAAGGTCGTGCCCGGCGAGGTCGCGGAACTGGTCGTGGAGGACGACCGGTTGACCGGTCTGCGTCTGACGGACGGTACGCGGCACGCGCGCGAGGTCGTCTTCACCGCGCCTCGCGCGCTCCCGCAGACGGATCTGCTGGAACGGCTCGGCGCCGAGCTGCGCGAGACGCCGTTCGGCGCGTACCCCGTGCTCGACGAGACGGGTCGGACGACCGTGCCCGGTGTGTGGTGCGCGGGCAATGCGATGGGCTTCGCCGAGCAGGTCGTGAATGCGGCGGCCGGCGGCTACCGGGCCGCGGCGACGATCAACGGCGAGCTGCTGATGACCGACCTGGACGCCGCCGTCGGGGTGTAGAGCGGCCGCCTCCGTTGCACCATGGCTGCATGCTGCTTGCCCGGCTGGCCCATGTGTCCCAGGAGGTCGCCGCCACCTCGGCGCGGTCCCGGAAGATCGCTCTGCTCGCCGAGCTGTTCCGGGACGCCGAGGCGGACGACGTGCCGATCGTCATCCCGTACCTGGCGGGACGACTGCCGCAGGGGCGGCTCGGGATCGGCTGGAAGGTACTGAGCCGCCCGGTCGCACCGGCCGCGGAGCCCACCCTGACCGTGCGCGAGGTGGACGCCCTGCTCAGCGCGCTGGGCAAGGTCACCGGCGCCGGCTCACAGGCCGAACGGGCCCGGCTGGTCGGGGAGTTGATGGGCGCCGCCACGGAGGACGAGCAGCGGTTCCTGTTCGGGCTGATCACCGGCGAGGTGCGGCAGGGCGCCCTGGACGCCGTGGCGGTCGAGGGCCTCGCCCAGGCCACCGGGGCGCCGCCCGTGGACGTACGCCGGGCGGTGATGCTCGCGGGCTCCCTGCAGACGGTGGCGCAGGCCCTGCTCGCCGACGGTCCTGCCTCCCTGGACCGCTTCCGGCTCACCGTCGGCCGTCCGGTCCTGCCGATGCTGGCGCACAGCGCCTCCTCGGTGGCCGAGGCGGTGGACAAGCTCGGCGTGTGCGTGGTCGAGGAGAAGCTGGACGGCATCCGCGTCCAGGTCCACCGGGACGGCGACACCGTACGGATCTACACCCGCACCCTCGACGACATCACCGACCGACTTCCCGAACTCACCTCCGCCGCACTGGAGTTGAAGGTCCGCCGCTTCATTCTGGACGGCGAGGTGATCTCCTTCGGCGAGGACGGGCGGCCCCGGTCCTTCCAGGAGACGGCCGGGCGCGTCGGCTCGCGCGTGGACGTCGCGAGCGCCGCCGAGACGGTCCCCGTCGCCCCCGTGTTCTTCGACGCGCTGTCCGTCGACGACCACGACCTGCTCGACCTGCCGTTCGCCGAGCGGCACGCGGAGCTGGCCCGGCTGGTCCCCGAGCCGATGCGGGTACGGCGCACCCTGGTGTCAGGCCCCGAAGACGTGCCGGAGGCGGAGCGCTTCCTCGCCGCCACACTGGAGCGCGGCCACGAGGGCGTCGTCGTGAAGGGCCTCGACGCCGCCTACAGCGCGGGCCGGCGCGGCGCGTCCTGGCTGAAGGTCAAGCCCGTGCACACGCTCGACCTGGTGGTGCTCGCCGCCGAATGGGGCCACGGCCGCCGCACCGGCAAGCTCTCCAACCTCCACCTCGGCGCCCGCAACGCCGACGGCTCCTTCGCGATGCTCGGCAAGACCTTCAAGGGCATGACCGACGCGCTGCTCACCTGGCAGACCGAGCGCCTCCAGGAGCTGGCCGTCGACACCAACGGCCACGTGGTGACCGTACGCCCCGAACTCGTCGTCGAGATCGCCTACGACGGCCTGCAGAAGTCCACCCGCTACCCGGCCGGCGTCACCCTCCGCTTCGCCCGCGTGGTCCGCTACCGCGAGGACAAGCGCCCCGAGGAGGCCGACACGGTCGAGACCCTGCTCGCCACCCACCCGGAGGTGCACCCGTGACGGCCAGGCGCAGCGCGGGCCTGCTGTTGTACCGGCACACCGACAACGGCCTTGAGGTATTGCTGGGCCACATGGGCGGCCCCTTCTTCGCCAAGCGTGACGCCGGGGCGTGGGGCATCCCGAAGGGCGAGTACGAGCCCGCGGAGGAGACCGCCTGGGACGCCGCCCGGCGCGAGTTCCAGGAGGAGCTCGGGCTGGAGCCGCCCGACGGCGAGGCGGTGCCGCTGGGCGAGGTCCGGCAGACGGGCGGCAAGACCGTCACGGCCTGGGCGATCGAGGCCGACCTCGACCCGGCGACGATCGACCCCGGCACGTTCCGGATGGAGTGGCCGCCGAGGTCCGGGCAGACGCAGGAGTTCCCCGAGCTGGACCGCGTGGAGTGGTTCGGGCTGGACCGGGCCCGGGACGTGATCGTCAAGGCGCAGGCCGCGTTTCTCGACCGGCTGGCGGAGCACTCGCAAGAACCGGAGTAACCGTGCAGCCGCCTACGCGTTGCGGTCACCGGCGGCGCGCGGGAAGGTCGAACCAAGCCCGCCCCCAGGAGGTCAGCCATGCCCATCGCGACGGTGAATCCGGCGAACGGCGAGACGCTCAGGACGTACGAGGCCATGGGCGAGGAGGAGCTCGAGCGCCGGCTCCAGCTCGCGGAGGCGACGTTCCGCACGTACCGGACGACAACCTTCGCCGAACGCGCCGGTCTGCTGCACAAGGCCGCCGGCCTGCTCGACGAGATCCAGCAGGACATCGGCCGCGTGATGACCACCGAGATGGGCAAGCCGATCAAGCAGGCCCGCGCCGAGGCGGCCAAGTGCGCCAAGGCGATGCGCTGGTACGCCGACCACGCCGGGGAACTGCTCGCCGACGAGGAACCCTCCGACTTCGACGTCAAGGACTCCGGTGCCTCCCGGGTCCTGGTCCGCTACCGGCCGCTCGGTCCCGTACTCGCGGTGATGCCGTGGAACTTCCCGCTGTGGCAGGTGATCCGGTTCGCGGCACCCGCGCTGATGGCGGGCAACGTGGGCCTGCTCAAGCATGCCTCGAACGTCCCGCAGACCGCCCTCTTCCTGGAGGACCTCTTCCATCAGGCCGGCTTTCCGGAGGGCTGCTTCCAGACCCTGCTGATCGGCTCGGGTGCGGTCGAGGAGATCCTGCGCGACGAGCGCGTGAAGGCGGCCACACTCACCGGCAGCGAGCCGGCGGGCCGCGCGGTCGCCGCCACCTCCGGCGAGATGATCAAGAAGACGGTGCTGGAGCTGGGCGGCAGCGACCCGTACATCGTCATGCCGTCCGCCGACATCGACCGGGCCGCACGGATCGCGATCACCGCGCGCGTGCAGAACAACGGGCAGTCGTGCATCGCCGCCAAGCGTTTCATCGTGCACACGGACGTCTACGACGCCTTCGCCGAACGGTTCGTGGCGGGCATGAAGGCACTGAAGGTCGGCGACCCGATGGAGGAGGACACGGACGTCGGGCCGCTGTCGAGCGAGCAGGGGCGGGCCGATCTGGAGGAGCTCGTCGACGACGCGAACCGCAGCGGGGCGGCCGTGCTGTGCGGCGGCCATCGGCTCCGCCGGCCCGAGCTGCCCGGTTGGTACTACCCGCCGACGGTTCTCGCCGACATCACGCGCGAGATGCGGATCCACCGGGAGGAGGCCTTCGGGCCGGTGGCCACGCTGTACCGCGCGTCCGGTCTCGACGAGGCCGTGCTCATCGCCAACGACTCACCGTTCGGGCTGAGTTCGAACGTGTGGACGCGGGACGAGGCGGAGGTCGACCGGTTCGTACGGGACCTGGAGGCCGGCGGCGTGTTCTTCAACGGGATGACCGCCTCGCATCCGGCGTTCCCGTTCGGCGGGGTCAAGCGGTCCGGCTACGGGCGTGAGCTGTCCGGGCACGGAATCCGGGAGTTCTGCAACATCACGACGGTTTGGCACGGTGCGTGAGCGCTGCGCGGCTAACATCCCGGTTGTGAACCGCGAAGTGACTCTGCCTCTGATCGTCGATGACCGCGGGACCTTGCAGGTGGCTGCGGCCGATGTGAGCAAGTTGTTGCGGACGGTGGGTGGAAGGTGGCTGCACCTTGTCGAGGCCGGGGAGGGCGAGCTCGACGAGGACACGGTTGCTGCGTTGACCATTGAGCTTGCGAAGCTCGCCGATCGAATTGATGTGGCGTGCATTGCGCATAGCAGCGGGGGTGCGCCGTAGGGGGTGCTGTTTGACGCCGTCTGCTGGTTGAGAGCGGCTGATCGCGCCGTTCCCCGCGCCCCCTAGGCCAGTTGCAGCAGCGTCGACCAGAACAGTGACTCGTAGCTTTGCAGCAGGCGGCCGTACTCGTATGCGCGTTCCTCGTTCAGGAAGCCCGCGTCCAAGCCTGCCTGCACCGCAGCCGTCGCCCTCTGGTCCAGTTCGGGCGCGGGTTCCGCGAAGAAGTCGAAGAACGCGCAGGCCTCGTCCTTGAAGCCGTAGTGGATGCGCAGGGCCTCGGCGATTTTTGCGCAATAGCCGCCCCACGCCGAGAAGTTGGCGGTGATCGCGAGGACCGCGTCGGTCGGGGTGGCGTTGAGGGCGAGCCAGGCGACGTAGGACGGGTAGGCCTGGCAGCCCGGCAGCGGGTCGTAGGCACGGGTCCGTGCCTCGTCGATGCCGCAGGCCGCCGCGAACGGCTCCAGCCGCTCCCCTGCCAGGGCCTCGCCCACGGCGAGCATCTCGAAGAACGCGGCGGCGTCCGGCTCCTCCGCGGCGCGTTGCGCCAGGTGGAGGAACGCGCGGCGGTCCGCA
>Ga0307512_10006483_pt1 | contig 11851 bp, 10 predicted proteins | sample 14_EM_MG_FD_200267 | JGI IMG/M metagenome (GOLD analysis project Ga0307512, IMG submission 200267) | Populus trichocarpa ectomycorrhiza microbial communities from riparian zone in the Pacific Northwest, United States - 14_EM | ecosystem: Host-associated > Plants > Roots > Unclassified | place... | reverse complement strand
TCCAGGAGCTCACAAGCCATCCGACGCGTCGGGTGACGGAGAGTCGGATATGGAGCTTTCCGACTCTGACACTTGACGCACTCGCTATCCGATACTGATACCTTAGTAACCTTATTAATTACAGGCGGGCGTCCCTACCTCACCTTCTCGAGCCCTGAAAATCTGTTCCTCAACTAGACTTTCGGGTCGAAGAGATTCTCCTTACTCCAAACCGGTTCCACTGCGCCACCATCAGAAACAAAGGTAGGATCTGGTGGAAGTGGGTAGGGCCGTCATCGCGGTCTTACCATTATCCCTACTGTACGTTGGGTCTCAACCTGTTACCTGTTGGACGCCATCAAATGATATTAGACTTTTGACGAAATTGTGGGAGGAATATATGGGCCTGTCCCGTTACTCTGACTCGGCACTTGGAACACGCAGCTGAAGTGGTGAAACTGAAACCAGACTGGCGGCGGCGGGCAACCAACACTACTGTAGGCATCGCGTCCGCCGGTGCACGTGATGGAAAACCTCTTTTCGGCGATTTCCGCCACGCCACTCAACGCTACGACTGGTGCCACAAGGTAAACTCCTTTCTTGTCCTGACATTGCCTTTGTATGAAAATCCCGAAAACATTGACCTGGCAGCTGGACTGCCCCAACTGCAGAGTCGCAATGTGGAAGTGTTCGATTCTGATGGTGCTGTGATTACCGGTACGTCCTTTCCATTGATCACTTTGTTCGCGGCATTGACATGCGGTCAGGATTCTGGCAGTACGGCACTCTCCAGTGGGGCGAGTTTTACGGATACATAATCACATTCACTGTGACTATGACAACTCGGACAATTTTCCGGTATGACCCGGCACAGCAGCAACACGGCCCTCTCTTGCGATCCTCTCGTAATGGCTGATGAGGCCTGAGGGTCTGACGGTGTGTGACTTACCATTGTTGGGATAACTTTCGTTGTCAGGTTTTCCCGGGAGCGGTGTTATGAAATGAAATACTTGGTTTTATCTGGATCGTGATGCGATAGCCTTATCGTGCGTGTATACATCGGTGACTGCTTCAGCATATACATCAAAACTCCCGGCTGATTTGCCGCCACCCTCTCGGCGTTGTTGAGAAAAGCAACTAGCTCGGAATTTACTCATGTGCGATGCGCCTTCGGCATGCTCTGAATCTCATAGGCCGACCGTCGCCACGATTAGACGTCCGCGTCCGCAGCCATGTGTCTCCCATCATCTCTTCGATGCGTAAAGGAATGTGTTGTAAGGTATGGAGGTGCTGCAACCTCGGAACGGAGTGTTTTCGACCACGTGACAAACTTTCCATGTTTTGTCCTCCGAGGCTCCGCATCCATCGCCTCCTTCTCCTTGTCGTCCCCTCAAGGCCCCTCTCGACTCGTCGCACCTCAAATGCCACATGAATCGCCTACCTTCGTCGGCCAATGCCACAACTGCGGGCCACTTCGACAGCCGTCACTCCAACGTCACGCGCGACGTGCATGACACCTTGCCAGTCGGGCCCTCCTTCGGGATTCATGCGTCGCCGGACTCGCATTTTACTGCATATAGAACCAATTGGGACACCTTGTACGTTTCTTTATTCTCCTTTGTCCTAGAACACCGCTTCGCGCCTAGCGTACATGTACATAACCCCCCCTGGCCTGGCTCCGGCCAGGTACGCAATACAACCCACTTTCCTTTCCTTTCCCGTTCGCGTGCCCACCTCAGGTCGCCCGTTACGTCCGTTACGAATTCCCCAGCTGTGTCGTTGAAGCCACGAGTGCCCATCACGGTCTGCGTCGTTACGTCCTGTCTCGACATCGTTCAAGCGGCTCGCGCGGAGCCCTCTCGCATTACACACACACACACGCACTTTCTCTCCTTCTCTCCTCTCTCCCCCTCGCGCCTTCGCTTTCCCTTCCTCGGATCAGAAGGACAACCCCGAACTCACAAAGTTGGACTTACCATCCTCGCTACAGTGTTGCCCAGGAGTTGAGTGCCGGAGGGCGTGGGTTGAGAGCCTGAGGCAACGATTAGTGTCGCCCAGTCATTTTCACCTAGAAAATGCGTATTCGCGTGTGCGTTTCGTCTGTAACTGCAGTTCACTCAAGGACGCCCACATTGACCCAGCACAGACGTCTCTGAGTACGTCTTTCTAAATTGGCTCGAACCTAGACGCCAAACTGAGCGATGAGAGCCGTCACGCGTCCCAGTTTCGAAGCCTTGATCGTTCTTCCTCCGATCGTCCCTCTCCCGCTTCGCTTCCTCCTTATCGTCGCGCTGTGGCCCTGCCAATCTTTTTAGTATCTCATAGATCTTATCTCCCATCTTCTCCTTCCTCCTGAACTTGCCTGCGCCGGGCTATGTTGGCAAAAAACAATCAATCAACAGTTTCAGATAGGGAAATCGATTTTAATTCAAGGTTGATGTCGTGCGCCATGTGTTGAATTTCAATCATCATTGACGAAGTGGCTTTGGAACGCAAAAGTACCTCAACGTATGCAGTCAAACCTTTGTTTTATTGTAGTAGTAATGGAGGAATACGACTTTACATAGATGGCTGCTAGAGTACTAGTACCGGAGCGCGATTGGGAAGGGAAACGATGCAGGATTGTCAGACGGGCGCAAGTTGGGGCCTGGCACCTGAGGCCTTCGTTTAAACTCGTGAGCTGATGAGCTGAAATCTAATAAACTGTCCTCTCATTTATTGCCGGTGGCATTGGCGGCGGCGCGATTTTTCACTCAATGCGAGTTAGCCCTATCAGGGTTGTCCTGTGCAGGTGCTCGCCTGAGCCCCATCTGGCTGATACCGTCGCTAGGTACCACAATAGTACTGTGATTTCTCGCGGCGCCGACGGGCGTTCGCAAGTCTCAGTCGTCACGGACCTTCTGTAAATTGTCACGTCGCCGTATCCCGAACCTTGCCAAATCCTTGCGGTATCCATCATGCTCTTCTGCAGTTCTTGTACCTATCACACAAGGCACCTTCACGCCACTTCTTGCGGGCATTGTTGTAAGCGTATTGATAGGCTGGAGTCCGCTTGACCAGTCCGTAAAGTAGAACGGCGTGTTCCTACCTTAGTCAGCTGGTGTTTGCACTGATTATTACATAAAGTCCCAGCGAATCCAACATCTGATCATCACCTTCGCCAGTCTTTCTTCCTACAACCCTTTGGCACTATGGCTGCACAACAGGATATCGCCTCACGCCTGGATGTCAAGTTCAGAGTGCTCATTATCGGAAGAGCGAATGCAGGGAAAACATCCATTCTACAGAGGGTTTGCGATACGACGGAGAGTCCGGAGATCTACAGGGTTGGTCGATGGGGAGATCGCTATCAGGTATGTTCTCGTTCCTGATGGGGCTTTCGATCTCATCGTCTAGCCAGGTTCAACTCGACCCCACAACAGAGGTTTGACCGGCTCATTATTGTCGGCGATGGCTGACCTTGAGAGTCCTGCTTGCAGCGTGGCCAACACAATATCAACGACGAACTCATCTTCACAAACCATGATGGCTATATTTTCCACGACTCCCGCGGATTTGAGGCAGGCAGTGAAGACGAGTTGAAGGCTGTACAAGAATTTGTCAAACACAAGTCACAGGAGAAACGACTGAAAGATAGATTGCACGCGATCTGGTCTGTTCTTTCGGATATCTACGGTTGTAGATTCACAAGGTCACGGTTGCTTTTCAGGTACTGCATCCCGATGGACAATAACCGGCCAGGGCTAGATTTAAAGTATTTTGAGGCAATTTGCCCGGACAAGAATGGTATGTCTGTCGAAATGTCGCTCTATGGATAGAGATTGACACCCTGATGTGGCATTTTCAAGTTCCTGTGATAGCTGTGTTTACGAAATACGATCAATTCAAGCGCGACATCAGAATGAAGTTAAAGGATGAAGGCCGTGATCCAGAAATGGATCTCAATGCTGAGGTCGAAATCATGTTCAATCAGCATTATCTGGCCAACCTTTACGGACCTCCCCCGTTTATTCGTTTGGAGAGTGAGTATCGTGATGTTGTTAACTGATGAACGCATGCTGTATTAATATCTGTCCTGCAGAAATGCATAAGCACGGACAACGATGTGCTGGTCTCATTGAAATGACCGCCAATGCTCTCAGTGACGGCGCGGTTGCCCTCATGCTTGTGGCTGTACAGAGGGGTAACCTGGAACTCGGTATAAAGCAGGCCATTGGGCGGTAAGTCCTTATGCATATCAGGACAAGGACGAGATGAGTGTAGTCCCATTCCAGGGCACATCGTGTTATTAAAAAACAAAAAGAAAGTTCAGTTATAAAGAAGATTATTAGATGGTAAGTTCTTGTGTATAGTAGGACAAGGACGAGATGAGCGTGGTCACATTCCAGGACCCATCGTGATTTTGGACAAGGAAATGGGAGTACAGAAGCAGTAATAAAGTCATGCATAACGGCCTTTCCTTCGCTCTGGGTAAGCTGCAATGTCATCATCTAAATTGTCACTTGCTGCTAAAAAGAATGCTACTACTAGTATTGGGTCAATCTTTCCTTGCTTATATCTTATTTTGTGATTTCTCACCCTTTTCTTTCCATGTCCTGACTTTGTCCCTCTCTCTGTGGTCTCCAGTTGGTGAGTGCCCCTTGCTCAGTTGGTTTCTTTCTGTGTCCTGACTTGTCCTGGCTTGTCCCTCCCAATGCGGTCTCCAGTTTGTGAGTGCCCCTTGGTTGGTTGGTTTCTTTCTGTGTCCTGACTTGTCCCTCCCGATGCGGTCTCCAGGGAGTGAGTGTCCCTTGGTTGGTTGGTTTATTTCTGTGTCCTGACTTGTCCCTCCCGATGTGATCTCCAGTTCGTGAGTGCCCCTTGGTTGGTTGGTTTATTTCTGTGTCCTGACTTGTCCCTCCTGATGTGGTCTCCAGTTGGTGAGTGCCCCTTGGTTGGTTGGTTTCTTTCCATGTCCTGACTTGTCCCTCCCAATGTGGTCTCTAGGAAGTGAGTGCTCTTGGTCAGTCAGTTTCTTTCTGTGTCCTGACTTGTCCCTCCCGATGTGGTCTCCAGGAAGTGAGTGCCCCTCTGTCAGTCAGTTTCTTTCTGTGTCCTGACTTGTCCCTCCCGATGCGGTCTCCAGTTTGTGGGTGCCCCTTGGTCAGTTGGTTTTGTTCTGTGTCCTGACTTGTCCCTCCCAATGTGGTCTCCAGTCGGTGAGTGCCCCTTGGTCAGTTGGTTTCTTTCCATGTCCTGACATGTCCCTCCCAATGTGGTCTCCAGTTGGTGAGTGCCCCTTGGTCAGTTGGTTTCTTTCTGTGTCCTGACTGTCCCTCCCAATGTGGTCTCCAGGATGTGAGTGCCCTTGGTTGGTCAGTTTCTTTCCATGTCTTGACTTGTCCCTCCCGATGTGGTCTCCAGGAAGTGAGTGCCCCTCGGTTGGTCAGTTTCTTTCTGTGTCCTGACTTGTCCCTCCCAATGTGGTCTCCAGGAAGTGAGTGCCCCTTGGTTGGTCAGTTTCTTACTGTGTCCTGACTTGTCCCTCCCGATCTGATCTCCAGTTTGTGAGTGCCCCTCAGTCAGTTGGTTTCTTTCCATGTCCTGACTTGTCCCTCCCAATGTGGTCTCCAGGAAGTGAGTGCCCTTGGTCAGTTGGTTTCTTTCTGTGTCCTGACTTGTCCCTCCCAATGTGGTCTCCAGGAAGTGAGTCCCCCCCTCCCCTGGTTGATGTCCTTCCGTATCCTGACTATTTTCCTCCTTCTGCCTTCTCCAGGGAGTATGTACCCATTCAATTTGCTTGTCTATTTTCGATGCACTAACGTGTTCATTCCTCCCTGCATTTTTCAGAAGGTGAACCTTTCTTTTGTATCTGCTTGCTCAGTGTGTTCTCACGTCTTTGCTTCTCTGCACCGCAGATATTATTCAGCAAACTACGATCATTTAACTTCAATGTACTGTTGTTATTTTTTCTGATTTCAGCTTGGTTTCACCAATGCACATTTAGCCACCTCTCTGTATATCTAGTGACAACACCCACCACACCATGATCGGTATATTTCTGCTATATGCATCTGTATTTTCTAACATCCAAAATAGTGATAATTCTTATTCTGGAGCGTGCCTCCCTTTTTTATGGCTCCCCATCCTGTCCTACTCTCGAGGATGCTTTGGATCAGGCATGTTCCCAATACAGATCTTCTGATACTCATAATGCAGTCAAAGATCAGTTTTCACTACCTCCCAACCAATATTCTATTTTGCAATTCACAGAATTTGTACTTAGTCATCGTCTCTGATAATTACTCTTTACTTTCTGCTATTCATCATTTTGTCTGATTTGCATGGGCTGGTTTTACGTCTGTAAACAGAAGAGAATAGTCCCTATGATAAACACAGATAAAGTGACTTCTTAAATTGATTTGATAGTTTGTGCTTTCGGATTGCATGCTGAATAGCACCAGAACAAGGAAAAATACAACGAACCTGTAGTTTACCCTGTCAGTTTAGGTTGTTTTCGGGCACTAATCGTTCAGCCGTTGGCTAACCGAGTGCAAGGCGGCCCGCCACTGCATATTGTATTAAGCCCTCGCGCTCTGCCCTTTACTTAACAGGGATATCACACTGGACGGATTCTCTGGCAGGACAAATTCCCCACATCAGGAAAAACCTCACTTGTTAATTACAGTTAATCCGCGTTAGCGAGCTAGGCACACACCAAATTAGGAAGATAGGTGCTAGGTGGCGCTAGGCACATACCAAATTAGGACAACATTAACAACGTTTAACATGAATTAACACTTGAGGGTTTTCCTGATGCAGTTATTGCCATCAATCCCGCAGAGTCGAATAACGAGGCAGCTCTCGGGTCGCTGGGGTACTGGTCATCCACCAGCCTTCCAAAACCAGAGGTCGGATTCGAAGTTCGAATGGAAGAGGGATAATGCAAATGACGCCGTCTGTTGGCGGTCTCGCGCGCTCTTTCTTTTCACTAATTTGTCAGTCCGTCCAATTCTGGGTCCTCCCACCCCCAAATCACACACGCACTCACTGAGAAAATTCCCAAGGCTACGGTGGTCCGCCGACATGAAAGTTGAAGCGAGGTTAAAGGACCTGCATGTGAGAACGTAAGGCAGACCTGAGTTCAGAAAATGGGAGGGAAGAAGTTGTATTAATCAACTGATCAAGTAAGTCCCAAGGGAGCTTAAATACAGGAGATGAAGGAGCACAGGAGGACACAGGACGCGAGTAAGGATGAGTGGGGAGGCAATGAGAGAGTATAGCATTAGTATGAAGTCTGAGAATCAGAGAGGAAAAGAATGCCGAAACCAGTATAGTACAGTTACCGGAAATGGGGAACAATAGATGGAGCCACATGAAATCCGAAATCCATTGCTGTGAACGGAGGTGAGGTCGCGTCGGATGTGAGATCGGGTCGACCAAGGCTGAGAGCAAGTGGCAGTGACGAGGAGCAAGAGGTTTCCGTGTCCAACGGCGCAGTCCGCCCTACAAAGTAGCAAAAGGTGTGTTCTGTCGACGCTGTCCAGTACGTCCCAAGGCAAAAGAGATAACCACGGCAAACTTGATGATTGCACGAAAAGAATGTCAGATCAAAAGAATGATAGGCGAACAACAACAGGGCGAATGAGTCTGGAGGAAACTGGTAGGCAGACGCGGTGCATGAGTGGCACTGGTGACAGGTGGGAATTGGGAAACAAGCCAGGCAGAGAAAACGGCAGTCCTAGTGTTTCAGAAATTCTTCAGGAGATAAACGATAACTGTAGTAGCTTGCTAAAGACCATGAATAAAGGTAAGAGAGACCGTGTCAGCCAGAGATGAATAGTTCACATACATGAGCCTGAGGAGCCGCCCATCACAACTAAGTATAGTGATTGAACGTCACATCTCGGAACCGCAAAGTCCAAAAACGTCCACCTTTTCTCTCTGCAGTACTCTCTGGCAAACGGGACAATGATCATATATGCCAGTTGACTTTATGAAGCGAAAAACCAAAGAAAAGGTGAAGCCGCCGCGTAGTGATGGTCCACGGCCCGGCTCAAAGCCCTTAAGCGCTTAAGCCCGGGTAGCCCGGGATTTCAGCGCTTCAGCGCTCAGCGCCTGCAGGGTATGAAAGTCACTACCAACGATCACGCAACAACTGTACAGTACAGTACAGTTTTACAGCCATGCGTGAATGATCTCCCGCCTTCCGATCTGTCCCTCTGACTTGCTTGCCTCACCTTAAACCCTTCGTTTTCACACTTGCCGCACCATCGCCACCTTTCCTCTAACAGTCAAGTTGCCCCTCTCGAGTCTCGTTGCACCCCAATCCCCATGGCCAAAGACCTGCGGATCGCCCACATCACATCGGCCGCCGTCAAAAGAATGAAAGACTACCTCTCCATGTAGCACACATCGCTCCCAATCGTCCCCCGATCTGTATTATTAGGAGACGACTTTACTGTATATGGGCTCATCCGGGACTCTTTCTGTACGTTCTCCACCTCCTTTTGTCTAAGACTTGACTTTTTGATCTCCATTCTTCACCTTCCCGGTTTTCCTTAGACCTTTACCAGCAAACGTCGCCGCGCCTCCATCACCCTTGCACTCGCTGTCGCATACTTTACAACGATTCAGTACGTAACCGATTTCGAGCGTATGTTCACGGACACCGCTTCGGCCGAACGCGCGTACGGAGATTTGATCTACATCGCCATGCAGGTCCGGTGCCGGCACCACCTCATTCGTTCTTACTTTCTTTCCCTCTGCTGTCTCATCTCACCCGTAGAGTACTTGTCCCTACTGCCTCACCTCATATAAAGCCTTCTCGCCTGGCCTTGTCAAAGGCAGGCCATTTGGACCCCCCTTTCGTGTTGTGTGCTTTCGCCCTCGCGCTCACCCTCACTCGCTCGCTCTCTTGCCCTCTCCTGCCGCAAGGACTCTAACGCCTGCTAAGTTTTTCCCTTCGCGGATTCTCACCGCTTTGGAAGCACGGCCTTTTTGTTCTCTTATTTTCGGACTCACCAACGTGGACTCACTCACTTTGAAGCCCGGGCTCAAGCCCAAGCTCAGCCCGAGCCGTCCACCAGGGCCCGGCCTCCAAGCTTTTGTGAGCCCGAGCCCTACTAAGCCAAGCCCAAGCCGGGGCTTTTGAGCCCAGCCCGGCCCTGGACATCATGATTCATCCATGGATGTGTCTGTGTTCGACGATTGCGATGCGTACAACTGCGACATACCCTCCGGCTTAATCTGTGCCAAGAAAAAAAAGATTCAGGTCTTGCAATCTATCGTGACGGATGACAATCAACGTACCCCATCGCCCTTATTCCCACCCCATGTTCTTGCGACAATAGGAATGCTTCATCGAAGATGATAATCAAACTCACACCCTGACAGTTGACTAGACAATCGACCAAGAAGGTGATCACACTCTCCGAGCAGAAGTCCAGCGCTTCCGCAGTCTCCAATGCCGTGCCAGAAATTTGGCCAGAGCGAGTTTAAGTTCGAGAGGTCAACAATCTAGGAGGAGCTGCCATACTGAGACATGTCAAGGGATATCTCAGTTGAGGCGGATTAGCGCACCTGATTGTCTTTATGGTTGACCGTGTTCGAAGAGGATTTGTTGGCGGGACCCATGGGTCATACACACACGGTGCGTCCGGCCGATTCACCCTCCACTGGCACTTGGCTTCACCCCGGCATCAAAATCTCGATGTCTTGCACGTCTGGTGAGCACGTGGACTTTCCTCTGGAGACAACTCGACAGACTCCGCCCTAACCAATGCATTAGACGCTGTATATTATATGTGGGTTAATCCCACTATTACTTATATATGGTTCTGTTATACAACAATGATCACTAAATCCCGACTAACGTAGCACTGTTTTCAGCGTTCCCGTCGCTCGGCGACGGAGAATACCGTTGGAAGTCAGGGGTGCGGATTGAGTACCAGCCACCCTTAGAAGCATCCTTTCGTTCGTAATCGTAAAACAAGCAAGCACATTATAGGCGTGCGAATGTGGATGGCACATTCGAGTCCGCTCCGCAAGTGACAATTCAGTGGCGCTCAGATGGCGGTGGGGCTAGAGCGGAACGTTGGCGTGCTTCTGTTCTCATGCTCGGTGCTGTAAAAGCTACTGCCAAGACTGGCTGGTCGTGCGGCATAGTGCGGGACGCTTTCGGCCGGCTTAGAGATCATGAATCCTGCAATCAAGAAAAAGCACAGATTAAGGACAAAAAAAAAAAATCGTACGACCCGAGATGGCTTCTGGCGCGTACGTACCCTTCAGACCAGCTTGCTTCTCGCCATGTCTGCCAAAGCCAAGGCCGTTCGACTTCTCATCGCCCTCAGAAGTCTCCGCTTGCTTTCCGCCAAAGAGGGAGGGGCGGAACTTGGGGGCGGCAATATTTCCGGTGTGCACGGGGAGCGTACCGGCATCGTCGCCGCCCGCTCTCCAAATGCGGATGCTACGCTTGGGCTTTGCGTGCTCTCGGAAGATGAGGCCAAGCGTCATGTTCAAGCAGCCCACCGAGAAGAGGAAAAACGCAGTGACGAGCGTGAACTTGCCGACGTGGTGGGAGAGAACCGCGGCTCCGATGCTAAATGGGGCGGGCGATCCAACACAATCCGAGCTCAGTTGCGACGAGCATGGCAAGAAGGAAGGGGGAAAATAAGACGTACAGTCCCTGGAAGATCCCGAGCGAGCCAAGGCCAAATTGCGAACCGAGCACCGGGAAAAAGCGATCGAAGAAGGACATCGGCCAGGAGATCTCGGATAAGACGAGGAAGACGAGCTGGAAGATGATGAAAAGGCGATTGACGACTGCCCAGAGGGCACCTGCTGGCTGATCGGGAACGGTGCTACCTCTGGAAAAAAAACCGGGTCAGTATGGCCCGTACATTAGGCAAGTACACGAGGGGGACAAGCGCACCCTACGTAGCCGCAAGTTCCGTTGTTGGAACGTGGTTCACCTTGGGCCTTGTTGACGGCCCGAACATCTGACACCATAGTGACGATACTGCTTGCAAACGCGAGCAACAATGCGACGATGCTCAGCACCCGGACGGCATTGAGGCCATAAAAAATGTCTAGGGAAATTCGACAACGTTAATCGGTCTTGAGTGCTGAGCGCAAAAAAAAAAGGACATACGAGAACGAGAAGACATTTTGCAAGCGGATGGTAAGAAGATAGAGAGGTGAGAATGTTAGTGATAAAGTACAATATACAGTGTTCCAGCACCGTATGTGATGAAAGTAACCCCAAGTCGAGGGGATTGGAAAAAAGAACCGATCGGGGATGAGGAGAAGGGGGATGTCAAGATGGGAACTCGCCGCTAGCAGGTTTCAATTTTTAAAGGCCAGGTGTCATTGAAATGTTTTATTGTCCTACGCATACGCATAACGCCCAACTCGGAGACAAGACTTGAGCGAAGTGCCGTAAGCGGGAATGTCCTTTGCCCTCCATTGTTCTAGGGCAAAGCGGGGGTCCAAGACCGTTCGCATATCAACGGGATTGTTCATCGCACTTCGCGTCGTCATGTTGAGTCAGAGAAGCAAGCACAGGCTCGCTGCAGTACAAAAGGGTGCTCGGGTGGTGTGACTAAAATCTAGTATTTTGTATTCAGTGTCACCACGTGGGCGAGAATGACACGGTGATACGGTGGCGAATGCCGTCCTTGTATTTGAGCTATCGTTTGGTCCCGACGAAAGGAAGGGATAAAGGCATGAGAGCATAAATAATCCGATGACCTCTTGTAATGGTAAGAACTATGTGGGGGAAAATGCCAGGGATAAGGGGACATAATCGTTTGTGTCCGTGAAATGAAAACAGAATAAGGCGAAGGCGGAGTGTGAAACCGTAAAAAAAAAAAGAAATGAATCATTCAAGACG
>Ga0307512_10006481_pt1 | contig 11852 bp, 7 predicted proteins | sample 14_EM_MG_FD_200267 | JGI IMG/M metagenome (GOLD analysis project Ga0307512, IMG submission 200267) | Populus trichocarpa ectomycorrhiza microbial communities from riparian zone in the Pacific Northwest, United States - 14_EM | ecosystem: Host-associated > Plants > Roots > Unclassified | place... | reverse complement strand
TCATGTCCCGCACCGCGCGGGTCGTCAACGCGCGCCGCCACTGCTCGGCCGCCAACTTGGCCACCTCGGTCTCGGCCTCGGCCGCGCCCTTCAGGTCCGCGAGCCGCTTGTCAGCCTTCGGGCCGGGCCGCGCCGGGCCGAACTCAGCCTCGGCCCGCGCCACCGCCAGCCGGACCAGACGCAGCCACGGACGGCGGCGCATCCCGGGCAACAACAGGCCCGAGCCGAGCGCGGCCGGCCTCGGCACCGTGTTGCCGTACCGGGCCACAGCCGCGACCGCAGCCAACGCAACCGCGACGAACGCCTTGTTGACCTGGCTGAACCACGCGGCCACCGCCGCACGACATGCTGCGGCGATGCCTTCTGCCTGGGCGCTTGACGCGGCCAACAGCTGCTGCAGGTTGGAGGGGATGAAGTTGTGCGTCTGGGCTGGCTCCGCGCCGCCGGCCTGCAGCGACACGCCCGAATTTGGACAAAGGAGACTCAGCCCGGGGTGCTCGGCTATCCTTGCCCCTAGGCGTTTGGCACCGGCTTCTGGGCACGCAAAAGCCCGCTCGGTGGTCCGGATGTCGTGGGAAGGTCCTCGCGCGTTGGCTGGCAATCCGTAGCGCGGGGACCTTCATCTATTTACGTAAGGCGTGCTCCTCGTATGTCGGGGTCACGGCTATCAGGCGCTGATCTGCAAGCGCTGCTGAAGGTCAGGGTGGAACCGCACGGGGTCCCCGTGAGCCTGCCCGACGACGTCCACGATGTAGTCCTGCAGATTGTCGTAGCCGGCATCGATCCGCGCCTGCTCGATCGTGTCGTACAGAGCCCGCGGGAAGCGAACCGTCTGCGGTTTGCGGTCGCCTTTAGAGCGGCGCCCCGGCTTTCCCTTTCCAGCCATGACACATATAGATAGCGGAAACCGAAACCACATCGGGGGATCTTGACGGCGTGTCGTGACGCATCGTGTACAGCGCACTGCGGTTCGCCACACAAAATCGCGGGTATGACCTGCGGTTTTGCAAGATGACGCTCCCCACACGCTCCGAACAATTTTTTCGGCACGGTGAGTCGCGTGCCCCCTTCGGTCAGACATGGGCTCCTTACCGACACTCCGAGTTCGACGTGTCGCGTCCGTAAATGGCGTCCTTCTCCCGAGCGTGACCCCAGCCCCAAAGTAGCGGTGAGGTAGATCACGGTTGCGGTTCGTAACCGTCACGGGTCGGCCGTACCAGGTCGTAGCGGCGGTCCGCCGCTCGATCGTGTTGCCTGTTCTCGGTGATCGATCGGGTGGAAGGGCGGCTGGGATGCGTCGTGAGTGGGAGCCGGAAGAGGTGATCGCTGCGTGGACGTTGCTGGACGGCGACTGGGAGTTGGTGGGTAACAAGACCAGCGCCACGCGGCTGGGCTTCAGTCTGATCTTGAAGTTTTTCGAGCAGGAGGCGCGGTTCCCGCGGCATGCCGGCGAGGTCCCCAAGGCTGCGGTGGATTACGTGGCGGGGCAGGTCAAGGTCGATCCGGAGTTGTTCGCCGGGTACAAGTGGGCGGGCAGCACGATCGAGTACCACCGCAGGCAGATCCGCGAGGCGCTGGGGTTTCGGGAGTCGACCCGCGCGGATGAGGACGCGTTGATCGCGTGGCTGGCCACCGAGATCTGCCCGATGGTGCTGAGTGATGAGGGTGTGCGGGCGGCGATGCTGGCGCGTTGCCGGGAGGTGAAGATCGAGCCGCCGGGCCGCACCCGCGTGGAGCGGATCCTGGGCGCCTGCCGGGCCCGATTCGAGAAGGCGTTCTGCGAGCAGGTGACGGGCCGGTTGTCGGCTGAGTCCACCACCGCGCTGGGCGAGTTGGCCAAGGGCACCGACGGGTTCTTGGCCGAGCTGAAGTCCGATCCGGGTCGGCTGGGGCTGGAGACGCTGCTGGAGGAGATCGTCAAGCTGCGGCGGGCCAAGGCGCTTGGCCTGCCGGCGGATCTGTTCGGCGGGTTCTCCGACAGGCTGGTGGCCTCTTGGCGGGCGCGGGCGATGGCCTCGCACCCGTCGGATTTCGAGGCGAATGGCGAGCCGGTCCGGCTGACGCTGGTGGCCGCGTTGGCGTGGTCGCGGACTGCGGAGATCACCGACGCTCTGGTGGATCTGCTGATCGGTCTGGTGTCGAAGATCAATACCAAGGCGGAGCGGAAGGTCGAGCAGGCGATGTTCGCCGAGGCCAAAAAGGTGCACGGCAAGACCGCCAAGCTGTACTCGATCGCCGAGGCGTCGCTGCGGCGGCCGGATGAGTCGGTGCGCAAGGTGGTGTTCCCGGCGGTCGGGGAGGGCACGTTGCGGGCGCTGGTGGCCGAGGCCAAGGCTGATGAGAAGGCCTACAAGGCGCGGGTGCGTACGGTGCTGACCTCCTCTTATTCCTCTTACTACCGGCGGATGCTGCCCAAGCTGCTGGCCGCGATCGAGTTCAAGTGCAACAACACCGCCTACCGGCCGGTGATGGACGCCCTGGACCTTTTGGCCCGGTACGCCGATGTGCCGAACAAGGTCCGCCACTACGACGCTGCCGACAAGGTCCCGATCGCCGGCGTGGTGCCGGATGGGTGGCTGGAGGCGGTGGTGGATGGCGGCGGGGTGATCGAGCGGGTCTCTTATGAGTTGTGCGTGCTGGTGGCGTTGAAGAATGCGTTGCGCCGCCGGGAGATCTACGTCGCCGGCGCCACTCGCTGGCGCAATCCCGAAGAGGACCTGCCGACCGATTTTGAGGACAACCGCGACGTGCACTACGCGAACCTGCGCCAGCCGCTGGACGCCGGAGTGTTCATCGCCGCGATGAAGGAGGCGATGCGCGGCTCGATGGCCGAGGCCGCGGCCGCGATCTCCAAGAAGCGCTCGGGCGGCACGAAGGTCAAGACCCACCGCGGGGAGCCGCGCTGGCACGTCCCGGACCTGGGCAAGCTGGAAGCCCCGGCGAACCTGCGGGCCCTGCACGCCGAGGTCACGGCACGGTGGGGCATCATCGACCTGCTGGACTTCCTCAAGGAGTCCGACTTCGTCACCAAGTTCACCGACGCCTTCTCCACCGTCGCCACCCGCGAGAACACCCCGCGCGAGGTGATCCGCAAACGGCTGCTGCTGGTGCTGTACGCACTCGGCACCAACATCGGGATCAAGCGGGTCGCCGACGGCGGCAAGCACGGGGAGACCGGCCGCACTACGCGCAACCCGGTACCTGTTCGTCAACCGCGACAACCTGCGCAACGCGATCGCGACCCTGGTGAATGCGACCTTGAAGATGCGCGATCCGCACTGGTGGGGTGATGGCACCGCGTGCGCGTCCGATGCCAAGAAGTTCGGGTCCTGGTCCTCGAACCTGATGACCGAGTACCACGTCCGCTACGGCGGCCACGGCGTCATGATCTATTGGCACGTGGAAAAAAAGTCGGTGTGCGTGTACTCCCAGCTCAAGTCATGTTCAGCGTCGGAGGTCTCAGCGATGATCGAGGGCGTGCTGCGGCACTGCACCGACGCGAGCATCGACCGGCAGTACACCGACACCCACGGCCAGAACCTGGTCGGATTCGCGTTCGCGCACCTGCTGGGGTTCAAGCTGCTGCCCCGGATGAAGAACGTCGCCCACCAGAAGCTGGCCCGCGCAGGCGCCGACGACCCGGTGCCGGACTGCGTGGCCGAGATGGTGTCGGACAAGATCATCAACTGGGAGCTGATCGCCCAGCAGTACGACCAGATGGTCAAGTACGCCACCGCGCTGAGGCTGGGCACGGCCGAGGCAGAACAGGTACTGCGCGGCTTCACCCGCGGCGGCCCCAAACACCCCACCTACCGGGCGATCGAAGAGCTCGGCCGGGCGGTCAAGTCGGTGTTCATCGCCGAGTACATGTCCTCTGAGGAGCTGCGCCGGGAAATCCACGAAGGCCTGCAGGTGGTGGAGAACTGGAACTCAGCCAACTCCGACCTGTTCTACGGCAAGGCCGGCACCATCCCGGGATCGGACAAGGAGAACCAGGAGGTGTCGATGCTCGCGCTGCACCTGCTCCAATCCGCCCTGGTCTTCGTCAACACCCTGCTGGTCCAATCGATCCTCAAAGAACCCGAGTGGGCCGGAAAACTCACCGACGCCGACAAACGCGGGCTGAGCCCCCTGTTCTGGTCACACGCCAACCTCTACGGCACCATCGAGATCGACATGGACACCCACCTCGACCTCGGCCTCGCCGCCTGATCAGCAAGCCGCCGCAACGTGGCCAACTCTGCCGGGCCGATCGCGCGGGGGGCCTCCGGTGCGTTTCTTTCCAGGCAGCATCCGCCCCTCGGCTTCGCGGCGCTCGGCCGCGGCGATCCCTTCGGCCTGGCGCTCGGCGCGCAGCTCGTGCTCGGCCGCTGCAGCGAGCACGGCGAACATGAACCGGCCTTCTCTAAATCGGATAATGGATGGGAGAGTTGTCGGTGCCCCTCGGCAGACTGGCGTGTGCACGTTCGACGCCGGCTACCGAGGGGTTCCGCATGCATCAGACCCAGTTCTGCGCGTTTCTTGGGCACGACTGTGCCACCGAGGACTGGTTGGGGGTGCAGGCCTGGGAACGACGGGCGCTGGTGCTGGCGTCCCAAGCGCACTTGCTGTCGTGCTGGATCGCCGAGGACGCGCCGGAAGGTACGGCCGTCCCGGCGCTCCAGCTCGCGGCCCGTGAGTACGACGCGCCGGCCGACAGCGGGGCGCCGAACTTGGCGACGGCGTACGAGTGCGGGCTGTTCCCACACATCGATCCGGCGTCGAACACCGCCAGGCAGGCGCTGAGGCTGCATGCCATCGACAAGGAGGAGTTGCAGCGGCTCATCTGGGAGGAAGTGCTGCGCCCGTGGCCCACAGGCGAGACCGGCGCGAGCGAACGGGTCATGGCATTGGGCCGTGAGCTCCTGGAGGAGCTGACGCATTACTTTCGGGATGCCTTTGTCGCCGAGACGGTGAACTTCACCGACAACAGGCCCGTCTCGGGGGAGTTGCATCTCGTGGTGGCGACCTCCGGTGACGAGCTGACACGGCTGAGTGTGCTGCGGTCCGCACCCGCGCCGGTGCGGCGCGGGCGCCTGATCCCCGATCCGGCGTGCTCCTTCGGCGGCCATGCGTGCCCCGACGGGCATCTGCTCGACGATGACGCCGCGGATCGCGCGCATGTGGCGTTGCGTGCGGTCAGTGCGGGCGTGACGCTGAGCCTGAGACTGCCGGTCACTAACAACCGCCACATCTCGTTCGACGTGAAGCTTGCCCCGCACGGCCTGGCAGTCGTGGACCCGGAAACCGTGGACGCCTGGCTGTCGGACTGCCCATGGACGAGCGAACTCAACGGCGACGAAAAGCCGTTCGACGTCGCCGAGTGGTATGCCGCCCTGGACGGGCTTTACACCGAATGCATCAACTACTACGTCGACAACACCGAGGACATCGACGACTACTCCATCGTCTACGCCGGCGTCCTCAGCGGCGAGATGCTCGGGGAACTCCTCGATGTCCCACTGCGCCGAATCTCCGGCCCTAAGCCCCAACGCGCCCTCCACATCACCGGCTCCTGCGACGACGTCGACTGGCTCAGCATCGAGCAGCCCTCCAGGTTCGTCGTCGTCGGCCCCACTGAGGCGATGTTCCTGCAGATCGACGCCGACGCCTGACCACGCTCGACGTCCCTTCGAAGTCGGCCTGTTGTAAACGAAGCTGCCAGGAAGTACACGCGATCGCATTGATGCTGGTCAGCGGGGTGTTGCGGGTTTGGTGCGCAGGTACTGGTAGACCGTCTCGCGACTGATCCCGAACTGTTTGGCCAGCGTGGTCTTGGTCTCCCCCGCGGCGGCCCGGTCGGCTTGGTCACGTATCTGGTCCGGGGTGAGGGAGCGGCGGCGGCCCTTGTAGGCGCCGCGTGCTTTGGCCGCGGCGATGCCCTCAGCTTGGCGCTCGCGGATGAGGGCGCGTTCGAACTCGGCGAAGGCGCCCATGACCGACAACAGCAGGGTGGCCATCGGCGTGTCCTCCCCGGTGAATACCAGGCTCTCCTTTGCGAACTCGACCCGCACGCCGCGGCCGGTGAGCTCGCGCACGATGCGACGAAGGTCGTCGAGGTTGCGGGCGAGGCGGTCCATGGAGTGCACGATCACGGTGTCGCCGTCGCGGACGAAGCGCAGCAGCTCCTCCAGGTGGGGCCGCTCGCGGTCCTTTCCCGACGCTTTGTCGGTGAACACCCGGTCCAGCCGCACGCCGTCGAGCTGCCGCCCGGCGTTCTGATCTGTGGAGCTGACCCTGATGTAGCCGACCCGCTGTCCCGACATGGCGTGGCCTCCTCAACCTGGCGATGTGTCAGGTTGAACTCTGAGACCTTCAGAATCAGGTGTCCAGAAATGCGCCAACCAGCCCTATCTTGACGGCCGTGGCCGGCTTGGTCTGACGTCTGGTTGGGGTGTACCCCAACCAGACACCAGGCAAGTTACTCGCAGATACCACCAACGGCTGTCCGCGGGTTCCTCAAACCCCGGCGTCCCTACTTTGGGGCTGGGGTCACGTTCGGGAGTAGGACGCCAGCTCCGCCCGCCGACGGACGGCCGCTCCGTATACGCACCGCTCGGCCCAGACCGGCGGGAAGTTCAACGGAGCTGCCTTTGACCCGCCCGTACGGCGGCGGATTCCGCTGTTCTGCGGTCGTTAGGGTTGACCGGGAAGTTCGGCCTTCAGCAGATGATTCTGCGGAAAGGGGTGCCGTGGAGTCGCTGGCGTCGGGAGATCCCGCGCACGTCGGTCCGTACGAGTTGCTCGGCCGCTTGGGTGCCGGTGGGATGGGGCGGGTCTATCTCGGTCGTTCCGCCGACGGCCGGCAGGCGGCCATCAAAGTCGTCCGGCCGGAGCTCGCCGAGGAACGCGACTTCCGCCGCCGGTTCGGGCGCGAGGTCAACGCCGCTCGCGCGGTCGACGGCCGGTACACCGCCGCGGTCCTGGACGCCGACCCCGACGCCGAAACCCCGTGGCTGGCCACCGTCTACATTCCGGGCTCCTCCCTGGCCGACCACGTCGCCGACCACGGCCCGATGCACGAGGGCGAGCTGCGCCGGCTGGCCGCGGGCCTGGCGCACGCGCTCGCCGCGATCCACGCCGCCGGGCTGGTCCACCGCGATCTGAAGCCGTCGAACATCCTGCTCGCCGACGACGGCCCCCGCGTCATCGACTTCGGCATCGCCCGAGCGGCTGAGGCCAGCGCCTTGACCCGCACCCGCGTGACGATCGGATCACCGGGCTACATGTCACCCGAGCAGATCAACGGCCGGCCGGTCCATACCCCCAGCGACGTGTTCTCTCTCGGCGCGGTACTCGCCTACGCCGCCACCGGCCGGTCGCCCTTCGGCGCGGGCGCGACCCCAGCCCTGCTCTACCGGGTCGTACACAACACCCCCGACCTGGCCGAAGCCCCCGCCGCGCTGCTGCCAATGATCACCGCCTGCCTGGACAAAAACCCCGAGGCGCGCCCGACCGTACGCCAGGTCCTGGCCACCGTCGCACCACCGGTCATGGTCCCGCCGACCATCGCCGAGCCGGCGGACACACGCGTCGCGACCACCGTGTTGCCGGCCGCCCCGGCACTCGGCCGCCGGCGCCTCCTGATCGCCGGCGGTACGGCCGCGGTCGCCCTGACCGCCGCGTTCACCGCCCCCACGCTGCTCACCGGCACCCGTAAGCGATCCGGGAGCCGAAGCGACCAGTCCACCACCCCGCCCCTGGCCGCCACGCCGCGGATCCTCTGGCAGCGGACGAGCACCATCAGGTCCGAGACCATCGCCGCCACCGCCAAATCGGTCCTGGTCGTCGAAGTCGGCTCCGACGATGCGCTGGACGATGTGCTGTCCGCCCTGGATCCCGCGACCGGCGCGCAGCTCTGGAAGTGGCCCAGCCCGGACAGGGCAGAGAAGGTGGGCGGCATCTTCCAGGTTCGGCGTCCTCCTCCCGAACGTGTCCTCAGGGCCAAAGTGGTTTTGAGGTAGATCACGGTTGCGGTTCGTGATCGTCACGAGTCGGGTGTACCGCCTGGTACGGGCCGTGGGACTATCCGGCCGAGAATTCCCGCTAAGGCTGGCTGGGGCGATGGTCCGGTGACGGGCGCACGTACGGGGGGTGCGGCCGGTTGGGTGGCCCCGGGCTGAGACGCCCGGGGCCACCCAACCGGTCCCACCCCATGAGTGGCTTCGCGCCGTCCGATCCGTGGTGGCGCGAGGGCTTCCCGACCGCCCTGTTCATCCTGCTGACCGCAGAGCGGTGGTGAAGCCGAACCGTCCGCGCCCGGGTGGAGCAGGACCACAGAGATCATTATTGGTCTGATTTCTCCTATAGTGGCGTGATCAGCGGCGGAGGATTCATTTAGGGGTGGAGGGCCGATGGCGGGCGCGGAGGGAGAGCTTGCGCTCGGTATCTTCTCGGCCATCTCGCGCTACATGCGGGCAGTTCCTGCGGGCATGGCCCGTGTCGGCCAGCGGTTGGGCTCCGGGGCGGCTTTTGTCACCAGGCCGTATTCGACCCCGTTGATCCAGCGGCTGGCCAAGGCCGATCCCGTGGATGTGGCCTCGGGAGAAGTGCTGCTGTCCCAGACCGACGTGGAACTGCCGGGAGTGCTGCCCCTGGTGTTGTCGCGTACGCACATTTCGTCGTACCGCCTCGGGGGGTGGTTCGGCGCGTCGTGGGCTTCGACCTTGGATCAGCGGCTCGAGGCCGCCGGTCCAGGTTTGCGGTTCGTGGGCGCCGATGGCATGGTGCTGGACTTTCCCATTCCGGCGGCCAGCGCTTCTGTCGCGCCCATGGACGGTCCGAGGCTGTCGCTGCGCCGCGACGGTGGCGGATTCGCGCTCTCCGATCCGACCGGCGACAGCGTGCTGCGGTTCGAGGGCGGTCCCTCGGTGTTCCGGCTGACCCGCGTCGAAGACCGCAATCGGAACCACATCGACGTCGGGTACGAGAGCGATGGTTCGATCGCGCGGATCGAGCACAGTGGCGGTTACCGGATCGACGTGGAGACCACCGCCGGGCGCATCACCGGTTTCCGGCTGCGAGACGCGGTACTTGTCCGCTTCGGCTATGACGGGGCCGGGAATCTGGCGAAGGTCACCGACCCATCGGATCGCTCCTTGTTGTTCTCCTATGACGCCGAGGGGCGGTTGACCGGTTGGCGGGACCGCAACGACTGCTGGTACCGCTACACCTATGACGAGGCCGGACGGTGCGTACGGGCCGAAGGGAAGGGCGGGTTCCTGACCGCGGCCTTCGAATACGGCCCGCAGGCTCGTTGGAGCGCGATGACCGACTCGCTGGGACATCGCCACCGCTTCGAGTTCAACGAACGCGGCCGGGTGGTCGCCGAGGTGGACCCGCTCGGGAACACGACGGCGTCGGAGTGGGACGTGCGGGACAGGCTGCTAGCGCGCACCGACCCGTTGGGGAACACCACCCGCTATGAGTACGACGACAACGACAACATCGTCGCGGTCGAGCGTCCCGACGGTCACCGGCTCGGGGTGGAGTACAACGAGCTGAACCTGCCGGTGCGCATCACCGAGGCGGACGGCTCGGCCTGGCGGCAGGAGTACGACGAGCGGGGCAACCTGACGGCGGTCATCGACCCCCTCGGTGCGGAGACCCGGTACGGCTACGACGAATGCGGCCGGCTGTGCTCCGCAGCGGCCACGGCCGGCGGTACCGCGCAGATCCGCCCGAACGCGGCCGGTCTGCCGCTGGAGGTCGTGGATGCGGCGGGCACGGTCACCCGGTACGAGTGGGATGCGTTCGGGCGGCCGTCGACGATCGAGGGCTCGGCGGAGGAACCGACCCGGTTCGGGTGGACGGCCGAGGGCGAACTGGCCTGGTGGTCGGGGCCCGGGTCGGCGGTCGAGCGGTCCCGGTACGACGGCGAGGGCAACCTTCTGGAGCACACGGACGGGGCCGGGCGTGTCACGCGGTACGCGTACACGGACTTCGATCTCCTCAGCGCCCGCATCGACCCGGACGGCGCTCGCTGGGAGTTCCGTTACGACACCGAACTGCGGCTGGTCGCGGTCACCGACCCGGCCGGATCGGTCTGGCGGTACGAGTACGACCCGGCCGGGAACCTCGTCGCGGAGACCGACTTCAACGGCCGGCGGCTGGCCTACGCCTACGACGCGGCGGGCCGGATGATCGCGCGTCACAACGGCAACGGGGAGGTCTTGCGCCTGGTCCGTGATCAGATGGGGAACGTCGTAGAGGAGCGGCTGGGCGACCGTGTCGTGGCCGCGTTCGCCTACGACAGCGGGGGCCGGTTGATCCGTGCGCGCAATGCCGACGCCGAGATCGTTTTCACCCGTGACGCCCTCGGGCAGGTCGTTGCGGAGAGCTGCAACGGCCGGACCGTCTCGTTCGCGTTCGACGCCGCCGGACGGCGCGTCGGGCGGACGACGCCCGCGGGAGTGGAGACGATCTGGCGTTATGACGTCGCCGGACGTCCCGAGAGGCTCGTCGCGGCGGGCCGGGCCATGACGTTCGGCTATGACCGGTACGGCCGGGAGACCGCACGGGATATCGGCGGCCACACGATGGTCTCCCAGCAATGGGATCCCGCTCATCGGCTGGTGTCCCAGACCGTGCGAAGCGCCACGGCCGTCTTGCAGCATCGCGGCCACGCGTACCGAGTGGATGGTGTTCTCGAAGCGATCGACGAACAGATCGGGGGGCCGCGAAGGTTCACCGCCGATGCGGCTGGCCGGGTCATCGGTCTGGAGTCTGCCGTCTCGCGAGAGCGCTACGCCTACGATGCGGCCGGTAACCTCACCGCCGCCGACTGGCCGTTTCCCGAGGCGACCGCGGAGGATCCTCGCGGCCGGCGTGAATACACCGGGTCGTTGCTGCGCCGCGCCGGCGGCTTCGTCTATGAACACGACGCCCATGGCAGGTTGGTCGCGCGCCGTTCCACGACCTCGGCGAACACGTGGCGTTTCACCTGGGACATCCACGATCGGCTCGTCGGCATCATCACGCCGGGTGGTGAGCGCTGGCGCTACCGCTATGATCCGGTCGGCCGGCGTATCGCCAAGCAGCGCCTCGGCCGCGAAGGTTCCGTGGTGGAGCAGACCGACTTCATCTGGGACGACCAGGTCCTCGCAGAGCAGATCTCCGGCAATGGCGTCACCACGTGGGAATACCTGCCTGACAGTTTCCAGCCGGTCGCTCAGATCGGGCAGACCTCTCAGTTTCATGCGATCGTCACCGATGTCTTGGGAACACCGACCGACATCGTGGACGAGTCCGGTCATCTTGCCACCTTGCGACATAGCCTGTGGGGCCACTCGGAAACATCTCTCACCCCGCTACGTCACGCCGGCCAGTATCACGACGTCGAGTCGGGGCTGCACTACAACCACCACCGTTATTACGACCCGGACACTGCCCGATACCTGAGCGCCGACCCGCTCGGTCTCGGGGGCGGGCCGAACCCTCACGCTTACGTCACCAACCCCCACCATCTGGCCGACCCGCTGGGGCTCGTTCCCTGTCTGCCGGTCCGCAATGACCGCGAACTCGTCTTCTCGGGGCATGGTGCGTACTATCCCGCGCGGGGTACTTTCACCGTCCCGGAAGGAACATCCGTGGCCTTCTATGCCAACCATGGCGAGAAGACCATCGGTACTGGTCGCAAATACGCTGCTTGGCCCACCGTTAGATATCGCGGGAAAGAGCTTCCTAATATGGCGGCAGTCGAAGCGTCTGGAAGTCCGAGACCTCTGAGGGTGTATGTCGCAGGCGAGCAAATCCCGAATTACACGCTCTATGGGCCCGGCCATCTTTCGATCGCAGGAAAAGCCAAAGTCGTC
>Ga0307512_10006480_pt1 | contig 11854 bp, 4 predicted proteins | sample 14_EM_MG_FD_200267 | JGI IMG/M metagenome (GOLD analysis project Ga0307512, IMG submission 200267) | Populus trichocarpa ectomycorrhiza microbial communities from riparian zone in the Pacific Northwest, United States - 14_EM | ecosystem: Host-associated > Plants > Roots > Unclassified | place... | reverse complement strand
TGATGCTAGTATGTCTGATGTTGACTGTGGGAAGCTTGACAACACAGTGAAGGAATCAAGAAAGGAAAGAAAAAGAAGATGGTGGTTGAAGCTCGACTATTACCATCCATGAACCAAGATGAGGTGGAGACAGATTCGCAACATTTCGAACCATAAAAGCTTCTCTCCAGGTTGAAATCCCAGGATGTTAGCTGGGCATTCTCTAGAGTCTACGCAAGCAATCACCAGGCTGATAGAAACAATTTTGTTTAACACCTTGGTGATTGAGCTTCAGAAAGAGTTTTGAAATGCTCCACTTCTCCCCTGTTCAACAGCGCAGGATGACAGAAGGATGAAGAAGCAAACGGAGTTTCTCAAAGCCATAATATTACTCTTTTGCTTGCTATCTGATACTAACAAGTACCTGTGCTTCTTGAAAATCAGAAACCTCTGCTTCGTTAATTTGATCAAAGAAGTCCGCCCCGCCATCTGTTTTGGACATTCAGTACTTCAAAGCTTGTGAGTTCTTGAGCAAGTCCTGTAGAAATGCTCGAAGCATTTAATCTCAGAGTTGAGTTCTCCCAGAAAATGAAGACAAGTGATCATTGAAATAGTGAAGTACGCGCCTCACATGTTACACTCCCAGTTTATCCTAGGAACTTGGAAGCATCACTAACTTTAGCATCACCAGCAAAAGTTACACTTGCTTGATCTGCTATCTGTAAACTGAAAGTGTCTTTACTCTCAAGTAGTAGATATTTTTTGAAAATGTCATAAAATTACTCTGGCCATGAATACCGTCAACATTGCATTATTGTTCCATAAAAAAAATCCATTTCAAAGCAGGAAAAAGGGAATCTATGACCTTGCGTGATCATAACCTCCGAGAATCAATGACGTCAACAGCCAGGGGGGGGTTAATCCTACCGTTTGGTGGGGTAGAAGAGAAGCAAAAATGGAAAAAGAATTGTTTCGATATGTGATAGTGTGAAGCAGGACAAGAGGGTTTAAACCCTGGTTAAAGTTAACAAGTGAAACATGTAACAAAATAATTAGGATTCTGTACTGGCATTTGTAGAAAGCTGACAAGTTTTTTTTTTCCCTTTTTGGGTAAATGAAAACTGACAAGTTGTCTGCCAAAATCTAAACGCAAATAATTGAAGTAAAAAAAATAGAAAAGTCTTATTTACTAACCCCCATGTGAAACTTCAGAAGCTTGGTTTCTTTGCTAACAAGTTCATTAACAGGCCTGGTCATTGTTATGTTCCTTAACAGGAACAAGTTCATTCGAATTTCAGCAAATTTCCTGGTACACGCTGATAGGTATAGGTAAAACCAATATAGTAAACCCTTAATTAAACAGTGGATAATCAAAACATTAAATCAATAATACGTAAAAAAATAAAAAATAAAAAATCCTTGGTTTCTATCAATTACAATCCTGGATTATAAGTGCATGCATGAACTAACTTGAGTAAAGGTGATTACCGCAACAAAGTATCATCAACTCTCCCCAGTTTCTCCTGATGAAGGAGAAGTCAGAGAACAAGAAAGCTAGTATCCTTGGTCATCAAAGATTAGCGTATAAACAATCAGAATACAAGTAGAGGCTGAGAGAAAAGAGCTTGCTGTTTTCAAACTAGGCCAATTCCCGTGAAAGCCCGTGAATGAATTGATGATGACTGAAAAGGGTGAGCTGAAAGGGTTCCCCTTTGACTGAAAAAGGCCTAAAAGCAGCGAATGTTGCAATAATGGAACGAGTTTTTTAGCCTGTAATTTGAGAGCAGAGGACTTGCAAAGATTAGACATTTGGAAATCAGCATAGTAGTTTGGAAAATGCTACAGGACTATGAATCTGTGCTTACGGATTCGCCAGACCATCTCGCTTCCCGCCCTTGTCCTAGGCAAGTCTCAACTTGCATGCTTCTTATTTTTGTCTCTTAGACTTCGCTGGTCAACATTGGATTTTGATTCATGAATAAATAAATTATTTAGAGGTAAGGAAGGCACACAAGGCATTAAAAAAAAAAAGCCAGGCAATTTCACCATAACTACAGACACTTTTTTCTATTCACCACATTAGTTAAATGACAATTTTGTTCATTCCAAAAAAAATCATATGCCTTTGTTTTAAGAGTATTTTTGTATTTTAATATGGCGCATTGATCATTAAAATTTTGTTCGGATATAATTATAATTTACATGTTTTTCTATAGTAAAATAATTTAATTATCTCCAAAATAAAAAAAAAATTATAAACATGTTAGGGAGGGATAAATAAGTCTTTTTGTTTCTTAATATACACTAAATTGACAAGTATATCCTTAATACCAAAAAACTTTAACCATTGGGTCATGGGCCTTTAGATCTTTTTATGTTGGTTTTTTGGTAATTATTGGGGGTAATCAAGAGCATAAATATATTTTTGTATTAATTAAATATTATTTAATTTTCAAAATTTGTTGGCATGTGTTGTGTAAGCGTCAGTGTGTGAGAGGAGCCCGCACAATTTAGATGATGTATGCAGCGCTTTCTAGTGACAAAAATGCTATTTTACAATGTTGTTGGATGCGCCGCCGCATTCTCTTCCTCCTAGTGTGATACATGTCAATGGCTGTTGGGCGGTTTCTCGTAGGCTAACCTTTTTTTCTTCTTCTTCTTTTTTATCTTAACCGAAAAATAAAGGTTGGTCCTTTTTGTTCTTGATATTTCAACTTTAGTCTTTATTCTTTTGATTTTTAACTTTTGTCATTGACTTTTTTGTTAAAGTTTTATTTATTTTCAATTTAATCCTCAATTCTAATTTGACATATATAATGTTTTTCAATATGGTCATTCTTTTTTTAATTTCTATTTTTTTCTTTGCCACTTTGTCAGAGTTTTAGTGGTTTTTGATTTTATCATTTAATCTAAGTTTGTAGTGTTTTTTTTCTAATTAAGTTCTCATTCTTTTAATCTTTATTTTTTTTTCATTATGTTAATATTTTTTCAATTAACCAACCAATCAAAAAAATATTTTCAATTTAATATAGCCCTCAAATTTATTTTTATTTTTTATTTTTACCCTCATTCTTTTAATTGCTATTTTTTTATTTGAGATCCTTTCATATAATTGATTTTTTTTCTCAATTTTATTTTTCAGCATTTAATTTGTTGAGGATTGAACTTCTCAGTTTTTTCATCCATGGTGCTTCCGGTCTAATCACATGTCTCAAGTCATGGTCGAGTAAGTTGACCCGATTAATCCAGGTCAACTCTTATTTTATAAAAATATAAAAAATATTATTTTGAATAAAAAAATAAAAAAAAGAAAAATATCAACGAGTTTTAACTGGGTTTTCCCAGAGATAACTAGGTTATAGGTTAACCCTGTTTTTTTTATCGGAATATATCGGGTCAATTCTTCTTTATCTTTATGGAGACTCAACCCGACCTAAGCCCCAAATCACCTAGGTCACAGGTCAAACCACAGGGACGGGTTTTAAAAAAGTGATTTTTCATATTATTTCAATCTTATTATCTGGGTCATGAATTTTGCAGGTTAACCTGAGTTCACTCACCTTTTATTACCTAAATTACATGTTTATCACGCAACCCCAAGTTTACTCGAGCATGTTTTTGTCTCTTTTTTATCCAATTACATACTTCTAGAGGTTTTTTCCTAAGTTATCGTGGTCATTTAAAAAAAAATATTTATTGCCAATTTTTTTATCGTCTTGTTAAAATAAAATTGACTTATTTAACCTGAATGAGACTATAATCCATGTCATTTTATTTTTTTATTTCTTTAAAATGTACAGGTGACACCTTAACATCGTTTTTATGCAAAAAAAAAAAAAAAGTGCAACCATAGGTAGTTTTTATCCAAATTGAATTGTTATTTAGCTATGCAACTTTAATGGTATATTGAAAAGCAAGCTAGGTTCCCTTTAGATGGGCCACAGAAAAGGCCTGGAAATTACTAAGGATGATCTATAAATTTATGTGCATCCATATCCATTATTTATTAAGAAAACTAAATGAGATTAATATTTTCCTGTGAAGATACTCGCATTTCAGGATTTACATAGTCCTTCATAATAAAACTCATAAAACTTTTTTTAAAAAAAAATATAATTTTTTTTACGAGACTTATTTGTCATCACTAAATTGAATGAGAGTAGAATGGTCTTTTAACATTTTATTTGCACAATATAATGTATAAAATACCCTTAAAAGTATAATTTGATTAACTATTGACTAGGGGTTTTTTCATATTTTTCTCATTAAAAAAACATTAGAATGACTAAATTATTCTTAGAAGCAAAAAAAAACTATAACTTACATCAATGGGCTTTTGGGTCTTTTTATCCTAATCTTTTTGCTATTTGAAGTGGGGTAATGGCAATCTAGTCTTTTAATAAAAAAAAAAATGAAAGATAAATTGTTGACACGTGCAGCGCACACGCTAGTGAGTGGGAAGAGCCTGCACCCTTCAGGCGACATGTGCAGGCTCCCCTAGCATCAAAACACCATCTTCTGCAGAGGCGTTGGGAAAGGTGAATCAAGATCTTCACGGTGGCAGAGTGCATTTTAGCAGCGTGGTTCCGATATACTTTTTTCTTCTACCCCCTTTCTTTTCCTTTTTTTTTGTTGGCAAAATACAAAAGTGTCTTTTCATTTGATTTTTATATTCAATTTTGTTTTCATTCTTTTGTTTGCTATTTGTTTTGTTTTTATTTTATCTTTTTTTGATTAATTTTTTTCTTCAATTTCATCCCTCATCATTTAGTTTCATTTAATTTTTTTATCAAATTTTATCCTCATTCTTTTAAATGCTATTTATTTATTTTTTTATCCTTTTTTTATTGAATTTTATTTTCAATTTCATCCCTTAGCATTTGATTTTGATTTATTTTTATGTCAAATTTAGTTCCCTTTCTTTTTATTGCTATTTGTTTTGTTTGAAAAAAAAATTTCATTGATTTTTTTCTCGATTTCATCCCTCAATATTTTGTGATTGAGAATTTTATTTCGTTATTTTTTAGGATTTATCTTACATGGTGTTAGTCTCAGGCTTATGACAAGGGTCACAAGTTTCAGATATTAACACGAGTTGATTTCTGTCTTTTTTTTAGTTTCTTTTTAAATTTAATTTTTTTTAATCTCATCATTCATCATTTGATTTATGGAGAATCGGTCTTCACTTTTTTTTTCACTTTTCTATCTACAGGGTTATCTCAATCCTATGTCTATGGTTGTGGGGCTAACAAGTTATCTCGGGTTGACTCAGGTTTTTTTTCATTGCTTTTTTAGAATTTATTTTTTACAGTTCTGCCCATCAACATTGGATTGTTTAATAATTGAATTTTATTGTTTTATTTATTTTTTTTGATGAGTTTACCCTAGTATTACGACCAGGTTGCATATTTGGTATGCTAAACCAAATGGACTTGGGTCGGGTTTTTTTATTGTCAATTTTTTTATCAGCTTATTTATTATTGTTGTATTTTTTAATTTATATTATTATAATTATACGAGATTATTAATCTTAGTCAATTAAATGATCATTGTCTCGGTTTTTTTCTCTTCTTTGAGAACACTTACATCATTGTAGCTTAACAAAAATATCATCGAAGACAAAAATACAAGGATATATTATTAATACTATTGGTTCCCCATGGAAAATCAACATGACTTAACAAAGAAATTTATTAAAGACAATAATATAAGAATATGTTATTAATGCTAAAAATCCATGAAAATCATAACGAGAGGTATTAAAATACAAAACATTCTTACTAAATTTTCCTTTTTAGGCATTAAAATGTAAAAACAATCTTACTAAATTTCACATTTATTATTTCTCCACAATCTCTTCTATCTTACTAAAATCATTAACTTCGTAATTAATGTCGAGATTTTAACAATCTTTTTTGAGCAATAGCATGAATAGTTTAGGTTAAATTTCTTGGTTATGCTCATCATTGGTGACAAAGTCTGAAACAAACTTAAAAGAATTATGGGTCTTTTCATAGTTGATTAATAGGTTTCCAAGATTAAAAACAAAAAAACTTAGACAACAACCCACAACTTTCTACAAACAAGTTTTATGTATAATATATGGAACCTTCCAATGCTAGAATTAGCTCAAATGTAGGGAGAATGTTGCCTTAAAAGTTATGCATAGCAAACAATAAATGAAAATGATAAATGCAAGAGAATGTTCATCTTCTTGTGTGTTTGTGATTAAATAAGCTTTTAAGAAACTTACCTAATGATTCATGGATGCTTATATATCCATAATCACGTAAACTTATATGGAATGGGGGTCAATGATGTTAATAGATTGTGTAAACTTATATATTCATAATCTATTTTGTGTAATAAATGATGTAAAATAATAGTCGTTGTTATAGCGGATGGTTATACCTTCACACTGTTATGTAGGTCTCGTTAGCATTAAATACAAGCATGAGTTGACACCATAATTGGATTTGAGCATGTCACCATGAGATTAACTATGACACCATAATTGGATTTGAGCATGTCACCATGAGATTAACTATGTAATTAAAGGAGGATAAGTTATATGAAACCTAATCCTAGCCCCTAGTGGGCTAGGGTTAACCCAAACACACCATGCTGGTTTGGGTTCGAGTTAGGGGGACTAGGGCTCAGGCCCCCAATTGGCTCTAAGTGGTGGGTCCCTTATAGCCAACCCAAGCCCAAACCACTAGGGTGTGAGTTCGGTATAGCCTAATCCAAACCCATTACTTTGTTGGTTTGGGTTCGGGTTGGTGAGTCCTACAGGGTCAGCCCAAACCACTAATATGGTGGGCTCAGTCTAGCTTAACCCAAACTCATCACTTTAATGGTTTGAATTCGAGTTAATAGGTTTCAGGCTTAGGATAGTAGGTTACCCAGAATTATTCTAAGTTCAAATCACCAATATAATGGGCTTAAACTAGCCTAACTTGAACTTACTAGTAAAGATGATTTAGATTTAAGCTTTCACAGGTCATGTTTATCATTTGCATCTAGATTGGTGAATTCAAAATAGTTCATATCTCAAGTGCAATCTTTACTTCTCTTTAAATTTCATAGATAATTTTTTCTTGCAAGCTCAAGGACATGGATTATGTTTTTTAAGAAAAAACAGCTACTTAAAAGCAAATATTACCTACCACATGACATATAAAACTAGCATTTTATCTCTAACAACACATTAACAAAATAACTAAAGGCATGAGGTTAGTTTAACTGTTTATATGATCAATAAACCAAGTTAATATATTATATTTGCTATTTATTAACAAATTTATTTTGTGGCTCACTTGGCTAACGTAACACCACAATATTTTTTCTTATGTGACGAACGTCATGTCGCTATCACATAACTTTTTTTAAAAAACAAAAAAAGTAGGTCAAGATAAAAAATAAAGGCATGACACATGAGCCTAAATACGGGTCATGTGCCTGGGTTGTTTTGTAACAATCCCATGACTTTTTTTAATTGGGTTTTTTTTTAATTACATTATTTAATGCTGAGTTTTTATTGAATTTTATCATTTATTATTGGTTTGATTGTGAATCAATTTTTTTTTCAATTACATCATTTAATGTTGGGTTTTTATTGAATCTTATTATTCATTATTGGTTTGATTGTGAATCAGTATTCGTATTTTTTATCATATAATAAATTTTAAAAAATAATTTAACCCGGTAGATTCAGAAACCTAAATCACGAGTTTGACGAGTTGATTATGGTGAAACTTGCATGTTTTTTCCTTTGATTTTTATTTCTTTAGACATACCCTAACAACAAGGTCATGTCAGAAAAATTCCCACGCGATTTAACTTAAAACCTAGGGCAAGTAAGGAGTCGGATCAATATTTGTTTTGCTATTTGTTTTTGAAATTTTTATTTTTTTTTCAATTTAATCTTTTAATATTGGGGTTTTATCATCCAGTATTGAGTTAATTGTAAATCAATATTCGTATTTTTTATGATATAATGAAATAAAAAATTAATTTAACCCAATAGATTCTATAACCCGGGTCACGGGTTTGATGGGTTGACTAGAGTGAACCTGTCATGTTTTTTTTTTCTTTTGACCTACCCAGTCGATAAAATCATGTCAAGACGATTTAATTTAAAATTAGGGTTAAATAAAGAATTAGGTTGAAATTTTGTAAATTTAAACTGTTATACCAATGTCCAGAAATTTTTGATAATTTAAATATTATTTCCCATGTTCTAAAATAAATGATTCATGTCGCAACAACCTAGTTTATTACTTAATGATACTTCTAGACAAGGGAAACAAATTAAATCAGGGAGGACGACTGCCCCTCATCCTGTCATCCACCCTGTAGCCCCGCCACTGCTAAAAAGACTAATTTAAACGAAAAAAACAAATGCATAAACAGAGTCCTTCATACGTAATCATCTAACTTATTTTTGGAGATATAAACATTTGACTGTATCCAAACTCACCGCTTCCATTTTTTTACTCGATTATGAAAATTCAACGGTCAATTTCTATCTCTATCAACATCACTAACCAGACCGAAGACTCTCGCCCTTTTATTCCCCTGGACCACTTGGCCGAACCCAGAACCCGAGGCCCGGTTCTCCACAACAGCGTTCAAAGCCCGTTTCAAAATCCCAACATCCTCCTCTCCACCACTGCCATTATCCCACCTCATCACTACCACACTCTTGGTCCGGCCAGCCACCGTCATCATCTCGGCCCGCACCGCCCTGGCCCTCACAGACTTAATCGCTCGGGTCAAATCCATATGCAGACCCGGTCTATCTTCACAACAAACACTCACTTTTATCATCTTCTCTTCATGACCACAGCAACTCAGCGTAGCCTCGTCTACTTCTCCAGGATATGGCCAGTTCTCTTCGGGCTCTAATCCGCTGCTACAGTTATTACTATACTGCCGTGCCGACCCAGCTGCCTTCATTTTTAGGTCTCTCACGTGATGCACTACTTGAGCCAGCAACGAGGCCTTGTCTGTCTGCGTTTATACACGAGAAACAAATTAACGTAGTTATTATCATATCACAACAACGTCCTACAAATTTGTTTAAATTTAGGTCTTAAAGTATTAGAAAGAGGATTTTATACATATACATACATACATATATATGTGCATGTATATGTATGTATGTAATATAACCTTGGTGGGGTTGGGAAGGAGAGTACGGAGGGTGGAGAGGTGGGCGTTGATACGTTGTCTGCGTCTCCTTTCTGTTTCTTTGTGGCTCTTGCATGATGACTCAGTTGATATTTTAGCTTCTGTTTTTGAAGCTGAGCTCAGGATTGATTCCCCACCGTCCATCATGTTGACTAAGCTTGGCTCTGGTATATGCCCATCTTGATTTAAATAGTAAAAGCTTTGAAAAGGATGCATCTCTTACGTTTTAGCTAGTATGTGTGAGTTAAACTGCTTGACGATACAAAAAGTAAGGTAAAGTAGTGTTTTTGCTGTGAAAATGAGGTTTGGTTTTTGGGTACGGGTAGAGCAGAGAGAGAGAGAGAGAGAGAAGTGTTTTATGGGTGCATAAAAGGAAGAGAAGAAGAGTGAAAGATAAATGAAAGTTGAAAGTTGAACTTTAGAAGGAGACTCGACTTTGGAGACTAAAAGAAGGAGAGAGAGAAGAGAAGACGGTACGTTTTTACAGCTGACTGTGAAGGAAGCGTTTAGAGGTGAATCGTCGTCATAGGAGGGTAGAAGTGTGTGACCGCATGCCTTACATGGCTCTCTGGGTTTGAGCGCGACCTTTTCATTTTACTTCAACTTTTAATTAGTGAGCGAGGGAAATGAAGTTTTATATTAAAATTGGATTTTCGATGATCAAGGGACCAATCATATATTAATTAAAAAAAATTAAAATGAAAATTTTATTTGAAATTAAAAGTTGTTATATATTTTAACTGCCTTTTTTTTACTTTGGTTATTTGTATTTCAACCTGTGTTTATTTTCATGGTTAGCCGTGTGTTTTCAAAAAACTTATTATTTTTGTTTATATTTAATTTTTTTATGTTTTTTAATAATTTTAATGTGCTAATATTAAAAGTAAATAAAAAAATAATATATTTTAAATAAAAGAATATTTTAAAAAATAATGGATACTTCAATAACAAACAATACTTTACTATTTTGGTTTATCAATTGGATATATTCGAAATCGCGCTCTTTTACTCTTTCATGGAAGTAGAATTCATGGTGAATTTTATGTTTAAAATACAATAATGAATACACTCTATAATTTCTTATCGATATTGTTGAAAATATTAAAGTTATAATAATCCATTTCTCGATTCTTTTTTTTTTTCTCTCGTTCTTTGGTCAATACCATTGGATCAAAGCTTAAACCTCAATGTAACCGTACTCGGAACTTGGAATTTTCCACCTACCAAACTTTACGAAGTTCTTAGTTCTTCGTCGTGTTCTTTAAATTAACCTTTTCCACCTAAGCCCACCCAAATTGTACTTGACCTAGCATGCATACCTAACAATGCCCATATGAGAAAGTGGTCCACCGTTGCTAGTCACTAGCACAGTGATCATTCTTTCGTTTTCGCCTTTCTTTTCTTTACCTAAATAGCATCTTTCTTATCATAGGGTTGTATAAATTATTATTTTAAATATTTTTTATTTTTAAATATATTAATTGATAATATTAGCACATCAAAACAACATAAAAAAATTAAAGCAAAAAAATTCTTGATTTTTTTTCAAAAACACTTTGCAACCACAAAAAATAAGATCTAAGGCTTCGTTTATTTGCTGAATCATGAAAAATAAGTTGGAAAATAAATTTTTTATTTCTTATTTCTTTTTCAATTTTAGTAAAAGAATAAGAACTAAATTTAATAGAAAAAAATTAAAAAATGATGAAATTAAAGAAAAAAATTGTAATTTCATAAATGATATCAAATAATAAATAATAATCAAAAGAATAGAAACTAAATCTAACATATAATAAAGTTAAAAGAGGATGAGATTGAAAAAGAATTTGAATTTCATAAATTATTTTAAATAAAATAAATAACAATAAAAATACATGGATCAAATCTGATAGATAAAAAACTTCAATTAAGAAAATGATAAGGAAAAAAAATAACAATTATAAGAATGAGGATCGAAGTTGATATAAAAATCAAATTCTAAGAGATAAAATTGAAAACAAATCAAAAAATCAAAACAAAATATATAATCAAAAAATTAATGATCAAATTTGATATAATCAACGAACAATAATATATTTTTAAATGTTTTGCAAATTTTAAAAAGTTTTTTTTTTGCTCAAAATAAAATAAAAGCACTTTCATAAAAACCAAGTAAGTTTTTATTTCATTAAAAAGTGTTTTTCATTGATGAATTTTTTCAATAGTAAACAAATACATAAAAATTTAAAAAGTAATTTATAAAAAATCATTTTCCATATAACAAATACAATCTAAATGAAATTATGAAAATCTAATTTAAAAAAATATTTAGATAATTAAATATCGAATCAACACCATGAATTACTAAGTTAACAAAGATGAATTATTTTTATTAAAATAATATTTTTTATTTAAAAAAAAAACTAATTTGATCTAGTCAAGTATAACCAGATAAAATAAATTATTAAGAACTTCGATGGAAGCAATCTAAGTCTGGTTAGATAATATATTTTTTATGTTGATTTAAAACTCAGTCGTTTCATTTTTCGAATAAACTAACCAAGCTGGACTAAATTTAACACTGTAGACCAAAGCATTCAAGGCTGGCGGGTTATGAGGGCGAAACGTGGCACATTCAAGGCCCAAGCATCTGCTGTATATACGTTAATCAATTTCAAGGCCCAAGCATCTGCTGTATATACGG
>Ga0307512_10006479_pt1 | contig 11854 bp, 8 predicted proteins | sample 14_EM_MG_FD_200267 | JGI IMG/M metagenome (GOLD analysis project Ga0307512, IMG submission 200267) | Populus trichocarpa ectomycorrhiza microbial communities from riparian zone in the Pacific Northwest, United States - 14_EM | ecosystem: Host-associated > Plants > Roots > Unclassified | place... | reverse complement strand
CGTCGATAATGTGCCACTGACGCTCGATCTCACCCTGCTTCGGGCTGTACGTACGCACAGAATTACCTTGTCTCGTCGTCGGTCTGGGGGCGCGCGCTGGTCACAGCGAGCACAAGCGTCAAGAGTACCCGACTGGGCACGCTGGTCAGCTGTCGCACAACAGCAGGCAACAATACCCGGCTGCGCGGCGCGCGGTCAAAACGGGCGGTGGTCTCGTCATGATCTCACGCGCTGTTCCTGAACTCAGAGCAGACCGGACGGGACCCCCAAACGTATCGTTCGCCAGCATAGCCTTCGACCCCGACGCGCCAGTCGGCGGGCTGACCCAAAGGCCGCCCACGAGCCGCCCGTGACCACTCCGTTACCGAAAGCCGCGATCGATGCCTCTTAGCAGGTTCGAAACATATGGGACGCGAAGCCGAAATTCCTCAGCGGCAGGCTTTCCGTCATGGCAAGCGGTGCGGCTACCTCAACGACGCGGCCCGGGTTTCAACCCGGCGGCGCGTTCAGGCGCACCCACCATAAGCCACCGTCAGGGTTGAGGACGGACCTGACGGTGTCCGCCGAGCCGGTTCACCGGTTCGGCGAGGAGGAGTCGCGGCGTGTGCGGGCCGGAGGTACGGCGGAGAACGCAGGCGTGACATGGGAGCGGGTCGACGCTGAGGACGGCGGTCTCCGAGCGTGCCCTTCGGTGGACCGGCCGGCCACGTCGCGACTTCTCGAAAAAAGATCGGATCTTGCCCGGGGAGGGCGTGCCGCCGGATGACCGACCGGACCGGGGGTACACGGAGAACAGTGATCACGGCATCGGCGCTGGCGGAGCCGACAGCCGCGCTCTCCGGCTACACCATCGGAGTGACCGCCGACCGCCGCCGCGACGAGCTGGCCGGCCTGCTGGAAAGCCGCGGCGCCCGGATCGTGCTCGCGCCGGCGCTGCGCATCGTGCCCATCGCCGACGACGCCGAGTTGCGTGCCGCCACCCGGGCCTGCCTCGAGACCCCGCCCGACATCGTGCTGGTCAACACCGGCATCGGCATGCGCGGCTGGCTCGAGGCCGCCGAGGGTTGGGGGCTGGCCGAGCCGCTGCGCGCGGTGCTCTCCCGGGCCTATCTGGTCGCCCGCGGCCCCAAGGCGCGCGCCGCGATCCGCTCGGCCGGGCTGCAGGACCAGTGGTCCCCCGAGGGCGAGAGTTATGAAGAGGTCGTCGACCATCTGACCGCCCGGGGCATCGCCGGGCTGACGGTCGCGATGCAACTGCACGGCGAAAGCCAGCCGGAGTACACGGAGGCGCTGCAGGCTGCCGGCGCACGGGTGATCGAGGTGCCCGTCTACCGCTGGGCCCCGCCGACCGACGCCGCTCCCCTGCACCGGCTCGTCGACCTGATCACCGGCCGCCTGGTTGACGCCGTCACTTTCACGTCGGCGCCGGCCGTCGGCGCGCTGCTGCGCGCCGCCGGGCCGAGCCAGGACACCCTGCTCGAGTCGCTGCGGACCGACGTGCTGGCCGCCTGCGTCGGCCCGGTCACGGCCGCACCCCTGCGCCGGTACGACGTGCCGGTGGTCGCCCCGGCCCGGGCGCGGCTCAGCGCGCTGGTCCGCACGATCGTGGAAGAGCTGCCCAAACGCGCACTGAGCCTAAAAGTGAACGGTCATTCTCTAACCCTGCGCGGCCACGCGGCGATCGTCGACGGCGACCTGAAACCGCTGGCCCCAGCCCCGATGGCGGTGCTGCGCGCGCTGGCCGCGGCGCCGGGCCGAGTGCTGTCCCGGGCGGCCTTGCTGCGCACGCTGCCCCGCGGCGCCGACGAGCACGCGGTGGAGATGGCGGTCGCCCGACTCCGGGCCGGCCTGGGCACCCCGGGTGTGGTGCAGACGGTCGTCAAGCGCGGCTACCGCCTCCCCAGCTGACCCCTGCCATCTGAATTTTTCATGCAATCAGCTGGCAGAGGTGGGCGCCCCAGCGCCCACCTCGATCTCGGCGGGAGCTGCGGCGCGCAACCACCCGCCCAGCTACGACATCATGAAGTTGATCTTTAGCCGACCGTTGCCGGGTGACCCCGGCCCTGCTCGGCGACGAGGGTGGCCATCGCGTGCTCGACGACGCCCACCAGAACCGTCTTCACCGAGTCTCGGTGCCGCGCGTCGCACATGATCAGGGGGACGTGCGGCGCGATGGCGAGGGCCTCGCGGATCTCTTCGGGCTCGTATCTCGGCGCGCCGTCGAAGCAGTTCAGCGCGATGAGATAAGGCAGATGACGGTTTTCGAAATAGTCGAGCGGCGCGAAGGCGTCGGCGATCCGCCGGGTGTCCACCAGGACCGCCGCACCCACGGCGCCGCGGATGAGCTCGTCCCACATGAACCAGAAGCGGGTCTGCCCCGGCGTGCCGAACAGATACAGGATCAGGTCATCGGCCATGGTGATCCGGCCGAAGTCCATGGCGACCGTGGTGGTCTCCTTGCCCGGCACCTTGGACGGATCGTCGATGCCTTGCCCGGCCGAGGTCATGACGGCCTCGGTGGTCAGCGGCTCGATCTCGGAGACCGCGCCGACCAGGGTCGTCTTGCCCACGCCAAAGCCACCGGCCACGACGATTTTCGCGGAGGTGATCTCCTTGGGATGGGCCCCCGCCCGCTCAGAGCTTGCGAAGTCCACTCAATACCCTTTCCAGCAGGTCCATGCGCTCCGTGAACCCTTCAATGGGAGCGGCACTGTGCAGTGACAGCAGCCCGTCGGTGACCATGTCCGCCACCAGGACTCGGGCGACCCCGAGTGGGAGCCTGCTGTAGGCCGCGATTTCGGCCAACGACTGCGCTCGTGGCTCGCACATAATGGCGATGCGATATTTGTCGTGCCCGGCGAACCGGGCTTCTTGCACGGCGGCCTGGCTGGCGACCAGGACCGCCTCAATCGGGATGTCGCGTTGTGGTTCTGTCCGGCCTCGGGTGACCGCGTACGGGCGGACCAGCGCACCACGGGGGTCGTGCGGTTGCTGGGGTTGTCCCATTGTCCGGTCACCTCCTTCCGGGAGTAATTACGGGTCGGTCCGTTCAGGCCTGGTTGCCGACCGTTTCGCGAGGCAGCGGCACCAGGGCGGCGCCGACCCGCTCGACCAGCAGCGCCATCTCGTAGCCGACCTGGCCGACGTCGCAGCTGCGCGCCGCCAGCACGGCCATCGAGGAACCGTCGCTGATCGACATCAGGAAGAGATATCCGCTGTCCATCTCGATGATCGTTTGCTGGACTTCGCCGGCGCTGAACATCCGGGACGCACCATCGGTGAGGCTGACCACCCCGGAGGTGATCGCGGCGAGTTGGTCGGCGCGGTCGGCCGGGAGGTCGCGCGACGAGGCCAGCAGCAGGCCGTCGGCGGAGACCGCGACGACGTGGGCGATCCCCGCGACGCTGTCGGCGAAGTTGCTGAGCAGCCAGCCCATGTCTTGCATGGTGGGGGGCCTGGTCACTGTCAATTCTCCTTCGGAACTGGGGCCGCGTCGGCGGCTTCGGCACTGCCGGCCGTACGCCCGCGCTGCACCCCTCGGTGGTACGCGGACAACAGGCCGCGCACCTCGTCCGGGCTGCGGCGGTTCTGGTTGCGCGAAACGCTTTGCACACCGCCGGGGACGAGTTGTGCCTGCGGTACGCGCTTGGGCAAGCCGGAGCGGGTGGTGCCGGCGTCGGGGGGTTCCGCCGCTGCCATCGCCCGCTGCCATCCATCGTCGGCGACCGTCCGCCAGGCGTCCTCCGCCGCTGCCCGCGGTCGAGGGACGGTCTGCGACGCACCGTCGGCGAAGCCGGCTGATGCCGGCCGGGAACCATTCTGCCCGGTTGCCGCCGGAGCGGCATTGTTCGCAACCCGTTCGTAGCGCGGCTGTTCGACCGGACGTGCAACCGGTTGCGGGACCGGTGCCGGAGACACCGGCCGGGTCGGGCTGTCCACCGGCATGGGCGCCGGTGCGTGGCCCGCCGTCGGCATGCTCCAATCCTCCGGGGAAACGCCGTCGTGACCTTTGAACCAACTCGCCTGCATCTGCAGGAAGATCGGCGCCTCGGCGCGCTCCTGGGCCGGCGAGACGGCCGGTGTGGGCGGCACCGGGGGCATCGCCGCCAGGGCGGCGCCCCACCCGGACGGGTTCGGGCTGACCGGCGGTGGCGGCGGCGGAACCTTCTGCCCGTCGGGGGTGACGAAGCCGACCGCGACCTGCAACTCGGGCGAGGCGGGCTGGAGCGTCGGGAACGCCATGGTCGGCGAGCCCATCCCGGCAGGCACGGGTCCGGCGGCGGCCGGGGCCGGGGCGGCGGGCTGCTGCGTCACCCGGGTCGGCAGCGGGGGCCGGTCGGGGGTGCTGGTGTAGTCGGGGGTGCTGGTGAAGTCGCGCCGCGGCAGTGCGGGCCGCTGGGACGGCATCTGCGGCAGCGACGGATGCTGCACCGGCGCCGGCAACTCGGTCGGCTGCGCGTACGCGGGCCGGCTGGTCTGCTGCTGCCAAGGCTCGGGCGCGATGGCCGGCAGGGTGGCCGTGGCCGCGCCGCCGCGACCGTTCGTCAGCGCGTCCTGCCAACCGCCGCCCGCCGGCCCGCTGTCGAGCTGGGCCGGCCGGTTACCGCGCATCGGCGGCTCGATCGGCCGGTTGGGCAGCACGACGATCGTGTTCGGCAGGATCACCTGGGCGACGGTGCCGCCCTCGAGATTCGCCCGCAGCTCGACCCGGATTCCGTAGCGACCGGCCAACCGGCCGACCACCGCGAGGCCCATCAGGCGGAACGCGGCGACATCGACGTTGGGCGGCTCGCCGAGCCGCCGGTTGAGCGACTCCATCTGCTCCTCGGACATGCCGAGGCCGCGGTCCTCCACCTGGATCACCACGTAGTCGCGGATCCGCCGGCCGTCGGCGACCACCACCGAGTTCGGCGGGGAGAAGCGGGTGGCGTTGTCGAGCAACTCGGCGATCAGCCGGACGACGTCGTTGACCGCGAGCGCCGTGATCGAGATGTCGGTGTCGACCGTGCCGAACTCGATCCGGTTGTACAGCTCCACCTCGGACTGCGCGGCGCGCAGCGCGTCGACCAGCAGTGCGTCCTCGCGGCGCGGGGCGCTGGAGTCGGCGCCCGCCAGCACGAGCAGGTTTTCGTCGTTGCGGCGCATCCGGGTGGCCAGGTGGTCGAGCTCGAAGAGCTGGGCCAGCCGCTTCGGGTCCTCCTCGGCGCGCTCGATCTGGTCCAGTTCGCCGATCATGCGGTCGACCAGGCTCTGCGAACGGCGGGCCAGGTTGAGGAACATCGTCGAGACGCTGGTGCGCAGCGCGGCCTGTTCGGCCGCGATCCGGACCGCCTCGCGGTGCACCACGTTGAAGGCCTGGGCCACCTGGCCGATCTCGTCGCGGTTGTTCAGCTGGATCGGGTCGCTTACCGCCCGGACGATGTCCTCGGCGCTGCCGTCGCCGAGGTTGCGCACGTCGCGCAGCCGGGCCACGGCGTCGGGCAGGTCGCGGTTGGCCACCGCCAGCGCGCCCTCGCGCAGCCGGCGCAGCGAGCTGTTCAGCGACCGGGCGAGCACGACCGCGAGCGCGATGGCGATGATCAGCACGAGCAGGACCAGCCCGGCCTCGGTGCCGGCCTGCCGGGTGACCGACGCGCTCTCGTCCGCGGCGGCGGCGATGCTCTGCGCCTCGAGCCGCTGCTCGGCCCAGCGCATCAGGTCGACGACCGCGCCGAATGACTGGACGATGTCCGAGGGCGGCACGTCCTGCTTGCGGGCCAGCGCGGTGGAGACCTGGTCGACCAGGTTGACCGCGTCGCCGGTGACCGTGCTGTCGACGAGCTGGCGGTCGCTGGGCGAGGCCACCAGGGAGAAGGCGAGCAGCGCTTCCTGCTGGCTGGTCTGGGTGGCGATGAACGCGGTCAGCTGCTCGTCGCTCAGGTCGTTGGCGACCCGGGCGGCGTACGCGACCGCCTCCTCGTTGGCCGTGCCCGCCTTCGCGCGGGAGAACGCGGACAGCGCGCGCAGGCCGTCGCCGACCGTGCCGTCGCCCGCGTACTGGCTCAGGACGTCGCCGTAGCCGACCAGGTCGGTGATCACCACGCCGTAGCGGACCACGACCTCGGAGACGGCGATCTCGTCCCGGTCGGCGGCCTTCTTGCGGGTGGCGTCCAGCGTACGAAGGTCGTCGTCGATGCGGTTCAGCTGCGTCTGCAGCGAGGCGGGCGGGGTGCTGAGGTCACTGCGCCGGGCGTCGTAGGCCTTGATCCGGGTGTCGGTCGCCGCGATGGCCGCGTTGTAGCCGTCGGCGGCCACCTTGGCGCCGTTGTTGGGCGCGTTGGCGGGCGTCGCCAGGTAGATCGCGGCGGCCATCCGCTCGCGGTGCATGTACTGGGTCAGGTCGGAGATGTCGGCTTCGAGTCTCGTCAATTCCTCGACCTGATTGGCCGCATACGCCCGGCTGCCGATGTCGACCAGCCGCACGGTGGCCAGGGCGAGCACAGCGAGTAGCGGAACGAGGAGGATCAGGGCGAGTTTGGACCGAATTTTGGCGTCCCTTAGCCGAATGAAGCCACGCCGACGGCTTCCTGCACCGGACGGGGCGGTGCTGTCCTGCCGGTCGGTAGCCGGTCGGGTCGCGGGCTGGGTCGAAGCTCCGGTGCTCACGACATCTCCTCGGTAGTCATCCCCGCTTCTCTTCGCCGGCCCAGGGGCCATCACCCGGGCCCACTGGATGACTATGGCAAGGCTCGTGCCCCAGGCGGCACGGCCGCGATTTCATCAGAACTTGGGCGTCTTTGGGAAGCCTGGAAGGTTCCGGAATTCTATCTGCCAGGCCAACTGCAATAGCCCATTCGTACCGACAATCCGCGCCAGGTCGGCGTTGACGTGCGCGTATATATCGAGCATTACCGTACGTGCTCGAGCAGTGACCGGCGCACCTGAAGATTCCAACCACTATGTGGGAAAGCAATCCCGTGTGGATGGTCCAGCCAGGCTTGACCAGGGACCTTCACGTTGGCAAGGTTTGGCGCGATTGGACGGACGCCATGTCCGAGTTCCCCTGGTCCGCATCGGACAACACCGGCGTCCCGCTCCCGCCTTTTGCCCCCCGAGGAGGCACCCGCAGTGAGCCTTACCCGTCGCGTGACGGCGTCCGTTATCGCTTCGACGCTGATCGCCGCCGGCCTGGCCGGCTGCGGGTCGGACGATGATTCCGGGGGCGATGTGACCGACGTGGTCATCGGCGCCGACCTGACCGTCGGTTCGACTGTCGACACCGCGTACGCCCGCGCGCTCCAACTCAAGGTCGAACAGCTCAACGCCTCGGGCGAGCTCGGCAAGTACCGCCTGGTGCTGCGCATCCAGGACAACCGCGCCGACACGACCTCGTCGCTGCGCAACATCGGCACCTTCGCCGACGACTCGCAGGTGGCCGCGATCATCTCCGGCTCGTGCGGCGGGTGCGTCGTGGACGCCAGCAAGACGATCAACGACAAGCGCATCCCGACGATCGCGCTGGCGCCCGGCGACGACGTCAGCAGCCCGGTCGCCAGCCGCCGGTACATCTTCAAGCTGGGCGCCAACCCCACCGACAGTGCCGCGGCCCTGGTCGCCGAGTTGAAGCAGACCAACAAGAAGAGGGCGGCGCTCCTCTACACCGACGGTCTCTACGGGCACGATGGGGATACGGCGATGCGCAAGAGCCTGGAGAAGGGCGGGATCACGGTGACGCAGTCGCAGACCGTCCGGGCCGCCGCCACCGACATCACCCAGGCCGTCGCCACGCTCGTCGCGGACAAGCCCGATGCGCTGATCGCCGTGACCTCACCCGATCAGACCGCGCTGGCGGCGACGAGCGCCCGGGCCGCGAACTTCGGCGGCGGGATCTACTTCGACGCGGGCGCGGCCGGTGACACCTTCGTCCCGCAGGCGGCTACCACGGCGATGAACAACGCCACGATGGTGTTCACGCAGATCCTCGCGATCGACGACGTGATCGCGACCACGCCGGCCAAGGCGTCGCGTCAGCAGTGGTTCCGCGACTACACCTCGCGCTACGGCAGCTATTCGGGGGTCGCCTCGTTCGCCGCCGACGCCGTCGACCTGATCGCCAGCGCCGTCGCCCAGGTCGGCGGCGACCGCGAGCGGATCCGGGACATCCTGGAGACGTCGCAGACCGACGGCCTGTCCGGCTCGATCCGGCTGACCCCGGACAACCACTCCGGCCTCATGCCGCAGTCACTGACCCTGCTGGTGGTGCGCAGCGGCCGGTGGCGGATCGCAAGCTGAAGCGCGGCCGACTTTACCCTTCCTTAAGAACCATCGCCGGAGTGGCGACGGCGACGGGCCATTCCGTAGCGTGCCGGACATGGCATTCCGGACCTGGCTCAAGCTGCTGCTGGCCACCCTCGGCGTGGCAGCGCTGGCCGGGGCCAGCCAGCTCGGCTTGGCGTACGGGCTCGGCATCGTCCGGCTGACCCGCGTGCTGGACATCACCACGCGTGACCAGTGGACGGCGCAGCTGGCCTGGGTGGCCTGGTTCGCCATGGTCGCGGCCGTGGTCGGCGCCGCGGCCGGCGCGCTGCTGCTGCCCCGCTGGGGCCCCGCGCGGGCGGCCGCCCCGACGCCGGCGGCACCCGCCGACAGCACCGATTCGCCCGCCGCCTGGCCGACCTCGGTCAGCCCGGCCCGGCCGCCGGAGCCGCCGGCCCCGAGCGTGGGCACGACGATCGCCCTGGCCGTCGCGGCCGGGATCGGCGCGGCCGTCGTCGTGCCGTTGACCATGCAGCCCGCGCGCACGGCGCAGATCGACGGCGTCAACCCGGTCGTGGTGATCGGCATCTGCGCCACCCTGGGCGCGATCGTCGGCATCTTCGCGGCCTGCGCGGCGCTCGTCCAGGCGGTCACCCGGTGGAGCCTCGCCACCGTCGGCATCGCCGTCTGGGTCATCGCGATCGTCTCGGTCTCGCCCTCGCTCGCGCCGAGCGATCCGCTTCCCGCCGTCCGGCTGGGCGTGTTCGACGCGGGTTTCCTCTCCCCCGCGACCACCCAGCGCACGGCCCTGTTCACGATGCCGGCGATCGCGCTGCTGGCCGGCGCGGCGCTCGGCTGGCGGGCCCGCCGCCAGGAACGCTCGACGCTGACGATCGCGCTGGCCGGGCTCCCCGGCCCGGCGTTGCTGACGCTGTCCTACCTGATCGCCGGGCCGGGCGCGGGCGACGACCGCTACCAGGTCGTGCCCTACTGGGCGGCGATGACCGCCACCGGGGCCGGGGTGCTGGGCTCGGTCCTCGCGGCGGTCCTGCGCCGCGGTGCGGGCCCGGACGACACCGACGACGAGCCCACGGAGGGCCTGCCGACGCTCCCCCAGCGCACCAGCCGGACCGAATCGCAGATCGCCCAGGCCAATCAGCCGCCACCGGCCGAGGGCGGCGAGTCGGACGGGCCCGGCCGGCCGGGCGATGTCCCACAGACCGGAACGCGGCCCTCGGACACCGCCGTTTTCGACGCCCCGACCGGTCAGATCCGGCCGGCCCCGGTGACCGGCCGGGCTCCGCTGGCGGCGCCGTGGTCCCCGACCGCAAGTGGTGCGTCCGCCCCGCTGACCGCGCCCGACGGCCGCCAGCCGGGCACCTTCCCCGCCCGGACCAGCGACTATCCGGGATCCGGCGGTGTCGCCCTCGGCGAATACGCGGACCAGGAGCCAGTGGCGTTCGACGGCTTCGCCCGCGGCATGTCGCCCCGATCCGCCCCGGGCCGGGGCCAGCACGCCGCACCGGAACAGGCCGCCGGTTTCGTGGCGGGCGCTTCCTACGTGCCGGGACCAGCCACCGGTTTCGCGGTGAGCGATCAAGCCAAGCCCTACGTGCCGGAACCGGCCACCCGGCCGTTGCCGCCCGAGGTGCTCGGCCAGGCCCCCCGGCCGGCCCCGCTGCCGCAGCCGACGCCGATCAGCCCGCCACCACGGCAGCCCGAACCGCTGACCTCCACACCCGAAGCCGAGCAGCCCAGCGGCCCGGCCGCGAAGCGCGGACGCTTCGGCTTCGGCCGCACGGCCCCGGCTCCCCGCACCGAGCCCGACGAGATCGCGCCGAGCACCGGCCGGCACGGCGCGGCGCCGACAAGCCCGCAGCCGGTCGACAAACCAGACAAGCCGGACGACGGCGGTGGCCGTCGATTCGGGCTGAAGAAACACCGGGACAACAACGATTACGTCGACTGGGTGAGCGGCCTGAGCAACGACTGACCGGACCTGAATCGAGATCGACACATTGGCAAACGCCAATGGAATGATGCGTTGGGGATGTACCGCAAGCCGTGCCGGTGCGCCGAAGATAGCGATGGACCGCTATTTCCAGAAGCCATCCCCAACCGGCATCGGAGTGTCGCCCATGTCCCGCGTACGACAAATGTTTGCCGCTTTTGCCCTGCTCTTCGCGCTGAGCGGCGGCCTGCTGGTCGGCCCCGCCGTGGTGGCCCCGACGCACACCGCCGCCGCCGAGGCCGCCGTCTACAACACCTGCACGATCTCGCGCTGCTCGGCCGCGCGGACCGCACGCACCGGCTGGAGCCAGCTCAGCTGGCCGCTCACCGCGGGCTGGTACGTCTGGCCCTACGGCCAGTACAACTACACCGGCGGCACGTTCCAGAACCGGGAAGGCGAGTTGCCGGCGAACGCCAGCTACAACGAGTACGACGTCTACCCGCGGGCCCGGGGCGCGGCCCGCGACGCCTACCGGATCGTGGTGAACCGGTCCACAAAGGAAACCTGGTTCACCCCCGACCATTACGTGACGTTCTACAAGCTCTGACCTCCTTGGGTGACGGGCAAGTAGACGCGGCCGCCGGCGGCCAGGAACTCGTCGCTCTTGCCCTTCATTCCCTGCTCCGCGTACGCCCGGAGCTCTTGGGTGATCTTCATCGAGCAGAACTTGGGACCGCACATCGAACAGAAGTGTGCGGTTTTGGCCGGCGTCGCCGGGAGCGTCTCGTCGTGAAACGCCCGCGCCGTCTCCGGATCCAGGGCCAGGTTGAACTGATCCTCCCAGCGGAACTCGAAGCGCGCCTTGGACAGGGCGTTGTCCCAGTCCTGCGCGCCGGCGTGGCCCTTCGCCAGGTCGGCCGCGTGCGCCGCGATCTTGTACGCGATCACGCCCGCCTTCACGTCGTCCCGATCGGGCAGCCCGAGGTGTTCCTTGGGTGTCACGTAGCAGAGCATCGCCGTGCCGAACATCCCGATCATGGCCGCGCCGATCGCCGACGTGATGTGGTCGTACGCGGGCGCGATGTCGGTCGTCAGCGGGCCGAGCGTGTAGAACGGCGCGCCGGCGCACAACTCCTGCTGCAGGTCGACGTTCTCCTTGATCTTGTGCATCGGCACGTGGCCCGGTCCCTCGATCATCACCTGCACGTCGTGCTCCCAGGCCACCCGGGTCAGCTCGCCCAGGGTCCGCAACTCGGCGAACTGCGCGGCGTCGTTCGCGTCCGCGATGGACCCGGGTCGCAGCCCGTCGCCCAGCGAGAACGTCACGTCGTAGCGCGCGAGAATCGCGCACAGCTCGGCGAAGTGGGTGTAGAGGAAGTTCTCCTCGTGATGCGCCAGGCACCAGGCCGCCATGATCGAGCCGCCGCGCGAGACGATCCCGGTGACCCGGTTGACGGCAAGCGGGACATAAGGCAACAACACCCCCGCGTGTACGGTCATGTAGTCGACGCCCTGGTCGCACTGCTCGAGCACCGTCTCGCGGAACACCTCCCAGGACAGCTTCACCGGGTCGCCGTCCACCTTCTCCAGCGCCTGGTAGATCGGCACGGTCCCGATCGGGACGGCCGCGTTCCGGATGATCGCCTCGCGAGTCTCATGGATCCGTTT
>Ga0307512_10006478_pt1 | contig 11856 bp, 10 predicted proteins | sample 14_EM_MG_FD_200267 | JGI IMG/M metagenome (GOLD analysis project Ga0307512, IMG submission 200267) | Populus trichocarpa ectomycorrhiza microbial communities from riparian zone in the Pacific Northwest, United States - 14_EM | ecosystem: Host-associated > Plants > Roots > Unclassified | place... | reverse complement strand
TTGGCCAGGCTGCGCCGGGCGGCCTCGACCAGGGACCGGTTGTCGGCGGCCGGCATCACGTCCTGCGGCAGCAGCGAGACGTCGTCGCCCGTGCTGACCACCTTGCCGAGCAGGGCGAGGCGCAGCATCTCGGGGGAGACCACCGCGACGATCTCGGGCGCCCCGGCGAGCGTGACGCGCTTGGCCTCGACCACCGGGATCGGGGTGACCGTGACCTGGCCGCCGTCGCGCATGCCGAGGTTGCCGATGGTCAGGTCGTCGGCGTAAAGCAGCGCCTTGCTGGCGGTGGCCTCGGCGCGGGCGGCGATGCCGGCGGTGGTGCGGGTGCCGGTCAGTCGCAGCGGGTCGCCGGGATTGATGGCGAGCGCGGCCATCACCTCCGGATGCAGCCGGACGATGCCGCGCCGAGCGTCGAGTGCCGCCGGCCGTAGGGTCACGGTCAGCGTGAGATCGTCAGGCACCGATGGATCCTCCGTAAGTGCGGGGGCGCTAGGTTGACACGCTAACGCTGACAGCCCAGGCCCTTGGGAGGCTACGCATGAGGCGCGCTGCTTTGGCCCTCGCCGCGCTCGCAATGCTCGGTTTGACCGCCTGCTCGTCCGACAAGAAGCCGGCCAGCTGGGAGGCCGGCGCGGGGGCCGGCGCGTCGTCCGCGCCCGCGCCAGCCGCTGCTGCCGCCGCCGAAAGCGCCACCCGGGCGCCGTTCGCCGAGAACCCGGACGGGACGGTCAACCGCAGCCCCGGCGCGCAGCCCGCCGCGTCCAACAGCAAGATCAATGCTGGCGGGCTGGGTCCGTACCGGATCGGCGTGACCCTGCAGACGCTGCAGTCGGCGAAGCTGGTCACCGCGGTGACGCCGGCCAAGAGCTGCGACAACTACACGACCGCGCAGGGCGTGACCAAGTACCACTCGCCGCAGCTGGTCTTCTTCAAAGGCAAACTGCTGCATCTGAGCATCGGTTCCCCTTCGATAACGACCGACAAGGGCATCAAAATCGGCAGCCCGCTGGCGAACGTGCGGAGCTCGTACCCCGGCGACAAGCAGCTCGACGACTGGACCGGTGGCAGCGCGTGGCTGGCCATGACCGGCGACTACGCGCTGTTGTTCCCGGTGCGGGACGGCAAGGTCTCGCAGGTGCAGGCCGGGATGGCCGAGCCGCTGCAGTTCAAGTACACCGACAACCAAGGATGCTGAGTGAACGTTCACAGCTCTCGCTCAGTTCCCGGCGGTTAGCGTTGCCCGCATGTCTGCCCTTACGTCGCGGCTGCGCCGTGCCCTGCCGCGCCTGACCCGTCGCCGGGTCGTGTTCGGCGCCACGGTGATCGTCCTGGTCGCCGCGCTGGTCGGCTGGGCGGCGCTACCCGACCGGGCCGACTGGACCAGTCAGGACCTGCGGATCAACGTGCTCACCGGGCCGACCGGCGCCGACCCCGTCGACCTGGACGCCCGCTTCTACCTGCCGCGAGACCGGTCCGGAAAGGTGCCGGCGGTGCTGCTGGCGCACGGCTTCGGCGGCACCAAGGAATCGGTCAAGGACGACGCCGAGTCGCTGGCCGAACGCGGCTACGCGGTGCTCACCTGGACGGCGCAGGGCTTCGGGGCCAGCAGCGGGCAGATCCACCTGGACAGCCCCGACTACGAGGTCAAGGACGCGCAGGGGCTGCTGAGCTGGCTGGCCGCGCGTCCCGAGGTGCAGACGGACGCGACGGGCGACCCCCGGGTCGGCGTGGTCGGCGGCTCGTACGGCGGGGCGCTGGCCCTGCTGCTGGCCGGCACCGATCCACGGGTCGACGCGATCGTCCCGATCATCACCTGGAACGACCTGGCCCGCTCGTTCCTGCCGGAGTCGACCGGCGGCACCCCGTCGACCGGCGTCTTCAAGAAGAGCTGGGCCGGCTTGTTCTTCGGCAGCGGGTCAGCCGAGCGGAACAGCCCACAGACGGGAACCCCGGCTTGCGGCCGCTTCGCCGAGGACGTCTGCGCCGCGTACCTGAACATGGCCACCACCGGCACGCCGGACGCCACAACTCTGGCCCTGCTGCAACGGTCCAGCCCGGCCACCGTTCTGAGCAAGATCAAGGCGCCGACCATGCTGATCCAGGGCGCGGTCGACACCCTATTCCCGCTCTCCGAGGCCGACGCCAACGCCCGCGGCATCGCCGCCACCGGCACCCCGGTCCGGGTCGCCTGGTTCACCGGCGGCCACGACGGCGGCGACGGCCCACAGTCCGATCAGGACCGCACCAAATACCTGACCGTCCAATGGCTCGACCACTACGTCAAGGGTCAGAGCGCGGCGCCCGCGAACAGCTTCACCTACTCGCGGGTGGCCGGCTTCAGCGCGCTCGACCGGGGCCTGGTCACCAACGGCTACTCCGACCCGACCTACCCGGGCCTGACCGGCACCGGCCACACCGAGGTCACCGTCGCCGGCCAAGCGCAGCAGATCGCGAACCCGCCGAACGGCAACCCGGGCGCGCTCAGCTCGCTGCCGGGCGTCGGCGGCCAGCTCAGCTCGCTGGTCGGCAGCGTCGCCGGCGACCTGGCAGGTCAGCACGCCGAGTTCGATTCCGCGCCGACGGCCAAGGCGGTGGACGTGGTCGGCTCGCCGACCGTCCAGCTGCGGGCCGCGTCCCCGACCGGCGAGGCGACGCTGTTCGTCAAGCTCTACGACGTCGACCAGGACGGCTCGGCGACCCTCAGCGGCGGCCTGGTCGCCCCGGTCCGGCTCACCGGGCTGCCGAGCAGCATCGACGCCGCCCAGCCGGTCACCGTCACCCTGCCCGCGATCGTCCGGCAGATCGGCGCCGGGCACGTCCTCCGGATCGTCGTCGCGACCTCCGACCAGGCCTTCCTCACCCCACCCCAGCCGGCCGTCTACACCGTCGCGGTCGGTTCGACCGTCACCTTGCCGACCGTCGAGGGCACCCCGATCGCCAACCCCGAAACCATTTGGCGGTACGTGTTGGCTGGGCTGCTCGTGATGATCGCCGTCGGGCTCGTCGTGGTCCTGGCCGTTCGACGCCGCCGGGCGAAGGGATTCCACAGCCCGGTCGTGGAGGAGTACGCGGAGGTCCCGCTCGTCGTCCGCGGCCTGCGCAAGGCGTACGGGGACGGCTTCGTCGCCGTCGAACGGGTCGACTTCACGGTCGGCCGCGGCCAGGTCGTCGGACTGCTCGGCCCGAACGGCGCCGGCAAGACGACCACGCTGCGGGTGCTGATGGGCCTGACCATGCCGACCGAGGGCGACGCCCTGGTCTTCGGCCACCGGCTCGTGCCCGGGGCGCCGATCCTGTCCCGAGTCGGCGCGCTGGTCGAGGGGCCCGGCTTCCTGCCCCACCTGAGCGGCCTGGCAAACCTGCAGGCCTACTGGCGGGCGACCGGCCGGCCGCTCGCGGAGGCCCGCTTCGACGAGGCGCTGGAAATCGCTGGCCTGGGCGACTCGATCCACCGGCGGACAAAAAACTACAGCCACGGCATGCGGCAGCGCCTAGCCATTGCCCAGGCCATGCTCGGCCTGCCCGAGCTGCTGGTGCTGGACGAGCCGACGGACGGCCTGGACCCGCCGCAGATCGCCGAGATGCGCCGGGTCCTGAAACGCTACGCCACCGACGGCCGGGCCGTGCTGGTCTCCAGCCACCTGCTGGCCGAGGTCGAACAGACCTGCACGCACGCGGTAGTCGTACACAAGGGGCGGATCGTGGCGTCGGGGCCGGTCGACGACATCGTCGGTGACTCGCCGTCGGTCCAGCTCGAGGTCTCCGACGTGCCCGCGGCCGAACAAGTGCTGGCCGACCTGGGCGTCCGCTCGGTAACCCCGGACGGCGTGTCGGGCTTGATCGTCGACATGAACGGCACCCCCCGCGCCGACGTGGTCGCCTCCCTGGTCCGCGCCGGGGTGGGCGTCGACCGGGTGGTGCCCCGCCGCCGCCTCGAAGACGCGTTCCTGGCCCTGGTGGGCGACAACTCTCGAGGAAGTGGCGACCGATGAGCACCGGAGCAGCAACGGGATACCGGGCGACGGCCACCCTGCCGATCTGGGCCGAGGTGCGGCGGCAGGCGGCCCGTCGGCGTACCCAATTGGCCCTGGGGTTTATGGCCCTGCTGCCCTTGATCATCTTGTTGGCCTTCGAGTTCGGCGGCGACGGCGACGACAACGGGGGTGGCGGCGGCGCCTTCTCCAGCCTGGTCGACCTGGCCACCTCGGGCGGCCTCAACTTCGCCCTGTTCTGCCTCGCCGTCTCGGCCGGCTTCCTGCTGGTCGTGGTGGTCGCCCTGTTCTGCGGCGACACGGTGGCCAGCGAGGCGAGCTGGGGCAGCCTGCGCTACCTGCTGGCGATCCCGGTCCCGCGCGCCCGGCTGCTCGGCGTCAAGCTGATCGTGGCGCTGCTCTACTCCGCGGCCGCGCTGCTCACCCTGGCCGGAACGGCCCTGCTGGTCGGCACGCTCCGCTACGGCTGGCACCCGTTGGGCAGCACGATCGCGGCCCAGATCCAGCCCGGCGAGGGCGTGCTGCGACTGCTCGGGATCGTGGCCTACCTGGCCGTCATGATGCTGATCGTGGCGGGGCTGGCCTTCCTGCTCTCCACGCTGACGGACGCGGCCCTGGGCGCGGTCGGCGGGGCGGTGCTGCTCTGGATCCTCTCCGGCATCCTCGACCAGATCACGGCGCTGGGCTCGATCCGCTACCTCCTGCCGACCCACTACAGCGACGCCTGGCAGGGCCTGCTATCCACCCCGATGCAGACGGACGACCTGGTCAAGGGGGCGATCGCGGCGGTCTGCTACGCAACGGCGTTCTGGTCGCTGGCGTTCTGGCGCTTCCTCCGCAAAGACATCACCTCCTGAATCTCAAGTTCCTGTTTTGGCTAGTTTCCAAGCGCGGGAAACTTCGAGTTTCTGTGCTGGAACTCGCTGGTGGCCGAGTCCATTTCGCAGTCGTCGTGCTCGCGCCCCGGACGCCGCTCGCTTGTGGGTCCACATCCCATCCGCCCAGCCAAACCGGGCCACGCCGGCGAACGCTGGGATGAGCAGGTACAACGGCGCCATGCCCAAGTCGTTCGCCGGCTACGTCGCCTTCGAGGACGAAGCCACCGAACTCAAGATCTACGACATCCAGCTCGTCAACGGCCTCTTCCAGACGCCGGACTACGCCAGCGCCATGATCCGCGCGCACTTCCCTGAAAGGGCATCTGATTGTGATTGAGCCAGATTTCGTGCGATTCATCCGTCGAACGTGATCCCGAGCCGCGTCGCTCCACCCTTCTCGGCACCACTCGACAGGTCAACATCCTTGATAATTTCCACTCCACGAGGCGGGAAGGGACAGTTTCAAGGAACTTGACCCCTCCAGACGGCCGCGTGGAGCAGCCAGAGGGGACATATCGGGATCAGACGCTGTCTGAGGAGCCGCCGGACAATAATGAGGAGCGCGTCGAGCTGCGCATGGCCCGCCAGAAAGATCCACGGGCTGATGCAGACCAAGGAGTACGCCGAGGAGATGCTGCGCATCCCCGGCCCTGACGGCAAGTCCCGCGACGACGAGGAGATCGCCCGGCGGGTCCAGGTGCGGCTTCGCCGCCAGGCGATCCTGACCCGTACCAATTCCACGCCTGTGATGCTGAGCTGGATCCTGGGCGAGGCCGTGCTTCGGCACCGAGTCGGCACCGCCACTGTGACGGCACGCCAACTCGACCACATCAACGAGCTCGGCCAGTTACGCAACATCAGCGTTCGGGTTATCCCCTTCGAGGCTGGCCTGCACCAAGGTGTCGCCACTGGGCCCTTCGCCAGACTTCGGTTCGCCGACAACTCGGAGCCGCCCACGGTCTATACCGACGGCTTCATGGGCGCACTGTTGATGTCCAAGCCCGCAGAGGTTCGTCGCTTCGACGCCGCCATTACGGGGATGCGTAGCTGTGCCCTGGACGAACAGAAGTCCAGGGATCTCATCCATCGGGTCGCCAAGGAGCATCTTCATGCCTGAGTCAACTGCCTCGAGCGATGCCCTCTTGGCTGTCGCCCAGTTCCGCAAGTCACGCCGTTCGGACAACAGCGGCAGTTGCGTCGACGTGGCGACCAACCTCGCGGCCGACCATCACGTCGTCCTCGTGCGCGACACCAAGGCTCCAGGGGGTGGCGTGCTCGCGTTCGGCCCGACCGCATGGCAGGCCTTCCTCGGCGGCGTGCGGGACGGCGAGTTCGACGTGTGACGCGGGGTTGGGTGGAGAGAGGGCGCTCACACCTCGGGATGCCCGCCTCCGGTTTGCTCGGTGGCAACGTATTGTGTTGGAAACACAACTGAATACCTCATCCAGAGGGGCTGAGGGAACGGCCCGTTGACGCCCCGGCAACCACCGCGCATGTCTCGATGACGAGGCCAGCGTGCGGCAGGTGCTAATTCCGTCCCCGTTTGCGCTGGTCCGCGCCCGGGGAAAGATGAGAGGAAGGCCTCAATGACGTCTGTCGTCGCACCCACCTCCAGCCCCGCCCGGGCTCTCGTCTGCCGCGGCTGCGGTGCCGAGTTCCCACTCGCCGCGCAGCATGCCTGTTTCGAGTGTTTTGGCCCGCTCGAGGTGGCCTACGATCAGGATTCCCTCGCGCGGGTGACCCGGGAGCAAATCGAAGCCGGACCGCAAAACATCTGGCGGTATGCCGCCCTGCTGCCCGCCGGGCAGAATCCCGCCGACCGGGTGACCCTCGACCCCGGCATGACGCCGCTGATCAGCGCGCCCGCGCTGGCCGCCGCGATCGGGCTGCGGGCGCCGCTGTGGGTGAAGGATGACTCCGCCAACCCGACGCACTCGTTCAAAGATCGGGTCGTCTCCGTCGCGCTGACCGCCGCGCGCGGGCTCGGCTTCACCCGGTTCGCCTGCGCCTCGACCGGCAATCTGGCCAACTCCGTCGCCGCCCACGCGGCCCGGGCCGGGGTTCCGTCGATCGTTTTCATCCCGGGTGATCTTGAGCAAGGCAAAATCGTCACCACCGCGGTGTACGGCGGGGATCTGGTCGCCATCGACGGCTCGTACGACGATGTGAATCGGCTCTGCGGGGAACTGGTCGAGACCGACGAGTTCGAAGACACCGCGTTTGTCAACGTGAACGTGCGGCCGTTCTACGCCGAGGGCTCCAAGACGCTCGGGTATGAGGTGGCCGAGCAGTTGGGCTGGCGCATTCCGGCGCAGGTGGTCATCCCGATGGCCTCGGGTGAGCTGCTCACCAAGGTGGACAAGGCGTTCAGCGAACTAGTCGAGATCGGGCTGGTCGACGCGCCGGCTGGCGGCTGGCGGGTGTTCGGCGCGCAGTCGGCCGGGTGTAACCCGATCGCGACCGCGCTGCATGAGGGCACCGACGAGATCGTTCCGGTGAAGCCCACCGGCATCGCCAAGTCGCTGAACATCGGCGACCCGGCCGCCGGGGTCTACGCGATCGAGGCCGTCACTCGGACGGGTGGCTGGATGGATTACGCGGACGACGACGAGATCCGCGCCGGCATCCGGCTCCTCGCCGAGACTACCGGCGTTTTCGCCGAGACCGCCGGCGGCGTCACCGTCGCGGTGCTGAAGAAGCTGGTCGCGAGCGGTCGGCTGGACCCGGAGAAAGAGACCGTTGTCTATAACACCGGCGAGGGGCTGAAAACCCTCGACGCGGTCGCCGGGCTCGTCGGGCCGACTCACCGGATCAAGCCGTCGCTGCGCGGTGCCCGCGACGCTGGCCTGCTTGGTTAACACTAAGTAGTCGTCTTTTGAGCGGATCGTCGAAAATCCGTCCTGCGAGGACTTGCGAACCGCGCACCGGATCGGCAGGATGCTCTCTGCGGGAGGGCGCATCGCCGTACGTGGCCCCAACCTTCGAGCTTGGCGACAATCTCCTAGGGGCCCAACGACCCAGCACCGGAGGTGCTGTGCGAGCGCCCTCCCGACCAAATCCTCCCCGAGCGCCACAGCCGATCATCCCGGTCGCGCCGGGCCACTCGCGCCGGGTTGTGCCAATGCTCCTCAGCGATATTCCAGTCGCGCCGGACGGGGTGTGCGAGCAGTCTGACGGGATGCCGATCGCTATTGAGCCGCTCGTCGACAGGTATCACGACGAGGTGTACGAGATCAGTCGCTCGGCCTGGAATGCCGACATTCCCGATATCCCGTTCTCGTCCCCGGCCGTCTTCGCCGCGACGTTGTGGAGTTCGTGGCCGGCGACCACCCACGAGCGCTATGTTGCCTTCCTGGACGGTGTGGCCGTCGGCTTCCTCCAGTTGAACCTGCCGCAGGCCGACAATCTCGGCAACGTCGACGTGAACCTGCTGACCGCCCCGCGGAGCCGGCGGTGTGGCGCCGGCCGGGCGATGTGGGCGCACGCTGTCGAGCGGACCCGGGCGCTCGGGCGTAAGAATCTGATCGGGACCACCACCGATCACAGCGCTGCCGGCGGCGCGTTCGCGGTTGCGGTGGGCGCGAGCCCCGGCCTGCACGACGTCCGCAGCCGGCTCGACCTGCCGCCGCCGCAGCAGGACCGCCTGGACGCGCTGCTCGCCGACTCGTGGCGGCATGCCGACGGTTACCGGCTGGAGCAGTGGACGGGCGTCCCGGCCGACGAGTTCATTGCGGACGTGGCCTACCTGGACGGCCGACTGTTCTTGGACGCTCCCACGGGCGACCTGGCCATCGAACCGCAGAAGGTGGACGCCGCCCGGGTTCGCGAGGCCGAGGAACGCCAGTTCGCGGTGGGTCGGACGACTTTCCACACCGGCGTCGTGCACGTCGCGACCGGCCGCATGATCGCTTGGACAATGATCGCCGGCGACAACGACACCCCGGCCCACGCCTGGCAGAACATCACGATTGTCGACCCGGATCATCGCGGGCACCGGCTCGGGATGATCGTGAAGCTGGAGAATCTGCGCTACCTCCGCGCGAAAGTCCCCGCGCTCGCCGCGATCAGCACGTTCAACGCGGCGGCCAACCGGCACATGCTCGCGATCAACGAGGCGATGGGCTTTCGCCGGGTGGATTCGTGGATTCAGTGGCAGCTGACCCTGTGAGATAGCCCCCGGCGGCCAGCCCGGCGTGCCGTTCGAAGGCGTTGCGGGTGGCAAAAGAGCGGGTCCGGGCGTACGAGTAACCGCAGGCCAGCCAGTATGCCGGCCAGAACAGCGGGCCGAACACCCCGTACTGGCCGGCGTGTCGGCTCTCGTGGTGGAACAGGTCGCCGCGCTCGGGGTGCAGCAGCCAGTCGGCGCTGCGCCGGGTCAGGATCACCGAGCCGACCGTGAAACAGGTCGCGGCCGGGATCTTGTGGCGGTAGCCCTCGGCGATCAGCACCCCGTTGCGGCCCCGCTTCACCGTCGCGCCCGTGACGGCGGCGAGCAGCAGGCCCGCCGCGGTCGTGCCGTTGACAGCGGTGAGCACGGTCCGCGTGACGTCCCAGATCCGGCGGCCCATCAGGCGCGCCGCCGCATCTGCAGCTCGGTGAGGATCGGCGTCACCGGATGCGGCACCCGCACCCCGGTGTCCTCGAAGCCCAGCCGCTCGTACGCCCGCACCGCCCGGTCGTTGCCGACCACGACCTCGAGCATCAACTCGTCGCGGCCGGCCGCGATCGACCACTGCGCAACCGCGTCGACGAGCTCGCCCAGCACGCTGCCGCCCCGGCTCGCCGGGGTGATGTAGACGGCGAAGATCACGGTCGACTCCGGCTCCCCGGGCAGTACCGTGCCGCCCGCGTGGCCGATCAGCCGCCCGCCCGGGTCGGCGATGAACTGGGCCAGTTGGTTGCCGGTCGCGGCCTGGCCGATCCGCCGCTGGTAGTCGGCGTGCGGTCGGGCCGCGGCCTGGGCCAGGGTCTCGAGGAACGCGAGCGGGCTGTCGGCCAGCATCTCCAGCCGGAGCGCCCGCATCCGGGCCGTATCGGCGATCGTGACCCGGTGCACGGTATGGGCGGGCGCTGGCGCCAGGAGGCGGGTCATGCTGCTTGCCTACCCGCCCCAGTCGGCCCGGGCAAGCTGGTTGCGCAGATCCGATCGAGCCGGCCCGCGGGGGTGCTCGACGGGGCCGGCCCGACGGAGCCCCGGAAGGGGGCGATTTCCTTGCACTCACCCCCGTAGAGTGCTAAACAAGTGATTGGCACTCGCACCACGTGAGTGCCAGCAGGTCGGGACGGTGGGGTCTCGGTCGCGGTGCCGCCATCGGCGCCGGGGCACGGGACCGGTCGTCGCGGGCTATCCGGCTCGACCTGAGGACGTCACATCGCCAGGTGGTGACGTCCGCAGAGTTCCGCAACGTGCGGAGGGCGGGGCCGAGCAGGCCCGGCACCGCGAATGTCCAGGAGGACACAGCCGTATGGCCAAGATCATCGCATTTGACGAGGAAGCTCGTCGCGGCCTCGAGCGGGGCATGAACCAGCTCGCCGACGCCGTCAAGGTGACGCTCGGCCCCAAGGGCCGCAATGTCGTGCTCGAGAAGAAGTGGGGAGCGCCCACCATCACCAACGATGGTGTGTCGATCGCCAAGGAGATCGAGCTCGAGGACCCGTACGAGAAGATCGGCGCCGAGCTGGTCAAGGAGGTCGCCAAGAAGACCGACGACGTGGCCGGCGACGGCACGACGACGGCGACCGTCCTGGCCCAGGCGCTGGTTCGTGAGGGCCTGCGCAACGTCGCGGCCGGCGCCAACCCGATGGCCCTGAAGCGGGGCATCGAGGCCGCCGTCGCGAGCGTCTCCGAGGCGCTCTCGTCGCTCGCCAAGGACGTGGAGACCAAGGAGCAGATCGCCTCCACCGCCTCCATCTCCGCCGGGGACTCCACGGTCGGCGAGATCATCGCCGAGGCCATGGACAAGGTCGGCAAGGAAGGCGTCATCACCGTCGAGGAGAGCAACACCTTCGGGCTCGAGCTGGAGCTCACCGAGGGCATGCGCTTCGACAAGGGCTACATCTCGGCGTATTTCATGACTGACGCCGAGCGCATGGAGGCCGTCTTCGACGACCCGTACATCCTGATCGCGAACAGCAAGATCTCCGCGGTCAAGGACCTGCTGCCGGTCCTGGAGAAGGTCATGCAGGGCGGCAAGCCGCTGATCATCATCGCCGAGGACGTCGAGGGCGAGGCCCTGGCGACCCTGGTGGTCAACAAGGTCCGTGGCACGTTCAAGTCCGTCGCCGTCAAGGCGCCCGGCTTCGGTGACCGCCGCAAGGCCATGCTGGACGACATCGCCATCCTCACCGGCGGCACGGTCATCAGCGAAGAGGTCGGCCTCAAGCTGGACGCCGCCGACCTGAGCCTGCTGGGCCAGGCCCGCAAGGTCGTCATCACCAAGGACGAGACGACGATCGTCGACGGTGCCGGCGACGCCGAGCAGATCCAGGGCCGGGTCAACCAGATCCGCGCCGAGATCGAGAAGTCGGACTCCGACTACGACCGGGAGAAGCTGCAGGAGCGGCTGGCCAAGCTGGCCGGCGGCGTTGCGGTCATCAAGGTCGGCGCGGCCACCGAGGTCGAGCTCAAGGAGCGCAAGCACCGCATCGAGGACGCCGTTCGCAACGCGAAGGCGGCCGTCGAGGAGGGCATCGTCCCCGGTGGTGGCGTCGCGCTCGTGCAGGCCGGCAAGACCGCGTTCGACAAGCTCGACCTGGTCGGCGACGAGGCGACCGGTGCGAACATCGTGAAGGTCGCGCTGGACGCCCCGCTGCGCCAGATCGCCGTGAACGCCGGCCTCGAGGGCGGCGTCGTGGTGGAGAAGGTGCGCAACCTCGAAGCGGGTTGGGGCCTGAACGCCGCGAACGGCGAGTACGTCGACCTGCTGGCCGCGGGCATCATCGACCCGGCCAAGGTCACCCGTTCGGCGCTGCAGAACGCCGCGTCG
>Ga0307512_10006476_pt1 | contig 11857 bp, 16 predicted proteins | sample 14_EM_MG_FD_200267 | JGI IMG/M metagenome (GOLD analysis project Ga0307512, IMG submission 200267) | Populus trichocarpa ectomycorrhiza microbial communities from riparian zone in the Pacific Northwest, United States - 14_EM | ecosystem: Host-associated > Plants > Roots > Unclassified | place... | reverse complement strand
CTTAGGTTTCAACGGTCCGTGGGGCTAAATATTTCTTTTCTTTCTTTTCTTTTTCTTTTCTTTTTGTTTCCTTATTTTTCCGTCTTTTGGTTTAAAGACGACGGATGCTCCACGTCTTCCACCCTGAGAAAAAACATCAACTCTCCCTCTCTTCCTCTCTTCCTCTCTCACTCTCCGCCGCTTTCTCTCCTCCATGCGAAACAGGTGTTGCCACTGCTGCCACAGACAAACATCCACCGGTCGTCCTGCAGCCTCGTCCTCAGTTCTGAACCGCCGCCCGACCAAGAACACCAACCACTGCCGCAAAAGAAATCATGGATATCAGAAAAATCCTCAACCCGGAAGAGCCCACGCCTACCACATCGGCACCGAGTATGTCTCTCCTCCCTCCACTCCATTCCTGCATCTGTACTGACTATCCACCCGGACAGAACAACCACCAAAGAAGGACCGACCGGCGCCCGGCGAGCGCGACACCGGTCCGAAGGACTTGGAAGAAGGGCGGCGGAAGCGGGGCATGCCCATCGAGGGCCTAAACACGTTCCGAGTGCGGAACCACTGAGCCTCTCATTTCCGTTTTCGCAGGATGCCAGCCGCCCCCCCAACCGGCAGACAGGCATCGTCATCGTCGCCACGCGCGGCGGCGATGGCGGAGGAGAACGAGAAGGGAGAAAGAGAAGAGAAGGACGCATACATTCCACCATTCATAGACCGAGGCCGATCAAAAGCACGCTTTCTCGAATTATGCGTTCGTCCACGGGGAGGCGGCTGCTATACTTCAGGCAGAAGCGGGTGTATATTACATATAGGGGGCCGGGGGGTTTAGGATCCATCCAACTAGCCTGCCAGGATTCGTGTGATGGGCGGAGTGGCCGGCCTGGTCTGGACTTGGGTGGGTGAGATAGCATTCGCACATATATCCATAGCGGGACTATGTCTGTGCGTTCGTCGGACCGGGTAGGGGAGGGGTGTCTTACTTTTCGGTTTTTCTTTTTAGTTTCCGTTTTTTTTCGTTTTCTGTTCCAGAAGGGATGCGGCGTTGTATGTTTATCGAGCGATACTGTCCACGTGAACGGCGGCGGCATTAATGGCAGTGATGGAGGGCGTGTGGGTGTGGATGGTGATATGTACATATATGAAGTGGAGCGTACCTGCACCCGCAGTTACCAAGTTTTCCATCTCTCTCTCTCTGATGGCACGTCAATCGATCCAGAAAGTGGCGAACGCAGGAAGCGAAGAATATACTCCCATCCCCCATCCCATTCACAACCACGAGACCCTCCAAGAAGCCATGTCTTCCCGAGGTGCAGTTCGCGGCGACGTGCGAGAGAGAGTATTAGAGGCTGTGGAGGTGAGGTCATGGGACAACTATCGCGACGCCTATGTGTGGTTTAATCACTTCAGCGGATCGATATTGTAAGGGTGGCGCATGCGCACATACCTTGATAATCCTCCAGTCACACCGGATCCCCGCCCAGGACCGGGCGAGAAGGATCCTCGGCCTCCGTCGGACTCCACTCGAACCGCCGGTCGCCGCTGCTATTAGAGCGGGCGCTACGGAAATTGGGGCGTGAGGTGAAATTGGTCTTTTTTGCGGGTGAGCGGAGCGGTGGAACGAGTGGACCGACTGACTGACTGACTGACTTGACTGATGTCGTATGTACGCACGTATGTGTCCTTCATGGGTTGTAAACGACGTGATGTGATATTGTGCGGCGCGTGTCGCCTATTTACGGGGATCAGTGGTGTATATTAAGCAAGCAAGCAAATGGCGGGGGAAGCAATGTTTCACGTATGCTTACGTACGAGCTGGACGGGGGACTGTCGATAGCTGTCACTACATACCAGGAAATGCGGCAGCCGGTGATGTCGCCGTTCGGTCCGACAAGTCATACGAGGGCCGGCCTCGAAAGCCATAACTACCGAAAGGCGAGTTCTCCTCCAGACCTCCGCAAGAACATCCATAGCGTCGGCCTGGGAACATCCCAGCGCCACTCTCCACCGGCGAGCAACGCGTTCTTCGCTGGGCTTCTGAGTGACTTCTTGTGATCACACCCTCCGCCCGCACCCCCCCCGGTCGAACGCCGCCAACAGCGCGATGCCTGCTAGCTACCTACATAGTTAGCCGGCCGGCAGCTCTCCGCCGCGTGTAGCTCGGGCGCTATGTACGACTCGGACATCTCGCGGTGATGAACGGAGCGGAGAGCGGAGTGATGAACTGCGTGAATGTTAAGTGGATCGTGTATTCTTATGTAGGTAAACTGCCTTTCGACTGCGCATCACCCAATCAGGCACACACCGAGACTCCCACAACAACGATGGCAGGAAAGGACAACTGAGAGAACTGGCCACGAGAAGTATTCCCAAACACCCAGGACGCTCTCTGCTTTCCCTTTTCCTTTTCTATTTCTTGCATCTGTATGCTACGTAGGGTTGCGGTAGTGTAGTCGATCGCCTGGAGAGAGATCGAGGCCAGTATTGCGAGCGTGAGCTAAACGGGCCTGATGTGGCTAAACGGATCGTGACGTTGCCTGCAGTTCATAATAGGCTCGAGTGGCGGCAACCACTCCTACCCGCGGGGAAACAAAAGCTGGAGACACCCACTGACGGAATGTTGTCCGAGACGCTCACGTCCGCCATGCACTGGACCGCACTGGCCGCATAGATACGTACCCTCCGCGAACGTGGTGCGGTATCGTTGGTAACACCGTGTTTGACCCGACATCGCCCTTACTGCCGGCGTGGTATGCCTCTACTGGTGTGCAGTATGCCGCCGGTATGCTATACAGAGCTGGGGTGTACCGCCGCTTCAGACGAGATCACTCGACCGCAAGTTGCAGCGATGTTGCCCAGTCGTGGCGCGCTCATTTGGCATATCTGTCACAGATAACCGGCCCCCGCTCCCTCTCGCTTCCATTCACTGGGTATGTGTAGAACGGCAGACCGCCCATCGCCACAAGCAGGCCCTCGACGCGTGTTGTATACTATCACTCCGCGAAGCTTAGTTATGGCCACATTCCGACAGCGCGGGAAGGAGTGTACGTATACAACCATGGACTCGATACCAAGTGCTATAGCACTGAGGTGAACAGACCAACCGGCCGTTTCTAGCTAGTCCTACTAGCTTCCACCCTTATTAACGTTACATTTTCAACACGTACGCATCGCAGCGTTTCATACGAACGTCAGTCTTCAAACCCCATCCCTCCACTTCCACAGCATCTACCTTGGTCGGCAAGCCGAACCCAGCAGCTACTGTAGCAGCTATAAACGAACACTACTGAATCGAAGACGGTAAATACTCACCGCGAGCACGCCTGTAGGCCGACTGTCCGCGCTCGTCTACAAAGTCATCCTACCGGATGTAGTCGGGCTCCCACGGGAGTTCCAGATAGTAGGGGCATGCCAGCAGGTACTACCACACGTAGGCAGGGCTGCGTAAGCCAGCATTGCGGCAGGCCGTATACGAACTGCAGAGATCGTCATCACGCAATATCACCCGTTCTCACTTGATCTTCCGAGAGGGGGTACGGAACTAGGTATCAACGGCTGAGGAGCGATTTCAGTTCCCCATCACCTCTTTCATGGCCCCAGCAGAAGAGGAGTAGGGAGCGGGAAGGCTGTTTCTTTCGTTCGTTCTTTTGTCTCTTTGTTTTTAATTCTTAGGTGTGTTACTTCTCGCAGACAGGTCGTGGGAGGAGCAAGGGGAAGCCACAGCGAGCCCCCTGCGGGCTGATCGAAGTCGGGGTTGGTTTTGGACCGTCGGATTCGGCCTGGACAGCTCGACACGGATGACGACGTATGGATGAGCGGATGGCGGTGAGTATGTATTCACATACATACTCACCAGGAGCAGCCGACAGTCACGACACGCATCGCACCACCTAGCATTTCCAATTCAGATCCTATCATCTATTATACACATAAACAGTTTCACCCGCGCTCATTCACCCTCCAACACCACCGCCCGAACATCTTCCGATAAGTCAGTCAGCACGCTCTATACTTTTATCTGCCCCCTCCTTCTCCCCACTCGCACACTATCGCAGAAGAGAATGCAGCTCGGAGACAAAACACAACCGTACACACCTCCACATCTCACACCCCCTCCTTGGGCTCGCGCGTATACAAAGAACTCATCACTGATCATCAAGAAACACCCAACACACACAATCACAACACGCTCATCCCATAAAGTAATAAAAGTGGAAGAAAAGGGAAGAAAAGAGGAAGGAGCATGAGAAGTAAATGGAATCGAGGAGGGGAAAAGAAAAACGGCAACCTCCACATCTCGCTCTAATTCCGAACACAGGATACGACCGAGCGCGGTATATTAAAGTCAGGAAAGCCCAAGCTGTGCTCCCGCCTGTGTGGCCAGAATTTGGTGACCAAGGTCGTAGACAGCGGAGAAAACAAGGAGGTAGCCAAAAATTTGAAAGAGACATGATTCGAACGGAAACAACAGAAAACAGGATATTACATAGAAAGCAAGTAAACGCAAAACTCCCGTGCCAATGGCCAATAAGTACATGCAATTGTACGTGTGGGATTAATACCACCTTCCTTCCGATATGGGGATAGGCGGATGGATGGATTGGGGTGATCGTATGTCCTTCATTGGCAGCTGTCTAACATCCATCTATCCGTCCATTATGGGGATGTGAACCCTCCGGCAACTTTAACCCACTCCGCCAGGCAGCTTCCCTTCTTGTTCTCGATATCCGTAATATCGGTATCACACTTGCACCGACAGCCCACTCCGTTCTCTTGTTCCGCGTCCCAGTTGTCCCAGTATTCGTCATCCTCCTTGGCTTTCTTCTGGTCTTCGAGGTACGGTTCCTTAAACGGCGTCCGGGGGAGCTGTTTGGCCGGGGCGTTGGCGGGACAATGTTGAATGGTGGTGTGGCGGTAGCCGATATCGCGGAAATAGTGGACGTCGCCGGGCCCGAGGAAAACGCCGGCGGCGAGCGAATGGACGGGGGCATCTCCCCACTGCACCGATACGTTTTGTTAGTCGCAGTCATCCATACCGAATAGCAAAACGGGAGGACGCCATACCCGTTCAGTCCAGAATCCACCACTGCGATCCAAAGTCTCAAAGAAATCGGTATACTGCTTGCTACGGTAGAAGTCGAAGCGCGCAATCTCGAAATTGCTCCAGAAATGGCACATGTTGTAATCCTCCCCTTCCATCGCTGTTGGGTCGATATCAGGGAGCTTGCCACGACCAGGCTCAAGCTTGCGAACATCTTCCGGCAGGTTATCTAGGTCCGCCTTCTTCTCCCGCTTCTCGGCGAACATCTCCCACATGCCCTTAGAGGTGATGTTGTTGTTTCGCTTGTACGCCGACGTGTAACGGAAGAGGTTTGGGACGGTTTCTCTCAACTCCTTGACCGCGATCGTAAATCCATAGGTCTTATTGTTCTTCTTCATCTCGACGAAAGGATCGCTAAGGGAAACGGATGTCAGCGAACGCGTGTAGGTGCGTGCGTGATGCAAACGGACGGGTAGAAGGCATACTAAGTCATGTCGCAGAAGAATTCGATATCAGGTTCCAAACGCCAATACCACTCGTACTTCAGGAGGAGCTCGTGCTTCCAGAATTGCCTGTAGGGAGAGCGATGCGCGGTTAGCAAGCGATGCTGACGGGAAGCCACCACAAGGAGACGGATGCCTACATACCCAGAATAGAACCTGCACATGTGATGGTAACTGGCCATACCTCCGTACATAATAGCCTGGTCACCCTGCTTCGCGATCGCCTCCTCGACCTCGTCGGCGTCCGCCCATTCGGGAAATCCCCAGTGCCGTGGATCAATCTGGCCGAATTCTACCATGCTGGTCGTGTAGTTGAGGACAGTGTCCTTGAACTCGTCGTTGAACTCCCCGTCGTTCAGGAAAACGTAAGGGTAGTGGAACCAGCGATTAAAGTGCCGTTCCATGTGCCGAATGGACTGTAGCACGCCGGGGAGCTCCTTGTTCCTGGCCAGCACGACGATTACCGCGTTTTCTCTCGGAGCATCGGTTTTCGGTTCGAGGCATCCCGTCGCGAAGACTTTGTCGTATCTCTCGCTTATCCGTCTGTACAATGGGGCGCGCCGAGATCAGCAACTCAGTCCGATCCGATCCGTGTAGCCCTCGGGACGTGCACGGCGGCAATGGATGAAATTCGAACGTAAGAGGGCGGGGCGACGAGGGAAAAGGGGAGGGGGGAAGGGATGTGAGGAGTAGGTGATACGGTTGCGCACGTACCTTATTGCCGGTGGTCCGCCAGAAGGCAACAGCATCCGCCCCGGAGAATTTGGGTGTCGCAAGAAGAGCACAAGCAGCAGCGTGAGTATCGTGAACGGGAACAGCAGCACTACGCCGAGGGGCATCGTAATTGTCGAGCTCCCTTTTAGTCGTATGCGGCGCCGGAGGAAAGCTAACCGCGGCGAGAAGCGATGGTAGTGTGAGATCTCATTGAGAGTCTTTCTGTTCGGAAGCTGTTGGGAGAGCTGCCGTATAAGCCCCATTGCGACAAGTGGTTGTCGGACGATAAGGGGCTTTATACGGTGATGACGACTTTGCCGGCGGAGTAGGGTCGGGAACGAGGGCAGATTCAGACTCGGACGACGATGACAACCGATCGCAGTTGAGAGCGCGATAGCGAGTGGGTGGACGCAGCTTCTATTTCCCGTGAGAGACCGAGTGGAGGAGGAAGGATGTCGACGGGTGGAAGACTTTCGTGTCGTGGCGGGTATCTTCTGCACTCGAATCCGACACGGAAGGTGGTGCTAGGTGCTGACTTTGATGTGTGGTGAAAGTAGCTAGAAGGGGCTAGATGGTTTTCTCCGTTAGGGCGGTGGCAAGGGGGCAACGAAGTCAGAGAGGCTAGGTAGGGTGCATAATGTGGTTACCGAGATGTGTCGAATTTTTATTTCCAGAAGCAACTATTCGTCGTCGGATAGCCTCGGAATCAAAGAAGCAAAAAGGGACAGAGAGACCGTGAGCACTGTAACTGGTTGTAAGGTGCGCGGGTGAACGTGAATATCCGGAGAGTAGAGGATATGAGGTAGGTGCTTTCTAGAGTACTCTACCAGCACCAGCCGATAGAAAGCCATACATACATCATACAAGAATCTGCTATCGTGGAGATGAAGGATGCTGGAAGGTTTGGTTGTCAAGATTGGAGTGCCTAATTTTCTTCCGTGTCTTCCATTCATTCCATCGGTCCTTCTTTACCTTGCTTCCTTGCTTCCCTTCCTCCCGTGGTGCTGCAGCCAACACCTCGTGTAAATGTGTCGTGAAAAGGGGAGAGCGGCTCTCCCCAATTCCGAGACCTGGCTGATCCCAGTAACCGCACTGTCTAGGGGTTGCAACTGGAGATTCTGGCAATTCTGCTTCTGCAATTCGCCGCGTGCTCCAGCGGGCAAAGAGGGGGGCAATAGGTAGCGACACAAAACGTATTTCCCCTTGCTCTGCGAACTTCCCCAGGTCCGACCATCAGAAACACAAGCCATAGTCGACCGTTGGAACTCTCCATCCGTTATCCTACGTTCTCCGATCCCTGTCGGCATGTCGAGTCCGCAAGCTTCGGAGGCACGCCGCCGACGGCCCCCACGCAGAGCATAAATCTTCCATAAGTAGATGTGTAAAAGAGTCGGTACCGAAGTTTCCTATACGGTTGGTAGAAAATTAGCTACTTGGCGGGGAAGTGTACTAAGTCCAAGCGCAACGGTGTTTGTCTATATTATGACGAGTGGGCGACTTATAAGTTCACCTATATATCTAGCAAGGGCGTTGTCCCGCGGCAGTGACTGATCGCCGGCTTGATGGCCGATAACCTCGCTGGCATGGTACCTACTATGTACACAAGACCCACGAAGATGTCCGGATACGGCGATCACCGGTCTGGTGCAGGACAACGGGAAGGACCGTGGCAATGGCGGCTAGCGGTTGGCAGAGAGCAGCGAACACACGCTGCCGAAGGGCACTTCATGGGACCGAGAGCATCATTGAAGTTGGGGAGAGCAATCCCCAGCTGACGTGCTGTTCCGGGACCTTCGGTCAGCGACATTCTATGCACATAGGTATGATCGATTCTGAGAAGCTGTACTTACGACTCCGCCGTTGTGCGTCGGACCGTCCAGAACTTCCAACACGAAACACCCCTAATGCTGATGTGTCAGTGAGATCGGGTTTAACATCACCGCACGTCCTGTCCTCTTCCTAGAGAATGCCCGCCAACAGAATGGGTCAATCAAAATCAAACCCGTAGTCCTTACAGCTCCGTTGCGTAAAAAGCCCCAGCTACCAGCCGTAGCGAATAATCCGCGACTGCCAGCCGCCCAGTCCCACTGGATCGGGAGTGAATTCCTCAAGCCGCGCTAGGGCAGGCCTGCCTGGTGAACGAGCTTGAGAAACTCAAGGAAAGGAATCCCCACCACCGTCTGTGGAGCTCAAGCGGTAAACGGGAAGGAGGCTAACGGTAATGTAACAAACTCATCAAACCCCCGATTTCTGATTCGCTGCTTGGGTCTGGTTGGGTGCTGATGCACAAACCCGATGCAGATGGAACCAAACGCTAAACAGTCTATTAACCGGCGATCCAGACACATGGCAGCCGCTCTGGGAATGGCCAGCTCTTCTTCGAATGGGCTGCGACCAACGTCGAAAAGTCAAGGCGGACTGATTGTGTCTGAGGCAGTGAGTGCGGTACGTACGAGCAGGTAAAGCTACTAACCCTCTGTCTCCTCGCGTTAGGCACGGTGGTGGTGATAGTTCTGAGCAGCCGAGTGACATACATGGAGATTCGGAAGAGTCTGTTCGATGACAGAATAAAGCGCGGTAATAGTGATTGCAAACGTGTGTCCCGTAGCTTCGACTGGCCCCCGCCACCCCTCTTCCAATTCCTCGTGCCTGGAACTCGAAGCCACTCAGTCCGATGATGAGACAGACGTCGTCTCTGTACACGTAAGTGGGACATTCGAAGCTGTCGTTCTTGAAATATCCCCCAGAAGGGAATTGGTTCGGCCCTAACTAAGTATGGCTATCGTTGAGTTGGATATTTCAAATGAACGATGAGGAACTCACCTAAGTAGATAGTCGGAATACCGAATTCTCCCTGGTAGAGAACAAAAATGGCGGACTTCCTCCTCCTTTCCATAACCGCGACGAATGGATGACCGAACTTGAAGAACAGAAGTTGTCGCTCTTGCTCGGCGCTACTCAAAAGGTGCAATTCCGTTCGGACATGCCGAGCCTCACCATCTCATCGCATCAATCTGCAAGCCCCACCACCACCACTCGCCGCCACGGACCACGACTCCACGAAAACGAACGGAATGCGAGCCGCTCGCACTTAGCAGCAACCGACGGACAACGAAACACTTTAGAAACACAGCGACACGATCCGCCACTCCCACAAATGCCTCCAGTTGTTTCGGCCCCCTCCCGCCCCCACGGCCATGCTCCCAGCACTTTCGACAAAAGTATGACCCTCCACCCCGACACCACTCCGCCCATAAAAAACCCCACGACTGACGAGCGGGCACGGGCGCAGTGAAAATGGGCGCGCTGATGGGCGGCACGGTCGGGCTCTGCATGGGCTTCATCTTTGGCGGATACTCGATAGTGAAGCAAGGACCGGGCCCCAACGGCGTGATCCGCAGCTTGGGACAGTACATGGTGGGCTCCGCCGCCACTTTTGGGTACGTCCGGATTTGCATTAAGGGGAAGGAATGGAGGGGGTGGAAATGGATGGAGCTCTGCGTGGGAACTTGGCTTGCTGACGAATATGTGCGTGTTTTTGTAGCTTCTTCATGTCCATCGGTTCGGCTATCAGGACCGAGGCTCCTCCCACGAGCATGGAGGCTTGGGCGAAAGCAAGGGCTGCGCCAATCTTGATGACCGCCGCGGCTAAGAGGGAGGAGAGGGTATGAGGTTGTGGCCCGGCAGAACGGTCGGGGTTGTAGTATGGTGAATAAAGGCGATGTTGTACGAACGGGATAGGGGGGGGGTATATGGTGGTGGTGATTGCAGTATGTTCCATCTTGAAAAACTGTATGACGGCGAACTCCAGCTCCAACCTTAAAAGCCTCAGCCTTACCAACAGCCGCTCTACCAGCTCTCAAACGTAAAGATCCGTTCCTCTATGAATGCACGTGCCCGATCAATGAAAGTATTAAAAAAAAAAAAAAAAAAAAAAAAAATGAACAACGAAAGCCATGCAAGAAAAAAAAGTACATGGGAAAAAAAGAAAAAAGAAAAGGGACCGAATTGATCCGACTTGAAGTCATCCCGACAGCCATCAATAGACAAGCTTATCGCCCAACACTCCCCGCCCTTCAGCAATTGCGGTATCCGGTTGTCTCGCCCGTTTCTTGAGCACATTCTCGATGAACGCCTCGCCAGCCTTGTAGCTGCTCCGAACGAGTGGGCCACTGGCAACGTACATGAAACCCATCTCGAGAGCCTTGATGCGCCAATGCTCGAATGCCTCGGGTGTGATGTACTCCACGACCTTCATGTGGCGCTTCGTCGGACGCATGTACTGACCGAAAGTGACGACGTCGACGTCGACGGATCTCAGTGCTATTACCAGTCAGCCAGTATATCTCGTAAGTCGGAAGCGAATGGACACAAACCTTTGAGAGCATCGATCAGCTGCTCCTCCGTCTCACCGAGTCCCAGCATGATACTTGTCTTCGTGACCAAACCCTCCTTGCTCTCCTTCGCCTTCTTCAGCACCGAAAGACTCTGCCTGAACGTCGCGCGGCGGTCCCTCACGAACGGCGTGAGCTCTTCCACCGTCTCGACATTGTGCGCGTAGACATCGAGCCCGCTCACGGCAACCTGCTGCACGCAATCCAGCTTGCCCATGAAGTCTCCCGTCAACGCCTCGACGAGAATACTCGGCGCCTTCCGCTTGACCCTGCGTATGGTCTCTGCGAAGTGCTTCGCGCCACCATCCGCGAGATCGTCGCGGTCCACGCTCGTAAGCACCACGTAGCCGAGACCCCAGCGGCTCAACGCCTCCGCTGTGTGCTCGGGCTCGTGCGGATCCAGTGGCGACGGGCGGCGGTTCGTCTTGACACTGCAGAAGCGGCAGCCACGGGTGCAGGTATCGCCCATGAGCATGATAGTCGCCGTCGCAGCCGCCTTATCCCCGCCGCCCCAGCACTCGCCGATGTTTGGACAGCGCGCTTCCTCGCAAACGGTGTGCAGCCCCAGCCCGCGCAGGTCGTCCTTGATCTTCTTGAAGCTGCTGCCCGTCGGGATCGAGGTCTTGAGCCATTCCGGCATACGCACGATCTCCTTGCCCTTGGTGTTGATGACGGTACGGATCCGCGGGTCGGGTGTGTCGGCAACGCCGGATACGAAATCGTCAAACGAAGGGCCCGTGTTGAGACGGTCGGCGAAGTTGGTGGCGCCTCGATTGGTGACACCCTTGGGGGCTTCTGTGGCGGTAGCGCTGCTTGGGGTAGAATCCGGCGTGGCACTGGCGGTAGCTAGACGGCGTACCGAAGTGAGGAGAGAACGACCAGCGGCGGCGACGCGGCGAGAAGCAACGAACGGCAACATTTGGTGATGTGGATAGTTGAAGTTGTCGCAGACTGCGAGCAACCTTTTGTTGGGAGTACGGTGTCGTAACGGAGGTCTGATCGAAGATATGCAGGGCGAAGAAATCCGAGCCATATGTAACGGTTGCAAGCGGTTACCGAGAAACCGCTAGCAATGCAGAGTACTCTAAATCTGATGTATGATGTATGCAGCCGAGAGTCCACAGGTGTGAATAATGAGGCGCGATTACATAACGTACTGTAGGGGTTACCCGGCTACTACCCATTAGTCGGACACTATTAGAAATGAGAAC
>Ga0307512_10006473_pt1 | contig 11862 bp, 17 predicted proteins | sample 14_EM_MG_FD_200267 | JGI IMG/M metagenome (GOLD analysis project Ga0307512, IMG submission 200267) | Populus trichocarpa ectomycorrhiza microbial communities from riparian zone in the Pacific Northwest, United States - 14_EM | ecosystem: Host-associated > Plants > Roots > Unclassified | place... | reverse complement strand
GAATTAAGCCCTCATTCCAACTGGGGTAGGTCTTGAGGGGATTCGTACTTGATTGTCCCTTGAGGACTCGCCCGTCGTTGATCCCGAATCGACATTTCGAGCAAGCCCGGAGCTGAGGAGCGATGGTGAAGATGATGAGACTCTGTAGGGATTTGCAACTGGAGATATGGTGGATTGCGAGTTTGGGGATCCTGGAGATGAAAGTACGGGGGAATCTGGGTAGACTGGTAAGCGGCCGCCATCCCCAGGTGGCGGTAGTAGTCGCCTTGAGTTTTCTGGCAATTCTCGATCTCCGGAGAGGAATGAATTTGCATGGGATGGCGACACATCTGACCTGAAGTGTTTCGAATCTCTTGAGAATAGTGCTCCTGAGGAAGTTCGTGGGCGCTCATTGATCGCGAAGGATAACGACGGTATGAATCTGGAGGTTGAGTCTGCTGTGGTTGCTGTCCTTGGTGGTTCATCCGTGTCATTGAGGAGCTCCATGACTGTGAGTCGCCGAGATTGGGGTCTTGACTCTGATCCGTAGTCGTAGTCTGCATTCCCATCAGGTAGGCTGTCATCATCGGATCCTGGGAAAGGCCGCTTGCGAGGGACGGTTGAGGGTTGCTGTTGCTGCTCTGAGAGCGCGGGAGGATGGAATGAAAATGGGGATTCCCCTGTGATTGGGGAGGACGGTCCATCGCTGAGGAAACCTGATCCCATTGGTCCGTCTGAATATGAGGGTATGGATAATTCCGTTCCAAAACCCCCCAATCCAAACCTGGGAGCTCCGAGGTAAGATAGGTGGTGAGATGAGCTTCCTGGGGGCTGGTGGTAATATGATGCAGGGGCTGTTGTTGGTCTTGATGCGGATGTCGCAGGTCGTCGATTGATTGTTGGGTTTGGTATGGGTAATACGTTTGCTGCTGAGGCTGGCGGTGGGGGGTGAGAGATGGCGTATGGTGGCTGCTGGCCTGAGAGACTGGGGAGCGACGAATAGACGACGGATGAGAGGGGTGGGAGTGATCGACTATCGGAAGGTGGGTTCCCGTGGCTTGAGCCGAGCCTTGATGATGATGAGGTTGGTGGGGAGGCGAGAAAGGACTGGCGCGTCGGATGTTGTCCGAATTGATAGTGTGAGGATGAGTTCCGAAAGGACTGGCCGTACTCTGAGGTGGATTGTTGGTCACGAAAGGAATAGTTGTTTTGGGTGGTGTTGTTGGTATGGAGGGGCCATGGATTACTCCCTGAGATCTGGCGAAATGCCAAGCCGTTGTCTCCCTCGTAGCCGGTGCTGGTCCCAGGCCGCGGATGGTGGGTTTGGATGGCAGAGAGAGGGGGAGAGACGTCGTCATCGTTGATCGGATTAGATGAATCGGTCTGGCTGATGGGGGAGACACTCTGCGGACTCGGCAGTTTTCCACTACTTGACGAGCTGATATTGGCAGTTACGCGCTTGCTACGTGTGCTGGAGCCCTTCGCAGCAGCCGTCATGCTGGCATGAAGGGAAGTGAGGTCGCGCATCATCTTTTCATTTACATCCTGCTTGTCTGCGTGGACTGTCTGAGCGTGCTGACGAAGGTTGTCGAGTCTGGAGAAATGCTTTCCACAGTGGCAGTTGAAAGGGCGCTCGCCAGTGTGTTTTCTGACGATGAGAAAAGAGAGTTAGAACGCGTTCTGGGGTATTAAGGGGGGCAAAAACGGCACCTGATATGTCTCGCGAGATGCTCGCTTCGACTGAAGACCATTCGACAGTCACCGTAGCCCCTGCATTGGAATGTTTTGGCAGGGGCGGGACGATAACGCTTGTTGACCCCAGCGCCGGCGACGTTGGAGAGGTTGTTGACCGGTAGAGGGTCGAGGTGAGATGGCACAGAGACGGGGGGCGGAGGGGCGACGACGGAGGCCATGGATGCCTGGTCTTCGTTGGAGTTCAGGGGGGACTTAACCTCCATCTGCCGTTATGTAGAACGACAAGGGACCCTCCTCTAAAAGGTGCCTGGTTCAGGCACAAGAAACTGGCCCGTAAAACACGGCGGAGTTTGAATTCTCGAATCCATTTCGCTGGATCACGGTCCTTTTCGCTGACTAATGAGTTCCTCTTTATGGAATCATCCACCGAGGGTTCCCACAGCGGTTTCCCTTCCCACGGGCCGGTCGCCACCGGGTGCATGTCCAGGTTCCCTCTCAGACGTTTTCCTTCTTCTTTCCTACAGAGAATAGTCGTGTACAGTGCAGCTGTGCTGGAGAAACAACGCTCAATATCCCACGACGGAACAAAACTATATGAGCCAGCGAATCACGTTTGATCTGATCGCCCATTGTAGGGGACCCTGATCCACTCTTCTGCCGAAATCCCACCTCACAGTTGTACACAATCCCAGGCCTCAACCGAACGCATCAATCGTCCACTCCTATCCAGTCCCCAATCTCTTCCTCGGCACCAGTCCCATCACAATGCATCACCGGAACGGTCTCCAGAGCGGGGGTGGCTCTTCCCCCGTCCATCGGGAGTCGCACCCGGTATCGTCACGTTCCGTTACGACCGTATCATCCTATCACCCAGCCGCGCATCATGTGGGGTGTGTCAATTCCATCACGCCCTAGATGGAAAAATGTGATGCATCATCGATCCCTATATGAGCATACTTACATATTGGATTTATCAACGCAATTCCAAGGCTCGGTCCATCCCGCTTACATCCATCCCGGGGCACCCTCCTTCTTCCAAACTGCGGCAGATATTTGGAGAATGAATCACCTTCCGTCTGCTATCAACCCTCCCTCGCCTATGAGGCATCGTCGATGCATGCTGGACTAGTTTCCTCGGTTTACTCTTCCGCATATAAACACTCATTCAACCCTTTCTTGATCCGCCTCGTTCAGCCTCCCGGTTGGCTCAACTCACCCCCTTTCCACGATCAAGCGAATGGGTCTAACCTAAGCTGTTACACCATTCATATCGCATGCTGGCAATGATTCGAGGTTTTCCCGCGGAGAAACCTCGGACGCCTCTCCACTATACTACACTTCACGTGTCAGAACTCCCCGTCAATGAACCTTGGCGGGAAGGCTAGTATATAGACTGCTTGTCCCTTCAAAGTTCTGGTCCAAGACCGTGCAGATGCCTCCCTCCGACTTTGCAAAAGCGGACCTATCCAAGGTTCTTGAAGAATTGACCACCGATGAAGCCATTTCTCTGATTTCTGGTGTCGGTTTCTGGCACACTTGCGCTATCGAGAGGTTGGGGATACCCGCTGTCAAGGTCAGCGACGGTCCCAATGGCATTCGAGGCAACCATTTCTTGATGAGCACTCCGGCTAAAGTCCTACTCGTAAGTCGCGCACTTCCCCCTATTTTGATGTCATTGCCCTTCGTGGCGTTCTTGATCAACCAAGTTCCTTCAACGATAAGCCGTGGCAGCTTCCCCTTTATAACCTTGAATTAATGTTCCAATAGTCTTCGACAGCTATGGGAGCCACCTTCGATCCGCACCTCATCCGCGATATCGGACTTAAGCTGCTCGCGCCAGAGGCCAAGCTGAAAGCCGCTTCCATCGCCTTAGCCCCGACCTGCAATATTCAACGCGTACGTCGATCATCAACCATCCGCGCTTCACAGCATCCCTGACCCTCATTTCTCCAGAACCCCCTCGGTGGTAGAGTGTGGCGGCTCCCTCGTTTGTCCGGTTTCCCAAACTTACGCCGTTTCGCAGAGCTTTGAGTCCTTCTCCGAAGACCCTTACCTGTCCGGAATCCTCGCTTCCGCATATATCAGTGGCCTTCAGGAAGGCGGGATCGGCGCCACGATCAAGCATTTTTGGTGCGTCATCTTGTTTCATTGGGAACATCCCTCTAATCGGCTTTCTATGTAATACAGTGCCAATGACAAGGAGGACGAGCGATTCTCTTATGATTCCATTGTCTCCGACCGTGCATTGCGCGAGATCTACATGATGCCGTTCATGCTGGCACAGAAGTACGCAAGACCCTGGGCAATCATGACTGCGTGCGTACCTTCTGTAACCCGGCTCCGTGACGTATGTCTCACTCACACCTGTACAACAGCTACAACCGCCTTAACGGCACCCATGTGGCAGAGAGCCCGAACATGCTGCAAGACATCGTCCGCAAGGAGTGGGGATTCGACGGGGTGTTCATGAGTGACTGGTTCGGAACGTATAGTGTCGACGCTGGGATCGGTGCCGGAGTGGACCTAGAGATGCCCGGTGTCAACAAATGGAGGACCCTTGATCTCACCAAACGGTGCATCAACGCAAAGAAGGTGACTATCAGAACTATCAAAGAACGAGCGCTGCAAGTCCTCAAGCTGGTCCAAAAATGTGCCCAAGAAGCACCAGAGGTGAGTCCAAGAATTTTTCGTCCTCGAAACAGAATCATAATCATGGGTGGAAGGTCTTGGATGGCGATGGGGAGGAACGCACCCACGAGAACGAAGAAGATGCCGCACTTTTGCGGAAGGCCGCCGCTGAATCCATTGTCCTTCTCAAAAATGACAATGGAGTCCTTCCGATCGATAAAAAAAAGGTCAAGAAGGTCGCTGTTGTTGGTGGAAATGCCAAAGCAGTGATATTGTCTGGAGGCGGATCTGCCGCTCTGAAGCCTTCGTACTTTGTCTCCCCTTACGACGGTATCGTCAGCGCTCTCGGCAAAGATGTTGAGGTAACTTATAGCGAGGGTGCCAGAGGTATGACAGATCCTTTTGACCTGTCGAAGACCCACGGTCATCTTATGCAATCCCAGCGTTCTTGAAGTTACCGACCTTGGAGTGGGATCTGACGACGGAAAAGGATCAGGGCAAGACAGGATGGATCGCTGAATGGTATTCCCACGAAAGTGAGGATAGCATGAAGCCGCTGGATACTCCCACCGCGACCCGATTCCTCGACGAGACGAGGTTGTTCATTGGGACTTCTTACCCCGATGGAATGACCCGCAAATGGACGATGAAGCTTCGCGGGTTCCTGAAACCGAAACCTTATGACATTGATTTCGAATTCGGACTTATTGCCGCCGGGCGCGCCAAGGTGCGATGAAACATACCACACTGGTTGCCCCCGTCCCCGTTGCAAAGTTACACTAATACCTTTCTTTCCAACCCTACTCCGTACCCTCTCGACAGCTATGGGTTGACGGTAACCTTGTGATCGATAACTGGACTCGCCAACGTCGCGGAGACTACTTTTTTGGATCAGGTTCTATGGAAGAGCGCGGCGTTTTTCACCTCCAGGCGAATAAAAGCCACGAGATTTACGTCGAGTTCTGCAACGTCACTGCTCCTGCCGATGAGGATGAGGACGAGACTGTCATGGACAACAACCCTGGCGTCTGTCTTGGTGGTGCGGAGGTTCGTAACTCGGACGACCTCATGGACCAAGCGGTAGAATTGGCCAGGGAGGCGGACGTCGTGATCGCCGTCGTCGGTCTTAATCCCGATTTCGAAACTGAAGGCTACGATCGAAAAACGCTCGCTCTTCCTGGACGAACCGACGAACTGATCCAGAAAGTAGCTGAGGTTAACAAGAAAACCGTCGTGGTTACGCAGGCTGGATCGGCGATCACCATGCCTTGGGTGGACGGGGTACCGAGTATAGTCCACGCGTGGTACTTGGGTAACATGACCGGGGAGGCCATCGCGCAAGTCCTACTCGGAGATGTGAACCCAGCCGGTCGGTTGTCGTTGACGTTCCCGGAGCGGCTCGAGGATGTTCCTTCTTACGCCTCGTTTTCTCTCGAAAATGGAAAGGTCAGGTATTCTGAGGATCTCATGGTGGTAGGTTGAAGACTTCCCACGAGTCGCTTCGCGTTTCGTTTTTCGCTTGGCTAAAGCAACATACGCGTTCTAATTTTCTCACTTTGTTTTCCCACAGGGCTACAAGCACTATCACAAGATCGGTATCAAACCCCTTTTCGACTTCGGGTGAGAGATAGAGGTGTTCTCATCGCCCGGACAACGATCTTTAATTCCGTTACTAATAGCCACGGACTGTCCTACACGACGTTTCAGTACTCCGACCTTAGGATCTCCGAGCCTACTTACATCGACGGAGATATGCATATCGCCGCTACGGTCAGGTTGACCAACGCGGGATCGGTTACGGGATCGGAGGCGGTCCAGCTTTACGTGGCATTACCGGTGGCGGCTGAGTACACTCATCCACCGCTTCAGCTTAAAGCGTTCGAGAAGGTCAAGGATCTGCAGGCCGGTGCATCAAAGGAAATCACGTTAAAGTTGGACAAATACGCTGTCAGCTATTGGGATGAGAAGTATTCGACTTGGAATGTGGATAAAGGGGTATACACCGTGAGGGTGGGCGGAAGCAGCGCAAGGGAATCGTTGGCGTTATCTGCCCAATTCGAAGTTCCAAAGTCGTTCACATGGAACGGATTGTAGTGGTATTTGGATTAATCTGTACATTTACGTGAAAGGAGAACGCGAGAGGACTGTTTAGCGGGACGGGAACTTCTACAGAGAAATCCATAATCAAGCGCTACGGCCGGCCGCTGAATGAGGACAATGTAGTTTCATTGAGTCTTAGCTCAAGCCATACTGATGAGGGTCACCTGGAGATTGGGGATGATTCGAGATGGGTGCCGTAAGAAGCTGATATACGGCTTAAAGCTCCGGAGGTGGATTTGCTAGTGAATCAAGCCGAGCGCAATTTGGATATACTGTAGATGCGAATGTCCTGATGGTCAGGAAACCGGCACGAACCCGAGATGTTGAGTTGGAGAGAAGATGACGAATTAAAGGCGAGCGTGGGGGGAGTGTCAGGTGCCGCTGCGCACATATGGCAAAGCGTTTTTGATTCCCCTGAGGGATCGTCTGTTTCCCCGGAGTGGTTGGCCTGTTAGTGGGTTAGAGTCTGAATGACATACATTGCGAAGGTCGATAAGGAGGGTCCCCGAAACCGGCATGGAAGCAAAGGAGTAATCACCCGGTTGCGACGATCAGCGAACGTGGCAGGTGTTGGGCCTTCAGATTCCAGACCTCAGAACCGAGCGGGAGGATGACGATGAAAGGCCACTTGAAGAACAAAAGCGTTATTTATTGAACAATGCGCCTTCACAGCTTCATTGTCCGCTAAGAACTGCAACGCGGATGTCGTCTGTCAGTGTCGGCAGGCGGACAATGGAGAACCAGAGGCGTCGAACAAGAGTCGAAGCTACTCGGACGAAATCCGCATGGTGGCAGTTCCTATCACGACTAGGGGGTCTTCCCTGTTCCATCAACAAGCCCAGACCTTGCCCCTCGTCGCCGTGGATCACGTGAGCACTGAAAGTGGTCCCATCCCTTGAATATATACCGAGTTTTGAGTGCTACCGTCCATTCCCCACTCCCCCTCCTGAAACGACCCTCGGTAGCCGACGGCACATCTTGCGGCGTGACCAAGGCCTGAAGACGGCGCTCATATATATCATCCTTACTCACCCAGCCCCGCAGCTCATCCAACTCATTTCTTACCCTTCATGAACTCGTCTTCCAGGAAGAGGCCCATCTCTCGCATTTCTACCACCACAGGACCCATCCCCATTACCCTCCCTCTTAAGCTCAGTTCCACTCAGTCTGCCCAGCGTAGACCTCCCCCACCTCCCCCGTCGCATAAGCACCGACGCACGCGGTTGACACGAATCCTACCGTCACTTAAATCACCCACAGACGAATCAGACTTTGAGGACACCGATGACCCGTTCTCTGACGATAAATGCATGACTTTCGATCCAATTCCGAGCATCCGGAATCCTTTCCTTTCCCCCATCTTAATCTCGACTCGGATACAAGAGCTGAAGAACGCGCCATGTTCGGAGTCTAGATTCAAGCTTGTGGCCGGAAAGATCCTTAACCGCGTCGGACGTAGATCGATGCGTCATTCTATCGCTAGGAAAATATCCTCGAATCAGAACGGCCACTTCTACGTCAAGAGTGGTCTGTCCAATGTCCTCGTCATTCATGAATCTGACACCGAGGACTTGGACTAGGGTAATCCCCCCGTTCCAGACCTCATTGTACGTATAGATGTCTCTCCGACAGTGATCTTCCCGCCTCATGTCCGCTTTCCCCGGGTCCAGGTCGCAACCATTAAACTTTACGTCCGCTTAATGTGTAACAAAACTCTTCCAGGATCACACTGTCATTTGTACCGGGACCCTACATTCATTTTAAACAGTTTTGTGTGTGTACGCTTTCTATTGCTCTCTGTGCTTTGTTTTCTGGCCATTTCCAAAATTCTGCTCTAGTTCATCTTGTCACTTACCGGTACCCTCAATGAATGCTACTCTCTCACCATCTACCATCTCTCTGTCCCTCTTAATCGGCCAGTTGATACATCGAACCACCTCCGAGCTAGTCTGTCCAGAACGAGGAGCCCGGTGACCGGCGATCGATTGGCTCCCTTGGCTCACGATCGAATGATATCACTCTCTCCACAATGCCACCCAAGTTCTGAGTATTTTTAAGACTGGGGGTGCAGCTGGGGGTAGTGTGTCGTACTCCCCTTCCTTGCAAAATCTTACTCACGGAGCGCGATGTTCAGTCGTTCCAAACCCTCTCCTGCTAACAATGGCCCCCGTGACCGTGTGCTCGACAACCCATATACTATGAACGATCCCAACAGAACTGCACCTGGTCAAGGAGGCGCGGTGCAAGGCTTTGTACTCACCAAATGGCTCAGGCTGCACCTTGTGGATCTCATTACGATGGCAGTTATGGGTGGGATAGGTCTAGGGGTGTACTACGCTCGTAAGCTGGTTCTTCCATGATGCATGACCGACGCTTTGGCTGAACCAACTCTAGCTCCCGCACCTAACAGATCTTTTCCCGTTTTCCACCCAGATGGAAACGTCGTCTACCCGGAGTATGCCTACCCAGTTCGGAAGGAGGTTGTTCCCATTTGGCTGGCAGCCTTTATTGCGTTCACTGCACCCTTTGTCTTCTTCGTTCTCTTTCAGATTCGTCGAAGGAGCCTCGATGATCTCTTCACCACCACCATGGGGCTTTTAAAGAGTTTAATCACGGCCGCAGTCTTCCAAGTACCCGTCTTCGATATCTTATTTTCTTCACCGGCTAACTCGATTCCATAGGTTTGGATCAAATGGCTAATCGGAGGCTTTCGTCCTCACTTTTACGCCGTTTGCATGCCAAACGTGACCCAATTTTCCCGACCCTCGGGCACGCAATTTGCGAACTACATGTATGACCGGTCGGTCTGTACTGGAGACAGGAAAGCGGTCAACGACGCCCTGGAGTCTTTTCCTTCGGGCCACTCGACTGCCGCGTTTGCTGGCCTTATCTTCCTCTCCCTCTACTTTAACGCTCAATTGAAAGTCATGAGCGCGCACAACCCTGCTTACTGGAAAATGATCCTGTTCTTCACGCCCATCCTTGGTGCTGTATTGATCGCCGGTGCTCTCACCATCGACAAATGTAAGGCTCATCACTTGCATTCATGGATGTTCTTGAGACGCTGAGAAACATGACGCATGTTTGGACAGTCCATCACCACTGGGATGTCATCGGAGGCGCCTTAATCGGAACCGCATGCGCATTCGTCGCCTTCCGGCAAACGTTCGCCTCTGTCTGGGACTTCCGGTTCAACCACCTCCTACTCCCACGCACAACGTCTCTCTTACACCGCACGCCGCACTATTCCGGAACGTCACCCACGCCTTCGTTCTCTTACCAACCGCATGCCGAGTCGCTCTCCCATAACTTACCCGTTACTCGAGAAGGCGGTTGGGGATGGGGACAAGAGGCGGTCGTTGGCGCCCCGTTTGATGGCACAGCTTTACTAGCCGGTGGAGTTGGTAACACCGGTTCGGGAGGGGTGAGAGGCGGCCTTCTTGGTCAATCCGAGATGAGGGGCACGGGTGGTGCTGTTTGAAAGGTGAGATCACGTCTGCGGACACCGATTGACTTGAATGAATGGTGAAGATTTGATGACCTTGACCAGATGTCATACTACTCTTACCAAATACTTACCCTGATCTGTACTCTATCGCATCGTGTCCCCTACCAATCACCACGCAATTGAACACTCCCCTGAAACCGTCCGAAAACGCGGCATTCGAGTGGAGCGATCAGGTACCTCCCTGTTCTGGATGTTTCATCCTCGACTTCGGTTGACTGCGCGACATGTGCATGTGAGGAGAATCTGGGAAACTGATTTCACCCCCGCCTCGAGTCGGTACTCGGATCCACGGTTCTCGGTATCCCCCTGTCTTGTTGACGTTCTCAGCGACGAAAGCCGCATGGTGATAACTAAAGAATGGAGCAGGGAGGGTGACATGGTTGTACGGCTACCGCCCACATACTTTACTGTCACACACTACGATACAATCGTAGAGTGATTTACCGCATTTCGCTATACTACCCAAAGAAATGGAAACGTTACAAGTGCGAGTAATATTACAAAGTGGTCAACAGGGTCGTAATCTCGTAATCATATGATATCAGCCATAACTAGATGGCTCGTAGGTGCTAGAAGGAGGAAGAAGGAACGAGGAAGGGGGGATAGATGGCCATCATCAATACCCATATGTGGGATAACCACTGTATGAATGACGACGGCGACGAGAGCGACGTCTGTAGTACGGGTCTTGGACGATTACGCTCGTAGCTCCCATGCTGGGGACGTATTGGGCGGTGGTCATCGGCATACCGCCGTACCCATAGGACGGGACCCCATACGTGGCGGGCACGTTCGCAGGCATCGTGTATACGACTTGTTGTTGTTGGGGTTGGACGTATACCGGCATAGATTGCGGGTATCCATACTGAACGGGTTGGGAGTACGATCCGTACATGTATCCGTTGTGACTGGTACTGGGGATAGTGATTGCAGTGGAACCCGGGTATTGGACAGCTCTCGCACTATCAGAGAAAGATCAAGCGATCAAGCGATCAGCGTTCCGTGGTCAGCTGAAGGGTGAGATGAGATGGTAAGATATGGAGGGTGCATACCTTGGATTTGCGAGCACAAGGGCCTGTGAGGTAGGTTGAGAGACAATGGAGCCGGGGACAGAAGGGGCGTAGTAACTCATGGCAGAGAGGAGGGGGAGGAGGGGTGTTAAAGGAGAAAGAGGATCCAACACATTCTCAACTCCATGCTGAGATTTTGAGGGATCCGCTGACCATTCAGATTGGCGATGGATGCGATAGTCAGCTGTTGCATACAGCGCGAGGCCAACAAGCCTATAGTCGGCACCCCGGCACGTTCGAGTGAAACAAGTTAAGCATCATAACTGCACTATCGGTCTCATCGTTCATTCAGTTCAAGTCGACAGCACGATAGGTGTTCTGATGGTTCGGAGTGTGTACACCACACGAGAGAGGGCAACTGAGAACTATCAAACGCTAACATCGGCTGATCCGGCGAGTTGCCTCCGGTCCTCGTGGTGACATCATATATGTATCTCGGGTCAAGTTTCGCACTCTGCTGATTAACTTCGGATCCGACATAAAGGTAATTTACAGGGCACGCGGCCGTAGGTAATACATATCGTACAGGGTTGATAATCGGTACTGTGTCCGAGTGGGCAGTCTGCGTCAATAAGAATGAAAGCGGGAAAATGTGCTGGATGATTACCGGTGTTTAGGTCTCGCATCGCTCCCGTGGACAACGAAACCAGGATGTCCGAGAGTTGTGCAATTCAATAGCGCCGGTAGCGATAGTCGTATTCGGGGTCACTGTGGGCGCTATGTCGACGGTGAGAGAAACAGCGATGTCCATGGCGATGGCGGTGACCACAACGGTGGCGATGGCCAAAGGAATGGTGATGGTGGTGACGGTGGGGACTTGGTGACCTGTCTTGAACAAAAATATACGATCCTCCAACCGAACCCGGGACATATTGGGCGGTG
>Ga0307512_10006472_pt1 | contig 11864 bp, 21 predicted proteins | sample 14_EM_MG_FD_200267 | JGI IMG/M metagenome (GOLD analysis project Ga0307512, IMG submission 200267) | Populus trichocarpa ectomycorrhiza microbial communities from riparian zone in the Pacific Northwest, United States - 14_EM | ecosystem: Host-associated > Plants > Roots > Unclassified | place... | reverse complement strand
GTCGATTGTTCCAAGCCCAAGAAGTCACGGAGGATGTAGGGGCCCACCAAGAATGTGGTGTGGTCTAGCGCAACTAAGATCGCAACAGTTGCTCACAAATAGTGATATAAATAAGCAATCCGCAACCCTGTGGATGGCAATCGGTGGGCGAGGCGTCAAGGGGAATAGGCGGGGTAGGGATGTCGGAGGGGGGAGGTGGAAGGTGGGTGAGGATGCAGGATATTAGTGCGAATATATCTTCTTCGACTTTTGCCCTCGACGCCTTTTGATACACATGTCCGTGACCCCCATGAGAGGGAACCAGGTAAACGAGGAGACGAAACACGAAAGCAATGTAGCGCAATAAAGAAACATTCAGAGCGGTGCGAGAAAGGGATTGCAAACTGACGACAGAGAGTGATACCCTGACGAGTAGGATATCACAAAGAGGCCAAGTTGGAGGTGTGCGCATCGGGAGGATGAGCGTGAAGAGAGTGAGAGGATGTCCTATGCGAGGAAACCGTGACCGGAGTGACCGTGGAAAACTGCGAAAACAGCGGAAAGCAAAGAGTAGCAATCTAAACGATGACCAACAACCATTAAACCGGAACACATGAGGAAGGGCATGACGTCGGAGTGGTAATGTAAGCGCGAGGAGGAAGGGAAGGGTACCGGCATCTGAGGGTGGTGGTGTCAAGAACGGGACGAGAGTACATTTGAGGGCCGACGCTGGCCATGAGTTGTCGGGGACGAAAGAGGAACAATAGGTGCTGGACAGCCAGAATATCTACTGTAAGCTGGGTAGTGAGTGGATAGGGGTATTTGGGAGAAAGAGGATGAATACCTCTACAACTTGCGAGGTTTCTAACTTGAACGATAGCAAATCAATGAATAAAATCTGGAGCCGGGAGGTCTTCTGGACTGGGTGAATTCTGGAACTGGGAGCTTGCAAAGTACCCTGTCTTTTGGCCATCGGGACGGCGCTTACGGGACCCCTCAGAAGTTTCCGAAGAGGAGTCCTCATCTAGGGACATGTTGAACACACCGTCTGAAGGAGCACGATGGTGTTTACGAATGGCTGGGGAGGGAGTACTCAGAGTGAAAGGAAAATTAGGCGTCGTCGAAACCAATGGTGCGGTCCGCGGACCCTCATCGAAGAAGATAGGTTGTTGCTGCCAGGTGGAGACCTTCTGAACAGGGGTGCTGGGGCGGCTGCCTTCGCCATCAATATCTGTCATGTCATCACAGATCGGGAAGGGGTCTGCCGAATGAGCCCGGAGGACGGTGAATTTGGAACTGTTGTCGACATTGTTGACAGGGGCAGAACGGGAGACGTTCGCCACACCTGAAGTGCGCCCCTTGTTAGACCGGGGAACTGGAATGGCCTTGGTAGGGGTCGGGGCGGCATCGGTCAATTGTTGGCGACGGTTGGCAAGTTTTCCCGAGGGCCGCCCAAGCTTCGGCGGAGGCAACGACTTGAAAATTGACTTGGATTTGGTGTCTGGGAGGTCCGAGTCGGACGAGTTGCTGAGGAAAGGATCAAAAAAGTTGGATGATGGATTCTTTGAATATTCGGAAACGTTATGTGATGTAGCCTCAACCTGGGCGGAAATTACTGGAGGAGATGGTTGGCGGGCTGGTCGACGAGTTTGCTTGGCTGGTGTCAAGGAAGAACCCCTGGGTTCCGTCGGATGAATACCAAAAACGACTAGGAGACGGGATGTAGGGAATGCAGTACCTTTCGGCGGTAGCCTTGTCCTTGGGGGAGCGTTTCTGGCTATTCCGGCCGGGGGAACTCTTGTCCGGTGTTGACGAAGGGTTCTTGGACTGGACCTTGACGGACTTGGGCTTGTCGGACTCGACGACTGGGAACTTGATAACTTCCTGAAGGTGGACTGGCTGAGCCTTGGGATTAGCAGGCTTTGGTGAACGATTATGTCTCTGGTTCTCCTTGAGGGGCGTCATCCTTTGCTGGGACCTCTGCGGTTGTGAGGGGCGGTGAGGTTGCTGTTTCGGGATGATGGAGAGAAGCCCGGGCGTCCGAGTTGGCTGGACGGAAACATGGGGGGCAGATGACAGTCGCCTATGGAAGTGAGCAGGAGTTGGGGAAGATATGTGGAGAGGCTTGTGGACGAGGAGCATTGTGTTCGACGGTTGAGGGGGAGGGGGAGAGAGTGGGAAAAAAAAACGAGGCAGCGATTGAGTGACCCCTCTTCTGTTTTGTTGCTTACCGTGGGTGCGATTTCATGCTCCGACGGAAAGATCCGATCAATTTTGCCTTTCCTTAATTGTCAAGCTGCAGCACGGGTTTGTTTCCTTTTTTGGTTGTGGCTGAGATTCGTGGCCGGTCCACGCCCCGGACTCTTTCACATTTTCACACATTGGCCAGATCTTGTGGCCACGGCATAACGTTGACGTCCCCGGATGATATCGCGATAACCTCCCGTCCGAGCCTCGCTTTGGACTCCCTCTCAGCCACGGCTCCCATATCACCGCCCTCCATGTCGCTGGTGGGACTTCTCTCTCCGGCCTCAGGATATGGACCCGGGGTAGGGAACCAAGCGTCGACAAGGTTCAGCGAGGACATGAAACAAGGACCCTAACGCAACGAGGTCGTGACGCCATCGCTTCGTTAGCCCATCCACTCTTCACTCTCAGCATCTTCCGGTCACTCGGGCGAGCGAAGTACCATGAATAGAGCACCTTTTGTGGCAAATCAATAGACAACGATATCAATAGAGAACGAGACCTGCTCCCGCTCAAAGCAGTAACATCTTCTGCGGGTCTTCCAAGTACTCCTTCACCCGCACTGCTCAATGGCATCAGATTTAATCATCCGCCTTCCTCACCAGTGTACTCACCAAGGAAAGTAACCGCCTCCCGGCCGTCCAGCATCCTGTGGTCGTACGTAAGGGCGACGACCATAATCGGTCGAATCACGATCTGGCCATCGACTACCACTGGTTTCTCCTTGATCGCATGCATTCCTACGTTGGGATCAATAATTAATATCCAGGTTCACCCCGAGCCCCGGGAAACGAGGGGGAATGACTTCCGATCGGAATGATACTTGCCTAGCACCGCTGATTGAGGTAGGTTGATGATTGGGGTACCAAACAACGATCCAAATACCCCACCGTTGGAACTAGTGCGGCGCCACCATCGGTAAATGATAAAACAGCCACAACTAAACGTGGGATTTGGGACTCACATAGTAAACGTGCCGCCGGACATGTCCTCCAACGCCAGTTTCCCATCCCGGGCCTGAGACACGCCCTGTCAACGTGCAACTTATCAATTGTTTCACGGCACATCGTACCTTCTTGCCGAGACTCGCAATCTCCTTCTCAATATCTACAAAGCCCATGCCTTCTGCATTCCGTACGATCGGCGTCACCAAGCCTTTAGGAGTCGCGACTGCCACGCTGAGATCGACGTAGTCGTGATAGACAAACTCCTCTCCCTGTCATACGTTTCACGGTTACATCGGACCGAGATACGAACACCGAGACGAGACACACCTCGATGTAGGCATTCGCAGCAGGGATCTCCTTAAGGGCAAGGCAGGCAGCCTTAGCGAATGCACTCATGTAGCCGAGTTTCACGTCGTGAGATTTGAGGACCTCGTCCTTGTACTTCTTCCTGAACGCCATGAGTGCAGACATGTCGATTTCATTGAACGTCGTCAACGAAGCAGCGGCGTTCTGACTCTCCTTCAGCCTCTTCGCGATTGTCTGCCTCATCCTGTTCATCTTCACGCGTGTCTCACCCCGATTTCCGGTAGAAGCGGCCTGTTTGAGTGCAGGTTTCTCTTTCGAAGGTTCCGGTTGTTTCTGTTTCTCAGCAGCCTTGACTTGGGGAGCAGGTTCTGATTGTTTAGGCGCTTGAGGTTCGGGCGCCTTTTGAGAGGGTTTTGACTCCTTAGGTTTCGCCTCTTCTTTTGGAGGAGGGGGAGCGGCGCCCCTCTCACCAGGTTCTATCCTGAACAAATCCTGGCCAACGGCCACGGTGGATTCCTCATCCACGAGGATCTCAGTGATAACACCATCATAAGGTGAGTTAACAGAAACATCGATCTATTTCAACAAGCCATGAGCGAAAAAGACCTTTGGAGCACAACCGATACGTCATACCTTGTCGGTCTCAATGGTTGCAACCTCTTCGTCGGCCGCAACAGAGTCGCCAACCTTCTTGTTCCAAGTCTTCAGAGTACCCTCTGTGATGGACTCGGCCATAGTAGGGACCTGTACGGTCTCGGCTACGCAAAGGATACGGTAAGCCAACGAGCATCATGTGGTTGATGAGGGTAGTTGTCTGGCGGCGTACCGGCGACGAGACGTGTCGAATGGAACTTGGACTTTCTCGTGTATGCATCGATAGAGACCCTAAGATACCGAAAGCGGAAAACCCGAGCAACTATGAGTGAACTGAACATCTCCAGAAAACGAAACGCGCCGCGAATGCGTGTCCACGGAGATTAGTTTTAGTGCAGAAACGGGACGACTTACAAACCCCTGGAAAAGGCCTGGGGGGTGAGAATTGTGCGCCCCTTGGCAATAGAAACAACGCGTTTCGACAGCATTTGTGTGGGATGTATGCTGGTGGTGGTGGGAGGAGGGATGTCAGGATCGGAACAATGTGGGATTTCGATTTCTCCGTTGCGCCGTCTTCGCGTCCCGGCTTCCCGTGACTTCCCCCAGATATCAAAGCGTAAACTCGGTTTATTCACGGTCATCACACAGCCAACCACCGCCTTCTCATTTTTCCCCCCATCTACCTCCTCCCATTTTCCTCGTGTAAACCGATGAAGATGGGCGGGCAGTTCGCGCTGCTGGATCTTCCAGTAGAAATTATTTGTCACATCCTCTCCTTCGTTTCCTACAGAGATCTCACCCACTCAACCTTGGTAATGCCCCCCTAAGTCACCACACACATAAAGCCCAACTGACACAGTCATTCGCACAGACGTGCAAGTTCATAAGAAATACAGTCCAGAAATCTGCATCCTTGTCATACACCATGGACCTCGCCTACCACCAGCTCCAGACCACCGATACATCCACCGTTCCCTATGCTGCTCGTAGGCAACGACTTCTCAAGTCACAAAATAGGTGGAATAAACTCGAGTGGGCCGCGAAGCACAAGGTCGAGTGTCCACACACCGCATACATGTACGACTTTGTGAATGGAATCTATGCCATCGGCCAGAACGCTGCCAACGATAGGAGATTTTCCGAGAACGTTACCTTCTATCGCCTTCCACCCTACCCTACTCCGCCGGCTTCTACAAAGGACGATGCAGGGTCGAGTGAGGCCGGTGCCGTGGACGGTGCCAACGATACCTCGGGCCACAACTCCAAAGGGGACAGCTGGACGTACGCGTTCGGCATGACTATCCTAGACTTTACTATGGATCCTGAACAGGATTTGTTGGTCCTCCTGGCCCTGGCCCCTCCCGAGTAAGTTTTTTCCTTTGGCCTATCTAGCCGATTAATGTCTCTAGACGTTATGCTAAACATGTGCTACTTGCAAGGTCTCAATATTTTTATCACATACACCTTCGGACATTGTCCGCCAACGAAACGCATCCGCAAGCCGGGTCGCCTTTTTTGCCATTCCTTCGAAAGTCGCAAGTGACTGGGGGTATCGACCATGTTCCTGCTTATAGGTTGCGAATCCTTGATGACCTCATCGGTACTCTGGCGAAGGAGGTCGTCGATGATGTCGGTAGTTATTCTACCTTCATGGAGATCTGGAATTGGAAACACGGTGCGCGGGGATCCGTAAGTTCTTCCTTTCGTCACCCCCCCCTTTCCCGTTCAATCTGGAAGTACATCCTGATCTAGATTTTCATGTCATCAAAGCGGCGCACCATCCGGCCGAATGGAATAGAAGATTTCTGTTTCCTTTCCAAGACCGCGTTCCTGGTGGCTGAACAAATGGGCGCATTCGAAGTTTTCACGTTTACCGACCCCGCTGATCATTCGGCATATACACGGCCAACTCTTCGGTCAACTTTCTTACTTCCCAAGCTCAAGCCAACCCAATTGTTCTGGTACTTGACTATTAACTGTAACCCCTCCCCAGGGAGTGTACCCCTTTTCCCACCGAAGAACAGTCAGCTCTCTCCATTCCCTCGAACAGTCCGCGATCATCATCTCAAACCCGAAGAACGTATACTCGGATGCGCAATTGGGACCGTCAACCCGGAGAATCACCAAGGCGATGCTGCGCCGCACACGTTCGACTGCTTTATTTTCTTTATCCACGCTAAAGTATTCTTGGACTCGATCGACGAGAGCAGGGTCTCGGGCTTTCATCTTGTATCGTCTCGCCAGGCCGAACGAAGCCCTGGAGCTTTATCTACTTCGATGGATCCTGAGCGGAACGGCGACGCTGTGAGACTGGAAGATCCACTGCCTTGGGTGGACCAGCTTTTGAATGCCTCCCATTATGACGAGATCCCAGCTCCTTTGCCCCAAATGGGTATAAGCACCGAGACGTCTTCGGCGGAGACAAGCACCTGGAAGGCAGTCGGACGTTACGAATGGGGGGAATGGGGACCGCAGAACACCAGGTGGTTTCAAGACCTACTTTCGACAAACTGGCAGCATGCGATACACGGGCTACGAACTGTCGAGTGTGTGCCGGTTGGTGAAAGAAGCGGGGATGCTCACGCTCACGGACATCAACATTGGGAACACACGACGGGAACGCACAAGCTGCGGATCAGGGATTTCAACCCGAACGTCGTCGGGGGCGCTGTCGCTGCGAAGAAGGACCGGAAGCAGGACGAAGATAAGAACAAGTGGAAGGTCGTGACGACGGAGAACTCCGTTGCAAATACGGAGAACGTATTTGAGGAGGAGATCTGGTCGGCTTTGCCTTATCGAGAGGTCGTCACGGAGGAGACTGTCCAGGTCGCAGAAGTCATGATGGATGAAAGTCGAATCTTGTTGATCAAGGTATGGAATTCAGACCCTGAATGATTCAGACAAGGGTGACCTGATTTCATTCTGTAGGACGGAACACTCAAGGGAATTGACGTCCTAGAGTTCTAACCGGTGCTTTTGATGGTATTGATACCGGACATTAACGTTAACCTCCACTTTCTCATGTCAAGTCTGCAAGGACAATTCTAAAACGACTCAGCGTAATCATGTCAATCAGCTTAATATCCCACACAATCGAATACAACAGAACGATGTGTGAAAGACGACGGCATAAGTATGGTACACGACTACACAACGAAATGAGATAAGATGAGAACAGTTGACAGTTTACTTGGTACCAGCGCTGGAGAACTAGATTAGGAGTCGTCAGTGGTCGTCTTGCGTCCCAGCTGAGCTGACTAACCTTGGTTACAGACTTGGTACCTTCAGAGATGGCATGCTTAGCCAGTTCACCGGGGAGAATTAGTCGCACAGCGGTCTGGATCTCACGAGAGGAGATAGTAGATTTCTTAGAGTATGAAGCAAGCTCTACCGACGTATACGCGTGATTAGAATATAAACGCGTAGTGAGAGGACATGCATAGAACTCACTTGAGGCTTCAGTGGCGATACGTTCAAAGATATCGTTGACAAACGAGTTCAAGATCGCCATCGCCTTGTTGGAGATACCAGTATCGGGGTGGACCTGCTTGAGTACTAGGCGCGTCCAGTTAGAATCGTTCAAAGTCAGACGCGTCAAAATTACCCATACCTTTGTAGATGTAGGAAGAGTAAGTCTCCTTCCTTCCCTTTCTCCTCTTCTTTTTGGTCTCCCCATCACCCCCAGAACTCGCGGCCTTAGAGGTCTTCTTCGCGGCTTTGCTGGTGTCGGAAGTGGTCTTCGCAGGAGCTTTGGATGCGGTGGACGCGGGTGCTTTACCAGCAGTTGAGGAAGGTTTGGCAGGCATTATGGGCTGGTAGGGCAAGAGAGGGTGGTGGTTATGGGCGAAGGATGCTCTGGGGTAGTGAGACGATGGTAGACCTTATATATGAACACGTGATCAACGCGTGAACAAACAAACAAAGCGGATGGAACCAAACAACTCGCTCGCATTCCCAGGCGCTCACTTGAGACCTGCTCTTGACCAGCAACCACCACCACCACTCATACCTCTTCCTCCCACCCTTGTAACTGCTCCAAAAATACATCGACAATGTCTGGCAAGACTACTGGAAAATCTAAGTCCGGAAAGACCGCGACCACTGAAGGCAAAACTCAGCAGTCGCGTTCTGCTAAGGCTGGTCTTCAGTTCCCGGTTGGTCGTGTCCACCGTCTCTTGAAGAAGGGCAACTACGCCCAACGCGTTGGTGCTGGTGCACCTGGTATGTATACGCGATTCTAAATGTGGGATGGCGCTCACGCGTGGAATACAGTCTACCTTGCTGCTGTACTGGAATACCTTGCCGCTGAGATTCTTGAGTTGGCCGGAAACGCCGCCCGTGACAACAAGAAGCAGCGTATCGTGCCTCGTCATCTACAGCTTGCCATTCGTAACGACGAAGAGTGGGTTATGACCGACCTCATGTACTTTGGGGTACTAATATTCGAGTTCTAGGTTGAACAAATTACTCGGCAATGTCGTAATCAGTCAGGGTGGTGTTGTACCCCATATTGATCCAGCTGTACGTGATATCTTGCCGATGGGAAAGGGTCCGAGAACTGACTTGTCGACAGCTTCTGCCCAGCAAATCAAAGAAGAAGGACGACGACGAGTAAATGTTGCCATCCATACTAGGCTGTCTCTTTTCCCTGTTGTTCCTTTTGCCTTTTGTACTTGTAGCTGTAGTCGGGTGAATTATTTCGATAATCTTATCGGACGGATGTTTTGACCAGGCAAAAGCCTTCGATGAAGTCATCGCGTCTATGACGTCGGGGAGGTGTGAGCACGAATGTCGAAGCTGAGCGAATCCACTTGATTGCCTGACCGATTGTCTCTCGTCCGCGCTTACAGCTGTGGAGCAGGCTCTGTCACCTCCTTCCACAGGAACCGCCATCCCCCCTCGCGCTCGGGGCAGTCTCCAGTTTGTCTTTTAGCCATGGCGTTCCCCCTTTCCGTCGCCGTGCATCCATCCGTCGTATGTATTCCCAACTGGCCGACCAACTCTCCAACTTACCTCCAATCAGTCCAGGGAAGACCTATCTCCCTTTCTCTCATCTGGATCCCCACCTCCGCACCCCGCCCCTGCTCCGAGCAATGCCGACATCGAGGCTGTTATTCAGATGGCAACCTCAAAACAAGGTCGTTCGCCCATTCCGAAAGACACTCGCACTCAGCTTTTTGTTGGCAACGTAAGGTCTTCCTCCCTCATCCTCCTCGGTTTACTAACGGAAATCGCAGCTTCCCTATCGAGTTCGCTGGCAGGACCTTAAGGATCTTTTTCGCAAAGCTGGGACCGTTCTCCGGGCGGATGTTTCTCTAGGTCCAGACAACCGATCGAGAGGCTATGGCACGGTCCTCCTCGCCACAGCTGAGGATGCCACAAGAGCTGTTGAGATGTTCCACGGCTACAACTGGCAGACAAGAACCCTCGAAGTCAGGCCCGATAGGATCGCTCAAGATTTCGATGATCCCATTTCTACTCTCGCTTCTCCTGGAGGCTTTCATTCCCCAGGTATTTTAGTCCCCTCCTTGGTCGTATGGCATCGCACCCTTGACCACGTTGTGTCCGTCGCAGGACCTTTGTATCCCGGCCTTCCACCCCAATCTATCCCAACAATTCCCACAAACCCCGAGGACTTTTTGGCCCTATCACGACCAGCAACTGCCGCAGCCAACAGAAATTTATTTGTGGGAAACGTAATCACCTTCTACCTTTCCACCCCGATAAAAGTTAACCCCTTCCCTAGCTTCCATTCCACTGTCAATGGCAAGATTTGAAGGACCTGTTCCGGCAGGCAGGAACGATCCTGCGTGCTGATGTTGCCCTCGGGCCCGACGGTCGATCACGAGGGTTTGGAACCGTCGTCTTTGCAAGCGAAATCGACGCCGAACGAGCGGTGAAAATGTTCAACGGGTGAGCATTCAGACAGATAATGTGAGAGAGGAGTTTGTCCTCATGCCGACAATTTTTTGTGACGTAAGGTATGACTTCAACGGCCGGCCATTAAAAGTGCACTATGACAGATTCTCCGCTTCGCAAGCAAGCACAGTACCAACATCACCCGCACCTGGAGCGCAATTCCCTGGGTCATATGCTGGTCCAAATGCGGCCAATCCTCCCAATCACATCTCTATGCCGTTCCGGTACCCAGATTTTGGGCCTGCATCTGGTGCCACCTCCCCCTACGATATCTATCCTCCATATCTCCCCGTTAAGCTCCAGGTACAGCCACAGATGGATCCTGATCAGCAGACGACATCTCTTCCAACAAACCCTCCCACATTTGCATCCCCTCATCCCACTCAGCCAATGGACAAAAGACAATCCGCCGAGCCAGCACACACAAAGTCACCAGCCTCACCATCTTCGAACTCCAACTTCCCTCATCCCGGAAGGATTGCATTGCCGCCTCCGTCTGTCGCAGGCTTCCCCCACCCCCACACACTCTCGCCCAGTGCGATCTCCCCGTTACATCACCCACACCACCCAATATCTCCGCTCCATCATCCTCACCACGTTGTAACGATGACCCCTCACGGGCTCCCGCCAATGACTCCTTCAATGCCTTCATTCACGTTCCTTCCCCAGCCGTCGCCCAGTGTTCACGGCGGTCCTCAGTTGGGAAACCCACCGATAAATAGACCGGATGGTCCTCAAACGGGCAACGTACCTCATATCTTGACCCCGTACACGCAATTCTCTCCTGGAGTAACGATGAGTCCTGGTGCATTCTGGGGAAGACCTGGGGCTGGCGTGAATCCATATGCAGCCGTTGGTGCACCCGTCCACATGCAACACCAGTGGGTACAACATGGGTCACCGCTCAGAGAGGATCCTGGAGGATACTTTCCGCCTGTTCCACCACAAGAGTACTTCCCCTTCGTCCCTCCGAGTTCGTCTGGACTTGCTAACGAGGTTGTTCCCGACGGTGAATCTTCCGCTGGTGACACGGACGTCGGCGTCAAGGAGAGTGGTAGTTCTGGGTTGGTTCAACCTGGTGGTGAGGGTGAAATACTGAGTCTCATGAGAGTCGACGCGCCCCGCCGGGAATCATCAGACCCCATCCTGAGGACTGAAGATAGCCCAATCGTAGATCCCGATACGCAGACCATCGCCAATTCGTTGGAGAACCTGACAATCGGATCCACAAGGAAAGCTTGGACGTCGGATTCGAAGTTGGGTGCCCTCGCAGAGTCCGCGACTAAGGGACGCACCCAAACAAGTCTCCCCGCCGGATTCGACTGCGGAAGCGGGTCTGGAAGTAGCAGTTCATCAGCATCGCTCCCTCATCCCGTGATTCGGGCTGAGTCAGACCCCATCCGAACTCTCGAGAAGGGATTCCCAACTAGATCCTCCACACAGGGCTCCGGACAGGATAGGAGGGCAAGCTTCGCCGAGGTTGTATCCGAAGGGAATACCCCTAGTACCCTACCGAGGAAGAGGACGATAGTTGCGGGTGGCATGAACGGCTCCTAGGTTTTCCGCCTCCCTCTCTGTAATATGTTGGTTGATCTTGTTGAGTTTTTGGGACCTTGGAAGGTTTGTATTTGCGGTGTGTCTCATGGCATCGATCAGTCTATCCTATTCTTTTCTTTTCTTTGCATCTTGGTGAAGTACCATCTGTCTGTTGTACAGGTCTTTGGCTTCTCATTCCCGCGTCGTCCAAAGCGCCCGATTTGCCTCAAAAATCGGTTCCCTTCGCTTCTTGTTTGTTACGTTCCTCTTTTATCTTGCATGGTACATAAATCGAACCCTCTCTATTAGGATCTCAGTTTAATACCCATACATCCC
>Ga0307512_10006470_pt1 | contig 11867 bp, 12 predicted proteins | sample 14_EM_MG_FD_200267 | JGI IMG/M metagenome (GOLD analysis project Ga0307512, IMG submission 200267) | Populus trichocarpa ectomycorrhiza microbial communities from riparian zone in the Pacific Northwest, United States - 14_EM | ecosystem: Host-associated > Plants > Roots > Unclassified | place... | reverse complement strand
AGATATCGCCTGCAGTCCTTTGATTGAATATCCCTCAGAACCTGGCATCTCTCAGAGTTCGTTTGGGATTCCCGCATTGGTTGGGTGACAGTCCCAGCTGCTCCCAAACTTCTCACAACCGCTCCCATGGTGCTCCCGTACCAGTCATCAGAGATCCCAGTTACTCCGATGGCCGGCCGGAATGCCCTCCTAGGGTCTGGTTCTCTCCTGAAATTAACGCTTCTAAGTTTACACTCCGCCTCCTCTCAGACTGTCTTGGAGGCTCCCAGTGACTAAAATACATTTTCCTGATGGAGGAGAACTAAGATGTATAGGCAAGGAGCTCAATAGGAAGCAATCACTGTAGCTGCTTGACTCACAGGCGTCCTATTGAATGAGGTTGCAAGGTCATACACGCACAACTTATGTGTAATATCCCTAGTCATGCTAACCTTTATACCAGATAGAGTTCTTGTTGGGTTCCTGGAGATTTCATATCATATCCCTTCTATGACCTGTAAAGTCATTGATGGGTACGAAGATGAGCACCTATCCAATATCCTAGTGTATGAATTCGAGCATGTAACAAAGAAAGGCGGGTTGTGTGTGATTAAGGTTTCTTTTTCTCAAGGCCTGGGTTGGTTTCATGGATCAAAGGTGTAGTGAAACACCGCAGATGGTGACAACGGAATAGGATATCAGAAGCCCTTTTTTCCGCTGCAGCTCACTGCTACCTGCATTATACTCAACCATACTCTGATCGATTCTATATCTCATCTCGCATCTATACTAGTTTACCACTATCTTTGGTTAACAGAGCATGTCGACGAAAGGATCTCCACCGAAGACAGTAAATGTGGCTCCACCTGGTGGCCTATTTCTCTCGTAACTATGCGGTGACGACAATTCAGAATCACCGGATGAAAGTTCACGACATGCCACTCGCAAAGACAGTCAATTTGGGACACACACCTATCAATATCATCTGCCGCAAGGTTACAGTTACCCTCCTTCACAGCAGCCATTTCCAGGCGCTCCGCAGTGTTATCACCAGTCTCCATTCAACATGACACACAGTTCGCAACCTACAAGCAGTGAAAGCCAACAATATCCAAGTTATGGGCCACCGTGGCAAGGATATGACTTGCACCAAGGTGGTTATGGCGGGTCTTAAATGTTCCCCCCTCCGCAGTTCACAGGACATGGGCCGTCATCTCCAGGTGCACCAAGAGTGCCTCCAGGACCGCTGGGAAATCGTCCACTCAATCAACCAACATCTTCCAGCTCGACTCCTCCACCTCAACCTCCTTCTGGTGCACCTGGGAGACACCCCATAAGCCTCCCGACGAAAAGATTCCGGTCGCCAGTGGAAACACGGAACACAGATGTCACGGTGATTGGGGACTTGTCCCCATGGCCGGAGATGTCCTACAATGAATATGATGCAGATGATGAGAGTGACGATTCGTCGGACTTGGGCGGTGCAGAAGGCAAACCCCCAATCAGCCAGAAGCAAACTGAGTTCTCCGTAAAGCAATTGGCCAAAAGGATGGGGCAGGCCAACTCCAGTGCATGCAACAGGTGGAAGAAAGTATGGGTGGCGGGGTTTCTCGAGAGAAAGCATCAGTCCATTATCCGGGGGCAGAACCGTTTGAAACAAGTATCAGATATACCCCTGCACTGGGAGATGGCAGTCGCAGATCTTTTGGCGACATTCGAGAACTGGCTGCCGTTATTTAATTTCCACAATGCTGAATGGATTCGCCGGCGGTTGGTGGAGATGTTTTTAATGACATGTGAAAGCGAAATTGCAGAGGCAAGGAACAAGGGAAGGCGAGGCGACAAGTGACCGGCCACGGATTTGGGAGAGCGCGCAGGCAAAAAGGCGAGAAGTAACCTCCCAGAGTTGCTAGATACAACATTCACGGTTATGATTCACTGGGTGTCGAATGGCAAGGATATGGTTCTAGCCCCGAAACAACTCCAAGCCTCGTATACAGATGTGAGGCGCTGTGAGGAGTTGGTTGATTTCATCGACAAAAACGGCGGCCCAAAAGAGGCATTCATTCTCACATCAATGTTCAAGTGCACCTTGGAGCAGGACAAATTGGAAGAAGAGTATATGGGAATATACAAACAGGGGGAGATAAGCAATGACCCCATATATGGCCAGATTTTGTACAACTGTTGCCTTTCAAATGCTTTCCAGTTGAAACTTGGACATAATGTGAAGATAGTTGTGGTAGAAATGATGAGAGCGACAGGGAAGGAGATTGCCGAGCACGTAATTAGGCCGACAAACCTAATCCGCACTAGCCGTGTTAAGGCTAGACGTGAGCAACTGCTAATCATTATACATAGACTTTGGAAGGTTCTGAAGAGAGTGGAAGAGAAGGAGAAGAGAAGGGAGAGGAGGATGGTGGGCACGAGAATGATACTTGTATCAATGAAAGTTCTGATTGAAAGAATAGAATTGATTATATTCCATCCACATGTATGCGTTCAAATGGTTACTTCACTGTGAGATACCTGGCCTTGAGATGAATTTCAGGAGCACCGGAATATGAGCTTATGTGCCCAGCTGTTATCCAGGCAACTAAAAGAGATCATTGAGGATGAAAAGAACACAGACAGAAGTGCAAGGGAGGTTCAGGAGCGAGTGGAGGATGGTGAGGAGGTCCTCGATCCAGATAATACAAGCTCAATACTGGATACGTGTCTCAATACAATCAACAATGAATTTGAACACGAGTGACTTGAAGGAGCAGTCAGGCTGCTGAATGTGCATCCTATTCGCCAATCAACAGATGACCGTGTTCCAGGCTGCATGTATTCAATTCCAGGCCTGCCCGGAACTAAGTTTTTTGCGCACCAGGTTCGGGCCATCTGGTTCATTGTGAGGAGATGGGTTTGGGATGCTGATATTCCAGGAGCACTGGTGGCGGAGGAAATAAGCCTTCGAAAGACTTTCCCCTCGGTTGCAGCGGCAATGCTTTGCAAATTGGTGACTCAGAAAGTTGTAATGGGGTTGCCACTGTTCATTTTATGGGGGAATACCCTTGAAGAGTGGAGATGCACTTGGAGGCTGCGATTGAGCGAGTTGGGAGATGCACTTGGAGGCTGCGATCATGCGAGTTTCGAGATGCAATCGGAATCCGTGACCGAGCGAGTTTGGGGATACACTTGGAGGCCATGATCGAGCGAGTTTGGAGACCAAAATCGAGTGGATTTGGAGATGCACTTGCAGGCCATGATCGAGCGAGATTGGTGGAGTACTAGGAGGCGGTGAATCTGGAGGCGGTAAGTTCGGGAGGGAGGCGCGATGGGAGCGGAGACTCTATTCATTGGTTAACTTGTAATTGGGCAAATGTACAGAATTGGGTACAACATGGTCTGCCGAGAGATGAGACTGGCTGGGAGCGGCAGACAGTCGATGTTGCGATGATGCCGTATGCGGTGTATGCAGTACTCAGTGAATGGTGTACTTAGTGTATGCTGTACTCGGTGCATGCTGTACTCGGTGCATGCTGTACTCGGTGCATGTTGTACTCGGTGCATGCTGTACTCGGTGTATACTGTACTCGGTGTTAACTCTCGATCATGGCATGGAGAGATAGAGAGGGATGACTTAACTTCGTCTTCTTTAGTGATGGTAGAATTGAGGACAAGAAAGAGAAAGATGAGAGGGTACGGGGGAAATCATCATGAGAAACAGGGACTTAAGATAATTTCGTGTGTGAGTCAATTTACCATACCCGATACAGCAGGTACGAGTCCCGATCCGGCATGTAATTACACTGATACGAGGTCATCCCAACCTGATCCGGCAAGTCATACCCTGATCACTCATATCCGCTCGTATCCTCCCCATCGTTCTCATCTTCCTCCCCCATCTCTCTCTTTCTCGTCCACATCTCTACAATCATCGCAGAACACAAAGTTAAGTCATCCCTCTGTATCCCGCCATGTCATGATCATGAGTTGGCACCAAGTATTGCATACACCGAGTACAGCATACACCGAGTACAGCATCCATCCAAGATTGTTTGTCTTCCCTTCATTCTCATGATTACGAGTTGACCCCTGAATGTAGCTTCAGCTACCGGCGTGCCTCTCCATGGGAGCACAATGGTAAAGTCACATTGTCACATTCCCACAGATGTAAGTTAACTAACTGATGAAAAGAAACTCCGCACCCAGCGCGCCATCCATCGACTGCCTCTCAGTACTCGTCCAACTCGCTCGATTACGGCATGCAAGTGCATGTCCAAACTCGCTTGATTACCGCCTCCAAGTGTATCTCCAAACTCGCTCGATCACGGCCTCCAAGTGTATCTCCAAACTCGCTCTATCATGGCATCCAAGTTCGCACGATCATGGCCTCCAAGTGCATCTTCACACTCGCTCGATCACTGCCTCAAAGTGCATCCCAAAACCCGCTCGATCATGGCCTCCAGGTGCATCTCCAAACTCGCTCAATTAAAGCCTTCAAGTGTATCTCTGAACTCGCCCGATTACGGCCTCCAAGTGCATCTCCAAAGTCACTCGATCACGGCCTCCAATTGAAGCTCCAAACTTGCTTGATCGCAGCCTCCAAGTGCATCTCCAAACTCGCTCGATCACAGCCTCCAAAGTGCATCTCCAAACTCGCTCGATCACGGCGCCGGCGTGTATCCCTGTGTTCACTCGATCGTCATTGTCAGGTGCACCTCGAATTGCTCTCAAGCTCCCCCTGCAGCCAGTCCAGATATACCATGTGTGGATGGGTAGCTATATAGATACATAGATAGGAATACAAACTGAATACATGAGTTTTAACAATTGTTGAACGATAAGTAGTAGCTATCATTTCCAGGCGCACAAGCAGCATTCCCAAAGAAGACGTTGTGTTTCCCAGACTGCTCTACTGGGATTCGAGGTGCTCCCAGACTTATCGCTGGTGCTCCCAGGTTTGTCCCCGGCTCTCCCAGGTGCTCCCAGGCTTGTTGCCGGCACTCCCAGTTACTCTGAAGGCCGGCAGGAATGCCCTTCTAGGGTCTGATACTCTCCTGAAATTGACGCATCTAAGTTTACACTCCACATCCTCTCAGACACTCCTGGAGGCTTCCAGTGCCTAAAATACATTTTGCTGATGTGAGAGAGACATTTTTGCCAATGCTTGTCAAGGAATCTGCAGAGTATCCCGAACCTTACAAAGATGACGCATCACGAGAGACGCTCCTTCCAGAAGAGAGCAACAAAAATGCACCGCCCAGTGCACCTCCTTCACAAAAGGCAGTGCTATTTTGTCATCTTCCTGGCAAGGTTCATCATTTGAAGTGGTGGCTCACAAAGGTTTTTGCGGATAATGTGGATATATTCCACATGTATGACGAAATGGGCCATGATGAACGCACAGAAATGCAGCTCCAATTCCCGGATTCACGAAATCCCTCTGTATTCATAACCACACCCAAAGCGGGCGGGACAGGCCTAAATCTTATAGCTGCAAATCAGGCAGTAATAACTCTGACATTTTGGGTATTGAATGAGCAGCGGCAGGCATTTGCATGAGTTGTACAGCTGGGGCAAAACCGAGTACCACACACATGGTTACTGAATACAGGTCCTGGTGGCTATGATATTCACGCGAGTGATCTCCACGAACAATCTGGAGTTGCGCAAATGATATTCCTGCATGGCTTGATGAGCCGACCTAACATCACGACATCGATGATATCCTGGATTCTGGTGGCTCATGTGGACCATACAAAGCGGCTGACAGAGAATGGAGACACGTTGCAGTCTGATGAACCATTAACATTAGAGTGTTAGACACTTCATCAAGGTATGCCTCTGTAGACATTCAAGCAACACATAATCTTCTTAACTGATACAAATAGTCAAAAAGGTCGCTTGTAAGGGACACTATACGGGAGAGATGAATCTTTCTCTCTTCCATGTTGAAGTGAATCAAAGTTCTGATGTTGGAATTGTTGTATCTTGAATTAGAAATGGCTAGAGTGGGATTTCATTGGCGTTCTTGTTTATTATTAATGACCATAAAAGATGAAGTGAATTGATACGCGACATGAGAAGTCCCTCCGGCTGACCTATTGCATGTTGAATTGCATGAGTCGAATCGTGAGAATGATGCAGCAAAGAACTTCAATCAATTGTCAGTTGTGAATTTGAGATGCACTGGAAGCCTGAAGCCACGTCCGTAGTTCGAATGAAAAAGCAAAATTCATCCACTTTCAGGTGCGGCGGAGTCTCTTCAGCAAATGTCATATGATTTGTTATGACAGATCGAGCACTGCATATCTGCCAATCACATTTAGCAATAAGATAGTCTAGGTGATATTCAAGTACCTATGTCTGAGTATGAGACACGGCTCGCTTATTTGTGGCAAAGCGGGAGCTTTTACACCCATATGATTGATGTTCAGGTGCACCGGAGAATCCTGGGCATATCTTTGTGACAGATCCAGCACTGCATATTCGCCAATCCCATTTGGCAATCAAAACAGACTAGGCGATATTGAGTACTTGTGTCGAAATATGAGACATTGGCTCACTCATTCGTGGCAAAGCCGCAGCTTTTGCTGGCATATCATTGAATTTCTGGCACACCTCTGATCCGCATCCCAGTTAGTTGGAAGCTGAGACACGGCTCGGGTATTCTTGGCTCAAATGCCGCTTTCCCTGCCGGGGGTTTCCTGGCCCACAATTGAAGATCATTCACAACTGAGATCTTCAATTCTGTCCAGAATGAGCTTCTTGGATATGTATGAAGCCAACTGTGACAAGCTGCGAGTCATTCTGGATGTTATCATTCCAGCCCAGGCATGCTTCAAGAGTGACAAATACGCCACCGAAGTCCATGTACTTCGACTTTGAATTAGTGGACCCAGTGCACACAGATCTATCATGACACTTCACCTTTAGGTGCAGGTGGCACATCCCGCTCCGCGCCTGATAAGATATGAACCTATGCTTGATCAGTATGTTGAAGGCTGCCGCTAACATGCCTTGAACTGTCAGCTCCATGTCAACTGTCCGTTGGAGGAAGGTGCCACTGTGCAACAAAACCATCAATACACAAGCCCGGTCAATTAGTAACCCCATTTTACTTGATATTGACTAAATAGTAAGTTTGGACCAATGCTTCCAAATCCTAAAATGGCTTCTGCAAGTTTGGGCTCTGTCAACAGAGCTGTGGAAGCTTAAGAGTGAGAATCTCACAAGACAGATTCTGCTCTGCGACTCTGCAAGATGGCCGGCAACTCCTGCTCACCCATGTACCATACTTACTCAAAGAGGCCTAAGTTCCCAAATCTTTGAATCAAGACTTGACAGTATTCTGAGTAAATGTATGTTTGGGCCGCCAAAACTTGTATCCAAAAGTAGGTTATGTGGACCAAATTCCATCGGGAGAAGCTCCAAGAGAGAGAATCTTGACAGCTCGAGTTATGATAAGACAGCTACAAAGAGTGCAATTAACTGTCAGAGTCAGGCGAGCCTGCAATCCTCAGCCATTGAATCCAAGCATAACCATTTCAACATCAGTGTACCTCAATTCCCCGGAACTGCATGCATGCAACCATCATTCCTCTGCCCGCCGTGACATGACGTCTCACTTGCATGCACCCATCATTCCTCTGCCCGCAGTGACATGACGTCTCACTATACATTCATACCATTATAGAATATAGCTTTCAACCCCAATATTTATTTTTAATCAACATTGTAGTTGTGAGATTCATAATGAATGTGTGATTTAATGGTGTGCGATTTACTAGATATTAGGCGCAACATCAGAATGTGAGTGAGAATTTATGACCCATTTGTTAGCAATCTTGGAATTGATGAGTGCTTGAATCAATAAGATTACCCTTGAATCATCCATTGTACATTACCATTCTTTCTCTACGCATGTATCTCTCCTTTGTGTACTGAATTCTCTCCCACTTCCATTAACTACTGCAACATTGCTGTGAAGGCCATTCTGCAGACATGGCCTAGATGAACACATGAAAGGGAAGTTACGCTTACGATATTGCCTTATCAACCATGAACTTAGCTGCAGCATCCTAGTACAATAGACTATCGTGAAAATACACGTTTCCTTCCGGCAGATATACCACATATGGAGATTGATATTTCTCCCCGCATGATAACAAACTCCAGTATAAACCCTTGCAACTCAGCCGTCACTCACAAGGTCCCAACCAAATTCATCGAGTTCTGCAGATTCTCAATGCTGCACCAATGTCTATGCAATGCGGTCACTGCAAATGCTCGAACTATCACGCATAATGACTACATTTAGAGGAGTCATATGCAGGGGCACATGTTTTCATTCAGGTTCTCAGTGCTCAGTTTGTGGCCAGCACCAGGGGTTAGTTGATGTCGCAAGTTATCTTCCAGTGCATCTGGGTCAATTCTCCATGTGCGTTGGCTTTAGCCAACCTCCAATTCTTGCATTCGTACAGATTGTTGTTCATAGGAGTTGCAAACATTTGGCATTAGGGATCCATCTATTCCTGCGCACCAGACAATATTTGAAATCCTAACACGGACTGCCGTCCTCAATATAAATATACACCGTTGAAGTCATCTCTCCAAAACCCTGTCAAGGCAAGCCTCGAATTGCATCCTCCACGACAATGTGCTAATTCTTGCACCATTTATCGCGTCATTGTATTGCACTTAATCTCATATTTCCTGCTTGTACACTCTCTTCCACATTATCCCACTTGAGATTTTCATTACAGCCGATGGAACCTACGCCCAGCCAGGTGTTACGGGGATATTTAGGCCCAATAATTAATACAACATTTATTAGATTAAATAAAGCCGCCTATCTAAACCTCCCTTTCCCGTTCCTCGTCTTTCCCAAGACTCAACCTCTTATCTACTTTCACTAGTAAGAGCTCACCAGCTCTCCTCGTCCGTCCAAGGTCGCTCTTCTGCAAATTCCTCGTAAGGTAACAACCCGGTAGTGATGTACCGGTGAACGTCATACTCGATACCGAGTGTAACGAAGTAGAGTGAAAGAGCGCGGCAAATTTCGGTTAAATGCTGCTCGCTGAAAAATTGTATTTGATGGCCGATAGTTTCAACAACCGCTTTGTGAGCGTATTGAGATTGTGTCTATTTGAACGAACACATACAAACCATATTCACGGAGGTGATTTAGGGAAGTAATGTTTCAAAAGTTATCCGTAGATAGAGTTCTTAATAATATTTTAAGGTGTTCTTCGCTTGTAATGTCTGAATGTGGATTGCTGTTAGAGCTTGGTTCTTTTCATTGTTGGGGACAATGCGAGTTCTTCTATGGTCGGATCCTCAGGTCAAGCTTGCCTTTGGATTACTGCCATGACACATAGTTTGCTTGATAGCTTATCGCTGAGATCAACTTCAGCGACTCACTGATAGTGCCACAAATTCCCTCAAGGTTATCGTGTTCATGTATGAGTGGTTTACAGGCGTTACGCCCCCACGGAGGGCCATCCTCATATCATGATATCATGCGCACATATTATGACAACTCGTAACTTCAACTTAGACATCTTGCTTCCCATTTGTTCAGTAGCTGGAACATCTGACGACTCGTAGTCTTATCAGTGCTTATCGCAATATATTTCAATAGCTCGTCACTATTCATTGCCTCACCTTAAATAAGGATGTTTGGCATTGCGTCAGAGATTTAATCGGCAACCAACCGATACTCCGCCCACTAAGATTATGACACACAAACTTAGTTCCTTTTAAATTAGTGTGACGTTGCAATGCATACTAACTCAAACCAATGAGCAGGTTCACTTCAGGCTTCTTATCTTCAGCCAATGTCATTGATCCCTCAGACACCGCATGCTTAGGTCCATAGACCGGAGATCTCCGCAACGTGTTCCCACCGCGGAGCGCGTGAGCTTGCCAACTCCCACATACTCGCATATTGCGTTATCGTCTGCTGCACACGCAATTCTGCGTAAGCGCAACTTAACTGTGTATTGTCCCGCTAGATAAGATATTGTAGGTGTGGTCAATAATTATGCGCACTGCTGAAGGTTTTTCACTTCCCAGTTATGGTGACATAATTGCATCATCAAAGTTGAATCTGCTAGTCAGGGCGTGCCTATGACTAATTGATCGACACGCGGCCCTAGTATAATCCCGCTAAAGATTACTAGGCTGACTACCATGATGATGTTCTGCAAGTAGGTGTTATGCACATGGTTCATTCTCAAATGAATAGTCACGTGTACTCGCTGCAATCCATTCATGTATCATTACCGCTGTCAGGAGAGAACCCCTAACACTACCTCCCTCTCTAGGACCGGTGACCCAACGGTAGCTCTGTCAAAAGAAGTGAACATAACAAAAGATACCACTCAGATAGCGAAATAAATAAAATCAAAACAAATATAACAAAGTAAAGTAAAAACTAATTTTTTCTTTTTGCTCTTACGCATTATTCTGGTTTTTTCTGGTTGCGCTGATACGTCTTTCTCCAAACTCTTCCTTCGCACAAACCTCTCATCCCTTTCCATATTATCATGTTTCTCATAATAGTCTTCCAACAATTCCCTCGAATTTTCATTCACATTTTCATAACTCTCCCATGTATTTTCCTCGTGAGAATACCCTTCCCACTTTACCAGGTACACGTGCTTGATTACATCGTCGTTCAAAGGACCGCTTGTGATTATCAACTCCATTTTCCATCCCGCATCATCTGCTTCTATCTCAACTACCTCCTTCTCTGGATTCTTTCCTTGATACTTTTCTAATAGCCCTATGTTGAACGTTGGGTGTATTTTGCATGAAACTGGTAATTTGAGTTTATAGTATCTTCCGTTATGTCCGACTGACAAGATTTCGAATGGTCCGTACATCTTATCCTCTAGCTTCTTGCACCTTCCTTTGGACCTAATATTCTTTCCGTTGAGCATTACCAAATCCTTCCTCTTAAACTCCTCAATAGACTTCATTTTCTTGTTGTAATACTTGGACATCGATTCTCTACCTTCCTCCAGGTTATTCCGAAGACTATCGTATATCGAGGTCATGTGATGACCATATAATTCCGACGCTGGATTGCTAAACTAAGTTTCCGTTGGCCAGCTGGACCTAGGTTCGTATCCGTAATTCGCATAGAAAGGAGTTATCTGAGTAGCCGAATGCTTGGAATTAGTATAAGCATACTCTGCCATAGATAGCATTTCTGCCCAATCATTCTGTTCGAAGTTGCAATAACATCAGCAAATAATCTTTCCGTCCGGGCGGAATGGCTCCGTCAGAGTGGACGCGCTCCGTCAGAGCCGTCAGAGACACCCCGGTGGTGGATTACTCCGCGCGCAGCCTTAATACCACGCGTCGCGTTGCATATCGCCCTCCGATTGCTGTTTCACCGTTTCTTCTCACTCTGTCGGTCTCCAATTTTAAACGAACACTCTGCCGGTGAAGGCCAACTGTGACCATATGTAGGAATGGGTTCATTGGGCACGCGTTTGCATCGGGATTGCAATGCGATGGGTGACGCTGCGAAAACCACTCCACGCATTCCTTCTACCTCCGCGCAAAATGCAATTCTCTCTTTACTAATTATACACATCATTCCAAGTCGGCAGATCTATGTGGCTATTGACAATCCATCACTCGTTCCATCCGTCACCTGTCTTACTACTAGTAGCTAGTTCTGGAATTATGTGCGCACAGCCGACGATGTTTCCCACGCTGAAAACTTGCAAAGCAACGGCTGCCGGTGCTCTTCTCACTTGTACAAATTTCGAGATGGGATCCAAGTTACCCGAGTTTTCAGGTATTGTGGTGAGCGCCAGGGCTAACCAATACTCAACGAAAGCTCCATCCTCGTTTTGGAGCTTGATCTTGAATAGTCGTTG
>Ga0307512_10006469_pt1 | contig 11869 bp, 9 predicted proteins | sample 14_EM_MG_FD_200267 | JGI IMG/M metagenome (GOLD analysis project Ga0307512, IMG submission 200267) | Populus trichocarpa ectomycorrhiza microbial communities from riparian zone in the Pacific Northwest, United States - 14_EM | ecosystem: Host-associated > Plants > Roots > Unclassified | place... | reverse complement strand
TGAACAAAAAAGAGAAGTTAAAAAAAACAATGGTAGCACAAGTTTTCATGTTAGATTGATTTTAGAGAATTATAAAGAACAAAATAGAAATGGAATGTAAAAAGATGAATTTTTTTGAAAAAAAAATTCAAGAAAAAGAGAAACATGAAAAGACAAAAATAGAATGAGACATGATTGTTATTATGCAAAAAGAACTTTTATTCAAACAACAAGAAGAAAAAAAGAGAATAATATTGATAGATACGATAAGCATACCTCAATATTTGATTAAATATTATGAAATGCGTAAAATAAAAATATTAGCTAAATAACATAATAGTGGTTTTAAGTAGTATATATTATTTAAATTTTCATTATTTCTTTAAGTATATGCATTTGTATTATTATTATTATTATTATTTATTTCTACTATAATAAAAGAATTTATTTTAAAGTGTTATTAAATAATTAAAAGTGAACATAATTTAAAGCAATCAACAACATAAAAAATTATATAATTACATATAAAAAATAATAAAACATTCATGACTTTATTTTAAAAAGCATGAATATAATCATATTTTTCAAAGAACCAGCTAAAATAAATTTTTAGTTATGCTCAAATATATTTATTTTTGTAGTAGGTTTTTTTTTTTTTTCCAGGGCAGAAAGGAACTCAAAACATAATTACTTTTCACATTTTAGTTTTGTAAAAACAAAAATAACATACCTTTCATTCATAAAAATTTATTTTTCATATGTGAAAACTTTTTTTATTTATTTTATAAATAAAAATTCATCAAACATAATTTTCACCAAATATATCTTTTAAAATCTTTTTTTTTTCAAGCTATAACCTCAAAAACTAAAACAACTATCACTACGGCAACAAAATAGTTCCATATTTTTTAAGCTTCTGTTGTTTCCCAAGCAGAAACCAAATAACTTTTGATTCATGGACCGAACACATAATTGCATTTTAGTTCAATAGAAACTAAAATAACATGCTTCTTGTTTTTTAAACTATTATTTCAATGCAAAACATCAAATGTATTTTTAAAAAATTTTAAAAAAATTTATATTTTTTTTAAAATTAATATGTTTTTAATATACTGATGTCAAAAATAATTTTTAAAAAATAAAAAAAATATTATTTTAATATGTTATAAAATAAAAAAACACTTTAAAAAATAATCACTACCACGTTCTCAGTCAACCTATAACTGTCTTAAGCATAAACGTACAACACAATAAACAAGGAAACTAGTTAGCCAAAATGATTAAGGAATTGAGCACCATATACAAACCAATCTTCTCTTCCCACCCCATTATATAAAGAATATCAACTGTTTTACAACCAGCAGCGAGCTACCCCTTGGATGCCTAAGCAGTAAACCCAAAATCTCCAGAACCATCGCGCACCAATGTTTCGTGGTGTTTATGGACTATACTCGTTACAAAATGGGATAAAAGAAAAAAATCAGAAGAGGAAATAAAAAGAATGTTGGCTACCTTTTTATCAAAAATTATCATTACAGCGTTGATCTCCCCAAAATGATTCCCATCCCTATGACATCATGGACTCTATGCATGGGGCACTTCTTGATTTCAAACACCGGACCACTGGGTCTCAACTCAGCCCCAGAAAGGCAAAGAGCAGAGGCGATTGAAACAAAAGAAAATCCCCCCCAACACCCCCAAAAAAATACAACAGGTGAAACAAGGAGAACAAAGAGTAGGCGTGACAGGCCTCTTCTGATGTAGAATGGACCAGACTCACCATGTAATGACTAACCTGAACCCTTGGCAGAGAAAGTCGTAGCCCCCTTGTCCCACTACGCAGACTAACTGGGAACTCAAACATGCAAAGCTCCTCAAAAACTTTGAGCCTGATAATTCTTCAGGCCTGACTGACTTCCATGATCATTGAACTATGCAAATGCTTTAATGAGAATGGCAATGACTCTAATGAAATATGCATGAACAGGAAGCAATGAACAAGTTTGACCGCAGGCCCTCCAAAGCCTCTAAATTATGAAGCACCAGCAGTGGATGCCTTCTCCAATTTTTCTTTTTCAATCACTACCCTCCTCTGCTCAGCATGCTCGGCAACACCATTTGCCAGCGCTTGAAAATGAAAGTCTAGTGTCTGGGTAAGATTCTGAAACCTTAATGGATCTGATGCTTGCATGGCTGATTCAAGGGAACCAAAACAACAAAAGTAGCTGGTTAGATGGCAAAAAGAAATTAGTCTTAAATTATTTTTTTCTGTATGATAGCAAAAGAGGTTTCCCTTGCCTTTGATTGTGTCCACAAAGAAAATGAAAGGGTCCACCTCATCAATTGGTGATTGCAAATCCTCATCGTCACTATAGTCATCATCTGAGTCATCGTCATCGTCATCATGTGGACGGAAAGATTTTGCCTGTGATGTGCATATAGCAGGTGATGATCAAGAAAGTGTTACTAGCATAAACGAGTTGAAGAAAAACATGAAACAAACAGTTCAGAGAAACTTCAGCTAACAATCACAGGATAAATAAGTGCTCTATAAACCAGGGTTTAAAATTTTAGTTTGATACGAAAACAATCTCATAAATTTTAGTTTGATACGAAAACAATCTCATGTAAAATTCCTAAGTGATGGCTCAACGCATCTCAAATAACATAAATAAACAACATGGTAAAAGATATAACCCACATAAATTAGCAATCCCAACACAGAAGTTCATCTGTGAGATACAGGAATCGAGATATATAAATGGCTTAAAATGAATGGTGATGGCATAAGGAAATCTATTGCAAGGTCAGAACAGTTCATGGGACATAGCAGCATTTTGGTTATGCAATATCCTATAAATAGACAAGCAGATCAAGAGAAGCTGGCTCCATTTGTTTCACCTTATTGGGGGCTATCAAGGATACAGAAGATGAAGAAACTTCAGAGCACGTGAGCAAACTACTGAAATTGTTTTAATGAAATAATTTGGCTGATAACACCAACCAAATACCAGTTTGAATTTTTTTTATATCAAGGCAGTCATGCCATCAAACAATTACTGGTTTTCCAAAAGAGATGCTACATATCAACAAGAAAACATAATGAATAAATCACAAACAGGCAAAATGGCAAGCCTTCTAATTTTAGTCAACTTTTTGGGCATTTATTAATTGTCTCTATTTCATGTATCCTTCGTTCAAAATATTCATGACAGACTGCTTTGCTTTTCCCAAAATAAATCTTCAACATTTCAAAATTTTAGATTTCCAACGATTAAACTACATGCTATCTTCTTTGAAAAAGGTCGGGCTCATCAGAGAATCAACTTGCATTGCCACCTGACACCTAATAATGTGATTTTGTAAAGTACTCTCCCTTGGTAGTGAAGAGGACATGAAAGAAATTAGTGGGGGGAAATGTAAAAGGTAATTTGAGAAGTTAAAGTGATGAAGTACGCGCTTTGATGTTTTTGAACATGAAAATGCATTTTCAAATGGACAAGCAAGCAAAAGTTAGCACTCTCCTGGGATAGGGAATAATTTGATTTCTCTTTAAACACACAGTAACTCAGGGTTTTAAGATGGAAGAAAAAAGTACAGCATGCTTAATTTTCATTTCAAATAAAAACAAAAATAGATCAAGGCTAAGAACACCACCAGCAAATTCAAGAAAATATGGGGTTAAAAAAACATGGATTCTCATTATGGATGAAATTATGAGAAGATGATCACACCTGTGCAGCTAATTTTTGAAGTTTAATGCTTTCAGCTTCATCCCCATCCTCAGCATCAACTCCCATTTCCTTGTCAGACTCATCAGCGTCATCATCTTCATCATCAGTCTGGAAACCATCCATATCATCAAGATCTTCAGCTTCTTCCTCCTTTGCAGCTTCTGTCCCAACACATGATGTCCGAAGAAGATCAATATTGATCCAAACATATAATGAAGTCATAGCTGAGGGAAATGAGCAAGGAGAGGAGAGAAGGACAGACTAAGACCTGCAAGTTGATCTTTGTATTGAACAAGGAGATCAAGAGTGGCTCTGAAAACACGCCCCAGAGCATCTCCTGGTAATTGATCCGCAGGGAGAGCAAGTAGTGATGTCAGTCCCAAACAACAAACTTTCTTATCATGTTCCCTGCACCACAAAAATCACTGCATGATCCACCAAATCATAGAAACCATTTAATGGAACAGAAGAAAGCAACCCACCACTTTACAGCTTATATGAAGCCCAAGGATTCCCAAGGATAGAGAAGACGAGCATAGGAAAAGTTACCTTTTAAAATTTGCCCGTACACCACTCTTTTTCACTTGTTCCAACATCTGGAACCAAAGAGTAAAGATCTCTGTAGCAACACCAAGTCTGTGCAATATGCTGAGGGTCAAAGCTGCATTGTAGTAAAGAGCATCTGCAACCTGCACAGAAAATTCAGAAGGCTATCCTTTTAACAAAATTTCAATTCAAACTTGAACAAATCGCTTCCAAATATAATGGGTCACCTACTAATGACAAATAAGAGGTTTGCTCAAAAAGGGAGTAATCTTGTTAAGCTGCCAAAAGCAATAACTACTAGCTCACATCAAAATACCTCAAAATAAGAGGTTTTGCAAGAATATCAAACAAGTCAGAATGTCAGATATCATTTTCCCACCAGACAACCAAATATCAGCCATAAAATCAGTATAGCCTACTATAGGGGGTGTAATAACTATGACACCTTATACCTCTCTAAGTGTGGGATGATGCCTACTGTAAAAAGATTAATCACTTCACAAAATCATTCTTTTCAGGCAACTCAAGAAACTGACCCAGAGATTTGTAAGTGAATTCCACCAAGCATGGGACTAACCCAACCCAAAGAGGTGCATTCCTCTAACCTCATCAATAGGAAACCTGTACTCCTACCATCTAGGAAGCTGACTAGTATGAAAATTTACAATAACAAAATGTATGAAAATGCTTCTGTTACCCTATCATATGGAATGTATGTGGTCATGGGATTTTAACAGATGCCTTGTTTAATAAATTCACCAGTTAAAAGGGGCAGTTCCAGTTCTCAAATGAAAATTTTGGTATCACCAGCAATAGTTGACTGACTCTCAGTCAGAGAGAACACATGCAGACCCAATAAAAACATAATTTTAAAAGTACAAGATGTGATCAGAGGAGAAAATACCCAGGGAACAAAGGGGACTGAACAATCTCAATTTCTCAAGAAATGTATCTTTGATAAATTAACATGAAATTACAATATCCATAGTCTCTTGTAGAATCTTTGACAAGCCACATTCCCGTATTTGTGCAGAATATCAACAAGGAGGGGTAGCCAAAGCAGCATATGTGTTTATTCCAAGGAGTATGGAGTAACAATCCAAAGTTAACCTCATTATTATAACAAGGCATTGATTATTTCAAACAAACCCTGAAATTTGAGACTTCCCATCATCCAATAAAGACATGAAATTCGTATTTACAACCAAATACCTTACATGATTAGTTATCAATGCTATTAGTGTGAAATACATGCAACTTTCCACTATCACACACTCTAGGCCTGTCTGCTCGCAGTTAGGGTTACGAATATTGACTGCTTACATAAACAAGGTACAAGTGAATATTCAAAGTTTCAAACTACTTGACAAAATCAATTCCGAGAAATAATCAATCCATGAGAGAAAAAAAGGAGCAAGATATGGACTTCAGAGGGTAAAGTATACTCAAAACAGAAAAATCATGTCAAAGCATTTGTAAACATTATAACTCCTTACCACTTGCATAAGAAGACATTTCAAGTATAATTTATCAGTTCGACGCAACCGCTGAACAGTGATTCTCATATATGGCTCAACCCACTGATCCACTTGCCCTTTACAGTTCTGGAAAACCACTTCAATAAGCTTCGGTGCTGGTTCTATGTCACTGTCTTCCAAGTTTCCATCTGCCATTATCTGCAAAGGAACATAAAACATGACCCAAAAAGAGATCAATAGATAAAATAAAATAAAGAACATTCAAGATTGTCATCTATTAATTCTCCATGCTTCAATTGCACAAAAAGAAAATGAAAGGTGATTAATAATTCTAAAATATCTCACCGATGAAATCATGTTCCAAAGGCTTTGTTGGTAATCCAGTTCCCTGCATGCAAGGAAATGTGCAGTCCCCCTAGATATATAGTTGTCCAGTGGAACCAGAATGTCTGCAGCAAAACAAAACATCATAAGAACTGTTACAAGGACCAAAGAAATCGGTCCATAAAGAAATATAGCCTGAAAAAAATATTAAATGCATCAAAATATAAAGATTTTAATTCGTTCAATCACAGACCCTTGATTTTGTTTTCTTGTTCAAGCTACTAAATAATATTGCAGTTCAGGAACATTATTTTTTAGCAAATCATAACAATGAGGGTATAAAATACCAATGAAAGAATTAGCTTCCACAATGTTACTAGTGACAAAAGAAGTCGTAACAATGAACTAAATACATACTTGGAAAGAAATCAATTGCCCATTCTGCCAATGCTTCAATCATCAAGGGCCAAAGAGACCACATTTCCGTAGATATTATTGGAGAGAAAAAGGTCATATATGAAACAATTTCCAAAACTTCCTCAAACACCTCTGCAGAAAGATATCAAAAAAGTGCTCAATCTCAAAATTGCATCAATAGAACAAAAGGCTTACTCAATAGCATGCAATCAGAAACAACTAAGATTTTGACAAGATTTAAGGACCTTAATTGATAATTTGTTTCCAACACTTTTGTCATGGCAAACAAAAAAATAAAATCCTAATGTAAATTTAAGGAAAAGCACAGAGAATAGAATTGCCTCAAGTTTCCAAAACATTTGATGGTCTTGCTTTAGCATATTTTCAATCATGTGACAAGCTGCCACAGAATATAGATTTACATGCTATAAGGCATAGATGTCCCATTCCCAGGGGAGCAACAGAAACGAAGAATGGATTACTGGGAGTTCCTCAGGGAAAGAGAACTCCTCAGTTGCCTGCAAACAATGTTGCAAACCATTCTCACTGGATCTGAGACAACCAGATAGGCAAGCACAACCAAATTAACTAGAGCAAATCACACATGCAAGTTCATATATCCCCAAGTGGACATCAAAGACATCAGCAGGCGCCACTAGGACAAGATAAGACAAGCCACCGGATCAACACATACCTTGGCCATCAGTTGTCAACATTCTACGCATTATAGGAAGCAAAGTTGGCTCAACTTGGACAAAAAGATCAGGTAGCCTGCTGACTGACTCAAGAATTGTGCTTATTGCACGCAAACAACCAACTGCTGCTAAAGCACCAGGATCATCAGCTTCGTCGTCAGCTTCTGCGGTATTCATACATCTCCAAAATGCAGCTGCCTGAACATAAAGGTATAATGTCAGTCTCAATTAGACAGAAATGTCCAACAAATATAGCATCTAATCAGAACTGGTAAGCATTACCAAATTCTGGCATAATCCAAGAGCATATGGTGCCATCTCCTCCCCAAATTTGTCCACTATAGTTTCCAAAGTAAAGACCAGGTCCTCATTCTCTACCTCATTCATTAGTTTGAAGAACTCTGGAAGGGAGGAAGAAAAGGAAACCAGTCACATCAGCACTCTTGGAACCTTTTTAACAAGGGCTAATTGATCTATTCTATTAATAAACAGTAGAGTTGAATGAAAGGAAAAACTACAAAAAAATGCAGTGACGTAAATCAAAAAAAGATCTTGTTAACAAAGAGAAGGCGAGCTCTATTTAACTGACTTCAGAAATTAATGTCACAAACCAAAATGAACTGTCAATAACATGAGCATAACCACTTACCATCAAGAAGTTGAGGAAGAATCGGACGAATCTCATTTAAATCTGTCATGCACAGAACCCATTTAGATAGAAGGATGGATGAATGGAGAAATATAGAAAAAGAGCTAGAGAGTAGCAGCTTCATACCTTTGCAGGCTTCAACAAAGCATCGCAATGCAAAAACTGAGTCAACACGCACAGGAAGCTCTGGATCACGCAACCCAGAAACGACACTGTGCAAGGATTTACGGAAATTGTTCTGGTCTGAAAAGTTAATGTGGGCATATTGTCCTGCAACCCATGCAGCCTAATACCCACTCCAAAAAGAAAGAAAAGCATAAGCTCACTCTTAATAAATTAACATTTATGCTTTGTAATCTGGAAAACCCAATTAAGATTAAAGTCCTGGAGTCCATAGCAATGGGTATAGCTAAAATATAAAATACCAAACAACAGAAAAATATGTTCAAGGAAAAAAGAACTGAGCAATAAACCTTTGCTCTAAGGTGGCCAGCAGGACTGCTGAACTCGGGGAAAACATGTTGCACTAACATACGCTCCAGTTCAGATTTGTAAGGGTCAGTCTGTTTCAGTTTATCACAAAGTGCTCCAATAGCAAGTAGAGCACCATCCTTTTGTCGATAGGGTTTATATTCCACTGGTGCTTCATCATATCTACAAAAAAACCAGCAATAAGAGCACCATTAAAGTACCGAAACAGATTTCCATCTATTGCAAACCTCAAAATGAAAAGTACCTCTTAAAAATTTCCACTATGAATAGAATGAACTTTTGAAGGTTCTCCTTCCCACGTTTTCTAACCAACTCACTGACAAAGTCCATGGAAGCGGTCCTGGGACTATACAAATCTTCAATGATATCTGCAACAAGGTACATCATGATGACTAGAGTTTATGGAGAAAGAGCTGTTGTGGCTGTGAAGGGTATACGATTGTTCAAGAAAGTGTTTGGTAATGATGCTGTTAATGTGTTAAATGTTCAATTTAAAAATAAAAAGAAAGAAAGAAAGACAATTAAACAAATGCTATCAATGATATTTTTGCTGTTTATCAATTCAAGCACCTCCAAAAGCATAAAATTAATAATTCTCCAAAACATTATTCAAAATTATTTTTGGAGACAAAAAATAATCTTGAAACTCAGGGCTTTTTGTAACCAAATGGTCTATTGCATTCTATGGCAGGGTAATCACCTCCCACAAGTCCAACAATAATGCCAAAGCATCTTAAGTCTTTCAAGCAATGGAACCAGATTTTGATACTCACCATAACCCTTTCTCACATACTCATGTGGGTCTTCATCCCAGAGTTTTTGATCATTGTCATTGAAGCACATAAGAGGGAAAACTATCTCAAAGAGAAGAATGTCAAGTCTTGGTTGCAGTAGATTATACATGCTATTCTTTGAGATGCTGCATGTAAACAAAAATCAGTATTACAACATTAGCCTTCAAAAATACACTATAGCAGCAGTGCAACAAAACACAGAATTGAAAAGGGAAATGCTATTGGATGCCCTTAGGGCACTAGTTAAGGAACTAGTTTTTGGTAGTTAGTGAAAAGTTTGCAAAATGTGTAAGTTTGGTTATTAAGCATTGGATTTGTGATGTGAATAGATGAAAAGTTCGAAATTGTCTAATTATTACAAAATTTAGCTACAACAATCTAACACTAACTAAGCTTAAAAAGTGCCCTAAGGGCATCCATTAGACAAACCCAATTAAAAATATTGGTAAAACTGTGATGACCAACTTGTCACAATACAAAAGGCATAAATTTATGTGCTCTAGAAACCAGGCACATTCATTTTCTGTTGAGTGCATGAGCTTGAGTTTCTTTTATCATGTGATCAAATGATAAACGCTTACAGAGCAAGGGGGGAGGGGATAAGAACATTTAAGTAGAAAGATGAGGAAGAACATGCTATCAAAAAAGACAGTCAAACCCTAGGGGAAGCCATGGGAAAAAAATCCCATGAGTGCAACAGTTTGGGTCTAAAGAAAGCATGCCATTCACACCCGAATTGATGCATCCAAGAAAAACAATAACTCCCAAACTGGTGCAATCACAACAACAAGCCTTAATCACAAGTTCCTGACCCCAAATAGTATGAAGAAACAAAATAGATCGGAACACTGCCAATCAGAAGTTTAAAACACTGGAAGATGATATATATGATAATGGGAAGATTCAATGGGACATAAAATGTGAAGAAACAAGAATATGACTGCAGTATTTGTGAGAAAGCATATTTCACAAACCTGTTGCTTAGATACTGAAGAATTAGGTTGATAACTCTGTCAGGCAAATAGCCACCAGCACGAATCACGTTCAATAGATTCAAGTGGCACTCCAAAATTTTCGCAGCAAAATTATTCTGAAACATCTGGGCGAAAGCTTTGTTTTCTGGGTTTTGAAGTTTCAAGTCTCCAAACCTACAAGTGTTTTAAATGGCCATGACACTATAAATTACATGCTCGTCCCAACTATTCTAAACTCATTTCAAACACCAAAACATTACCGAGTGTATAGCCTGTTCAAAATGTGAACCGTCCATTTCTTCACCTTCCACCATCCCCATGACTTCCTAAGCTCAGGATCCACAGGCTGGCCCTCTACAGGAACAGGCCTCTCCAAAACATTTAAGAAAAGAACCATCCAAGCATTGAAGACATTTGGATCCAAGAGTTGCTTTGGAATCTCCAGCTGATAATCAGTGACAATAAATTAAACTTGTAAATCATAACCACAAAAATAAAAAGCTTGTGTCCCCAGAAATTTTCTAGGAAAACAAATCACATACAGCACTGGGATTTTTCCTAGTTCAAACAAATAATATATGTATCATTGACAGCATACCTCTTAATGTATTATGAAATCAAAAACTTTACTTTATTCCTAAACCAGGGAAGAAAAGCATTGCACAAGCTTTAAGTGGTAGTTAAAACCAGAGAAATATGATGGAAACTTAAAAGGTTTAAGATGCATACTATTTTTGTACACTAAAATCCATAAGCATTGAGTGACAATATTAGGTCTATTTCTAGCACAGCAAGTAATTAAAGAGTATATGTTGAATTACTACAAATTACAACATGTACAAAACAGCTTTAACCACTAAAGGAGAGCAGATTTCCTAATTGCCATTAGCTGAACCGAAGGATAAACAAGTAGGGGAACTTCAGTATGGCTTACATGGCATCTCAAGATGAGCAAAATCAAGTCAATTAGCAAAACAAAAGTGAAACACGACTCACCATGATAGATAAACAGTAACATCAAATAATCAAGGAATCCATAAAACAGAATTTACATTAGTTCACTATTGAACTGCCATTTCAGAGCTTACATATATAGATGACCAGAATATTTTACAAATAAGCTTGATCAAATCTGCTACTTCCAGAGAAGGATTCGGTATCTGGACAAGCTTGTTGAATAAGTTGAGAAGATGAGAGAATGTCTCCTCAACAATGCGATAAACAGGTGTCCTCTCCTCATCCGACTTGAACCTATGAAAACAAAATTTTCAGACAATTTATTGAGCTTTGCAACCAGACTCACAAGCAATGTGTTCATTGCATGGAAGAATAAGTTGGGTGACAAAGCAGTCTAACATAAACAAAACCTAAATTTCTAATCCTTAAGTCAACTTAGTATAGCAGCTCAGATAAAGCATTCATGGACGTTGTAGTACACTAAAACATGGAAACCCAACGTGAGGACTGAAAAGTGTCCCAAGATTCTCATGCCACCATTTATTTGTCCAGCAAAGGTTCCTTTTCAATGAAATAAAAAGCATCCCTGATGAAATAACAGAAAACAACCAACTTAAAAGCACAGGTATGTGTGCCAATTATATAGCCAGCAAATAAATGACCGTGGTGTTTTTTTTTTTTTTTGATGCCCAAAGATACACAAGCAAATAAATTATATAATGGTGTGTCTCACCAGCACCGCGGGCCAATTGTTCAAAACAGGTCATTACATCAAGCTCAAATGTCATATGCAAGTTAGTTATTTATGTCTTTCCTGTTTTTAGTGGGAA
>Ga0307512_10006468_pt1 | contig 11869 bp, 10 predicted proteins | sample 14_EM_MG_FD_200267 | JGI IMG/M metagenome (GOLD analysis project Ga0307512, IMG submission 200267) | Populus trichocarpa ectomycorrhiza microbial communities from riparian zone in the Pacific Northwest, United States - 14_EM | ecosystem: Host-associated > Plants > Roots > Unclassified | place... | reverse complement strand
CTTCAAACAGCTTCCGTTGGAAACAGATGTGATGCAATTTTCACCGTCTGGGTCATAGGAATCATGGCCTCACCTCCGCCATCTCACAATTATCATCTGAGCCGATCCAGGGTGTGCTGAAACGCGATTGGTGCGCATGGCATACACCCGGCCAGGGTCGTGCAGAAGGCGTGCCCGTCTATATCTTTTGGGATCACTTATAAGGCTGGGCTGGCCGGTCTGTTCCTCCAGATCTGGTCCTCTTTCAATTATGTTGTCTTTCGCGCACAGCGGTCTCTATACCCAGGACGTAGTCGACCCTCTTCAGAGCAAGGCAAGTCGCTATCGTACCTACACATCTTCAATTGCTTACTGACGTGAATGTGTCCAGTATCTCGCACCCTTCTCGAAGGGCTTACCGACTTTTAATATCTTCAAGGGGCCGGTCCTCTCGTCAATGCCATACGGATTTGGTTCATCTTTTATTTCGTCGATGTATGAGCAACAGCGCTCATACTCTTCTCCAGTCGACGCCCCGCGTAATTCTCCCCCACATAAAACCTATCTGACCACCCACTCAAAACCACCAACGATGGTGCACGATCGCCAGCCGCGGTCTCAGCAACAATGGAACCACCCTCGACAAGGCTACAGCACTCACCCAAGCCCCCCTAATGACCTTATGATCTACGAAACCTCTATTCCACCCCGTCCCGAAACATCGACACATGAGGCGAACATCGCCTCAACGACCTATTATTCTGTAGAACCTGAGTCTCCTACTTTCTTTTTTGACGACGTTTCGTCGACTCGTGCATCCAGTAGCACCGAGACCCTGCAAAGCACCCTCCTGGATCCGCCGTCATCCTCCATCAACTCCCCATCGGGCACGTTCTACCGCGTGTCGTCATCCACACGCAACCCTGACGTATTTAACGTGCCTTCTGATCGTCCCTCAAACCCTGTCAATCAAGGGCAACGTCAGCAAACAAAGTCGGGCTCCGACGATCCTCGCTCGATGTACACTCCGGCGTCAGCTAAGAGCACCAGTTCCAGCCCCACTCCCGACCGTCGGCCACCTGCATTGTCTGTGCCACGACGATCATCTCCCGATAACTTCTCTTTGTCCTCCTCCACTTCGTCATCTCCCCCGTCCCCTCCATCTACTCCAGAACCTGTCCACGAGTTCCCGGTCCAAGTCCAGGTAGACACTGGCCGATTCCAAGTGGCTACCCAAGAATACTCTGAGTTCCCTTCCGAGGGCGTGGAAAAGTATGCCGAATATTCACAGTCGTATTATCCCCATCCAAAGGGTGGTCAATATGTTCATCCGTACGAGAGCAGCGGTTATGTCGAGCGTTCGGTAGAGCCAGTGGCCCCGATTCCCTTCAGAACCCGCACGGTCTCCCGTCGTTCTCGTAGCATGTCCACCAGCATGTCCACCAGCATGCCCACCAACGTTCGACCATCGCTGAAGGTAGAAGTCCCCGCACGACGCAGCGTCCGCTGGAAGGACGGCCTCGTCTGCGATTCACCAATCCCCCGTAGGAAGGGTTGGTTCAACCGTAAAGGGTGAGCGCACTGTTCGTTACCTTTTCACACTCACGTCACACTAACTCTACTTTCACAGAGACCAACTTTGGACCAACGACGGCGTTTACAAACCCGTGGAACCTGGTCAAGAGTACCCTGAGGACTTGGCCGACTACCCTGAGGCTTCGGTGGGTTGGATGAACGAAGTTGGAATGGTTATCGATTTGCAGCACCGTTTGATCCCCAAAACGCCACCTCGCTCTGCTCTTAAGAGGCCGGACACTCAACGCAGGGCGACCGTATGATTATGACGTTTACACTTTTTTTGTCGGACGTTTTGCTTTCCTTGCATTGTCACTCGCATTGTAACTTATACTGCACCACCCGCCGAAAGGCTTTGCTGTTCGTTCATCAACCCCCTTGTAAACTGTACATCCTCGCTTTACCACTTGCTCTGTCGTGCGCACTATTATTCTTTCCAAACTCCTATGTAGCTCTATGGTAGGGAGATACAAAATACTACTACAACATTCTTTGAAATAGGGGAGTGATTAGAAGTCAGAAAGGTCTGCCATAGTCGCCGGTGATTTCGTGCGCCCACGCTGTCGTGGGTGTGGTCGATGGGAATAAGCCCAAACGCCATCCTCTTCGGAATCGGGAAAATATAATTCCTCGGAGTCTGAATCCACGTTCGTGACGTTGGGTCTCGTTTCCACTTTCCGTGTGCCAGAATCCAAGGGGTTGCGACCTCCCCGAGATCGAGGTGGAGGGTCAGCCTCGAGGACTTCATCATCCTCATACACCGCGTCAGAGGATATCTCAATCACACTTTCGTCATCTTCCGGATCATCCACCTCCTCGCGTTTCCTCTTCACCGGATACGAAAGTTTGGCTCTTGAGGTGGTAGCGGTGTCTTGAGGTGGTGGACCCTCTTCTACCGATACTGCACGTCTCTTCCCTTTCGCGCTTTTCCGTACCTTGACGGCGAAGTGACACCAGATGGAGAAGTCACAATTTGCAAGGTCTTGGCGGGCATACCGCGTTAGCCGGGAGGCGGCAGGTGACGGAATCAGGTAAGCATACGTCGCGTATTTCGTTTGCTGTACCTGGGCCGTCAGATAACCCTCAATAAGCAACTGTATCACGAGAACCTCCGTGTCCTTCCAGTATCGAGAAGCAAGTTAATAAAGAGGAAGGAGCGAGGCGGAAAAATGACTAACCGAAACGTTCAGGTTGACCTTCCCACCAGCGACCCTGTTCACATCTATTTCCATCTCGGCGGCGGCACCTCTTTTCCGTTTTACCCTGATTTTGGATTGACGATTGCCACCTGCGAGAGCAGCAAGACCAGCAATTGTGACGTTTCCTTTGAGGTTGTAAGCCTCTTCGGCGATTTTGAGAATCTGCCATGCCTCAAGGGTTTTGTCTTCACGCTTGTGAGAAGCGGAATCGCGGATACAGTTGTCACAGTGACCGCATCGCTCCAATGCGGCAGTTCCATCCGCCGACCAGGCAGAAACGTCGAGATTGGCAGACGCAGAGAAGTATCTGGAAGCAATGTGTTCAAGGCTCAGTGCACCCTATACCCCAGCAATCAACACGTACTTGGCGAAAAATACTTTCCGACACTCTGACATGTCTTGTACGTACCGGAGCATCTCACGTACTGGATGATACTGAATGAAATTAGGCAGGACGGTGAATCCCTGGAACTCACCGCTAGTACCGGGAGACATCGCCAGGATAGATGCTGCGTCCTGGGGCCGATAATAGAGAATGCAATCCGAGTCTTTACCATCTCGACCTGCGCGTCCAGACTCTTGATAATAGCCCTCGACGCTTTTCTTTTAACGGGGTCAGGATGCTAAAGGCGTGCCAGTGATACGTTACCCACCGATGCCTACGGTGTTTGGTTAGACTGGATCTGGTTTCCCACACTTGAGGCGTACTGAATGATGCAGAACGAAACGGACGTCACCCTTATCGATTCCAAGCCCAAATGCTGAAACAAAAGTTCTGACTCCATCCCTTTGAAACCACCAGCAGCGTTACTCACCAATCGTTGCACAGACCACTTTGACGGACCCTTCCCGCCACTTCTCGTGTAACATCTGTTTGTTCGCCGCTTCAATGTCTGCGTGATAGATGCCTGTCTTGATCTTCCCCCGGCTCCTCTCCCGTAGTCCCTCGGCCACCTTGTGTGTTTGCTGTTTTGGATTTCAGAAGCTTCTTTGAATCGCAGACGGACTGGAGACTTGCCAGTTTTGTTGTACAATAAACGATGCCACTTTCGTTGGGGTACTTCTCGAGAATATAGTTTACCATCATGTCCAGATGGTCATTCTCTTTCGGGGCCTTCTGAATCACTTTGTAGTGGAGGTTCTTTCGATATAACGGGGACGAGAAGAAAACAGTCCTTCCAGGTTCTGCCACTGCAAGGAGTTCAACACGAGTGGTGACAACAGGGATATCATGGCGCACTTGTCCCCGATGTTGCCGGAGGAAGGCCTAGGATCTTGATGATGTCATTTTGTACCCTTGGGGGACACGTCGCTGAAAGGGCCAGGATTGGTATATGCCTCAGGTTTTCGGCAAGCCGACGCAGTTGAAGGTAATCTGGTCTAGGCAACCAACATATTTGCGTAGTTCTAACAGTACCAGAAAATCCCATGCGTACCTATAGTCGTGACCCATTGATGATATACAGTGGGCTTCATCGATGACAATGCGGACTGGCAAAAATGTGATTTGCGGTTGTGGAAATACGCGGTATCGACCTACCAAGGAGGCCGTTTCTCGCTAAGTCAAGCAGAAATCTCATAAATCGCGCGCTCTGCTTAATCCTCTCCGGCTAAAGAACTGGCTGAACACTCGAATTCTTCAAGAGAGTATTGGTACTTACCGTAACGTAAAGCAGTTTGATCCCCTCTTCCCCATTTGCAGGAGGATTCATCAGGCGTTCATACGCCTGTTCAATTTCGCGTTTTGGGGTGGTACTGTTGAGCATGACCGCTTCGACTGGATGATACTCAGAAGACGAAAATACGAGATTAATCATGGCCCTTACCATTGTTCTCTTTTAGGTGTAACACCTGGTCCGCCATAAGAGAAATCAACGGAGAGACAACCAGGGTGCATCCACGAGAAAGGAGCGCCGGCAACTGGTATGTCAAACTCTTCCCTCCTCCTGTTGGCATGACGCAGATAATATGTCTCTGATGGAGGTTTGCATTGCAAACACTGCCAGCAAGAGCGTCAACTTCAGGAGACGCGCTTACAACCCGGCTAACGTACCCTTTCTGACAAAGACGGAAGTCGTCAATTCCAAAGATCCTCTTGAGCTTCGACTTGAGTTGCCTGCTCCAATCGAACTCTTGTTCGAGGTAGTTAATTGAATCTGACATGGCATTGCTCGACCCGAGCTGACGCTGATCTTGCTCATCCAGGGCTGCAATCTCCTTCTTGAGTTCCTTCATTTCGTTGGAATACAGCCGCCGACTCGCGTTCCACTTCTCGATTTGCAGCTCAGCATCGGCCAAGTCTCTCTGAGTGACCTCAAGTCGTTTCAGTAGGTCTGCCCGTCGTACGTCGATCATAGCATGACCTCTACGTTCGTCCTGGAGTCTGGTCTGGATTGCTGTGGGCGGATAAACCTCGTCGTCGTAAGGGATTCGGACTCACGTTAGCCGTGGAATTGTGACCAGCCCTTGAACTCTCCGCTTTCCGCGACATGGCAGCCTGGCGAAGGTGGAAAGGAAAGAGAAGTGAGAAATCAACCGCGCGAGTCGCAGATGGCCACCGTTCAGTCAATTGGATCAGGTGACTCACGAATTGAGATCGTCAGGCAGGGTCGGCCGACCCAATCTCACTCGCGTCCAAGTCGAACGCTCGAACAGACGATGGCCAATATCGGGATTAAACGTGTATTTTTTTATTCATGAATGACTAGAGTATATCTCTCGAGTATTTTTCTCGGTGGGATTAATACCTACGCATTACAAACACCGTACGTCAGTCGAACGAGTCAAAATCCGTTCAGATTCTCGCGAGTCCGATATTTTTCTTCCGACGCTCACTCCCCCACTTGGATCTCACCATGGACGACGAAAACACCCGCCTCCGCCGCGTCGTGGAGAGACTGCAGAATGTTCCATCGATATCTCTTCCGACTGATTACCCCAGACCGATAGTCGGGAACAAGCTCATCGAGGCCGCATACATCGGGGAGCTCCCCGAACAAGCATCCCGCGGATTGCTGAAGCTGGCACTGTTCGACGATGACGACGTCGACGACGACGACAGCAGCGACTCTGCCCCCGCCACCCCATCCGTCTTCCATCTCCTTTTGTCCGCGTTTACCGTTTTGCTGCATCGGTACACTGGAGATCAAGACATAATCATCGGTTCCTCTTCCGCTATTGCCCGTGATCCTCTCCTACTCCGCATATCCGTAGACCCATCAGATCCCTTCTGGGCAATCGTTAGAAAGGTCCAGCAAGTCGAGAGAGATGCTGAGGCCGACGTGCTCCCCTACGAGACAATCGTCAAAGCTCTGGCTAAGGACCGGGACGAAAAACCTCTCTTCCGTGTCAGGTTTTTCGACGAGACTGACTCCGCAAAGGACAGTCTCATCCGATCGACGAGCTTGACATCAGATCTTACTGTCTTCGTCAGTCGCGCGACGACCACATCCCGTACATCCCTTGCTCCCCATATCACCCTAAAGATCCTTTACAACTCGTTGTTGTTCACACAAACCCGTATCGCCGGAATCGTCGACCAGCTATCTACATTCTTGCGTCGTGTGGCTTCCAAACCGTTATCGCCGATCGGCTCAGTTCCGTTACTTACAGACTCACAAAAAGAAAAGCTCCCCGACCCCACCGCAGACCTCAATTGGTGTGACTGGAAGGGGGCTGTCACAGATGTTTTCTCTCAAAACGCAGTGACGTTCCCAGATAGACCGTGCGTTGTCCAGACTTCCGAAGACCGGCGCTCAGATTCCACTACCCACACCTATGGCGACATTCGGCGCGCCGCGAATGTGCTCGCTCATCACCTGTTAGCGTATGGTGTCCAACGGGAGGAAGTCGTTATGGTATATGCGCACAGAAGCGTAGAACTCGTGGTTGCTGTTCTGGCCACCTTGAAAACCGGTGCTACATTCTCGGTGATAGGTAACAACTCAGTGGCAGATCAAGGCTTGAGATTGATTGCTGATACATGGTTATATAGATCCTGCCTATCCCCCTTCCCGACAAACCATCTATCTCGGAGTTGCGCAACCTCGAGCGCTCATCGTTCTCAAAGGAGCCGGGAAAATTAATCCCAACGTTCGCAAGTTCATCAATTCCGAATTGAACATCAAGGTTGAAGTTCCTGCCTTGCAACTCCTTGGAGGTGGTGAAGTTGTAGGTGGCAGCGTCGAAGAGGGTTCGGCCGATGTTCTTGCACCACAGACTCGTCTCGCCGAGACAGATCCTAACGTGGTCATCGGACCGGACAGCATTGGAACGCTATCGTTCACGAGCGGAAGTACTGGTGTTCCAAAAGGCGTCAAGGGTCGGCACTATTCTCTGACCCACTTCTTTCCCTGGATGGGCCAGCGTTTCGAGATCGGGGAACATTCGAGGTTCACGATGCTCAGCGGTATTGCCCATGATCCGATTCAACGAGATAGTCAGTTTCCAGTTACCCCCTGTTTAAGGCAACTATTGATTGTGCCTAGTTTTCACACCGCTCTTCTTCGGAGCCCAGCTGTATGTCCCAACCCCAGACGATATCGGCACCCCTGGGAGGCTCGCAGAGTGGATGGCTGAGCATCAGGTTACCATCACTCACCTCACGCCGGCTATGGGTCAATTACTCTCCGCCCAAGCCTCGGCACAGATCCCAACCCTTCGAAACGCATTCTTTGTCGGCGATGTCTTAACCAAGAGGGACTGCCTTCGCCTCCAGGCCCTTGCTCAGAACGTTCGTATCATCAACATGTACGGTACCACAGAGACCCAACGCGCGGTCTCATACATGGAGATCCCTTGTGTTGCCGATGACCCTACCTTCTTCTCGACTCAAAAAGATACCATGCCGGCCGGGTCCGGAATGATCGACGTCCAACTCTTAGTTGTAAACCGGTCCGAAAAGAGCGTTCTCTGCGGAGTTGGAGAAGTAGGAGAGATCTACGTGCGGTCAGGGGGATTGGCGGAAGGGTACTCAGATCCGGATGCCACCGCGCAGAAGTTTGTCCAGAATTGGTTTAACGCGTCGAGCACACCACGACAAGACACGATGCTGCACCCGAAGGGAGGTCTCGCCCTACCTGCCGCTCGGTATTGGAAGGGTATTCGAGACCGGATGTATCGTTCTGGAGATCTGGGCCGCTACATGCCCGATGGCTCGGTCGAGTGTACCGGCAGGGCCGACGACCAGGTCAAGATCCGAGGATTCCGCATCGAGCTGGGAGAGATTGATACGCTGTTGAGTCAGCATCCTCTCATCCGAGAGAACGTTACGCTGGTGAGAAGGGACAAAGACGAAGAAAAAATACTCGTTAGCTATTTCGTTCCCCTGGAAGCTCCTGGGCTGGCAGGGTTCGAGAGCGACATCGTATCGGGAGAGGAAGATAAAGGGGTTGCCGGTGGGATCCGGAAATACAACCGGTTGATCAAAGACGTTCGGGAACATCTGAAGAAGAAGCTGCCAAGTTACAGCATTCCAACCCGTACGTGCCCAGTTTCCATCTTTGGTATATCAGCCAAAGGTCGCCATTCACCTGTCTCCACTGCTTGTCATCATACAGTTTTTGTTCCCTTGAAGCGAATGCCACTAAACCCCAACGGGAAGATCGATAAACCTGCATTACCTTTCCCTGATACAGTCCAGGCGGCGTCCATCGAGTCCCGACGAACGGGCGCACAGGCGGTCAACCAGACCGAAGCAACCATCCGAGCGATATGGACCAATATTCTTCCCAATGCTCCTAGTCCAATTCCGCTTGACGAAAGCTTCTTCGATCTTGGAGGGCATTCAATTCTCGCAACACGTTTGATTTTCGAAATTCGGAAGACTTTCATCATCGAGGCACCGCTAGGGTTGGTGTTCGACCATCCCACGGTAGCTGGCCAAGCGTCCCAGGTCGACATTCTCAAAAACACCGATCTTGGGCTAGATTATAAAGCACCACAGCACCCCGGCGCTCCGTCTGCGGGGGCTGAGTCTTCTAAACGTGTTGTGGAATATGGCGCAGATTACGAGGCTTTGAAGCAAGAGCTGAAGGAGTCGTATTCCCCTTTACCAAACGACTTTGGTACGCAGGAACTCAACGTTTTCCTGACTGGCGCCACAGGGTTCCTGGGCGCCTTTGTGCTGAAAGATCTCTTCCGGTCTGGTCGGGTGGCAAAGGTTTTTTGTCTTGTTCGAGATGCTGATCTAGAGAAGGCGATAGAGAGACTAAGACGAAGCTCGACGGGAAGAGGGGTCTGGGACGAAGAGTGGATCAAGTCGTCGAGGTTAGAGGTCCTCTGCGGTGATCTCGATCAGGCGCAGTTTGGGCTTTCCTCAGAGATTTGGAACAAGGTCGCAAATGAAACAGACGTAATCCTACACAATGGCGCTTTCGTAAGTTTTATCCGGCCACAATTTATTCGTGGAGAGAGCGGTGGGCTGACGATTCTGTAAATCAGGTTCACTGGGTATACCCATACGATAAATTAAGGTCAGCAAACGTGCTGGCCACATTGACGGCTATAGAGTTGGCATCTACCGGCCGGCAGAAGCTTTTCGTCTTTGTCTCTTCCACATCCGCCCTGGATACCCCGCATTATGCGCAATTGTCGGATTCTTTGCTGAACGGCCCGGGCGGGCTGGTGGGAGTTCCTGAGGACGACGACCTGGAGGGAGCACGTCTTGATCTGAAATCAGGTTACGGTCAGTCGAAGTGGGTTTCAGAGAAATTGTTATCCGAGGCCGGGAGGAGAGGGTTGAGAGGTCACATTATCCGTCCAGGATATGTAGTTGGAGATTCGAGATCAGCAGGTGAGTGCCATGCCCATGATTCGTCGCGAAGAGGTCTGATCGTAGCGTTTCGGCTATAGTTACAAATACCGACGACTTCATATGGCGTCTGGTCAAAGGATGCGTTCAGCTGGGACTGGTACCAAACATCAACAACACGGTGAACATGGTGCCCGTGGATCACGTCGCCCGATGCACCACGCTTGCGGCAGTGAACCACCTGGCAGAGAACTGTGAGATGTCGGTGTTGCACGTCGCGGCGAAGCCGAGGTTCACGTTCAACAACATATTCTTATCGCTCCCTCGGTACGGCTATCAAGTCGAGCAGTGCGAGTATTTGGAATGGAGGAGGAGGCTAGAGCGGCACGTTATGGAGGTTCAGGATAATGCGTTGTTCCCTCTGCTCCATTTTGTCTTGGACGACCTTCCAACGAGTACCAAGGCACCGGAACTGGATGATAGGAATACGCGGGCGCTGTTGAAGTCAAGGCCGGTTGAGACTGGGATGTCGGTAACGGACGAGGTCATGGGATTGTACTTGGCATGGCTGGTCCAAGTTGGGTTCCTGCCGCAACCGGAAGTGAATTCAGGACAGCCGTTACCTAGGATAGAGGGGGCTTTGGGTATAGTTGCAATTGGACGAAACCGGGTGTAATCATAGATCGTAGAGAGTTGCGATGGGACCGGGCATCACTAAATATATTGTTTGTACGAGTTCCTGAGGGTGCTGAATACTGTTGCCGCAGCTTGGTGTCACATGGATCGACTTGTGTGATCACATCCGATTGGCAATGGCAGGGGCCCTTCGCTTAGGACAGTCAAAAGTATCAAGCACGTCTCTGTTGATCGGCAACCGATCTTTTTCCCCAGAAGGACCTCGAGTCAATGTTTGGGGGAGAGAGGACAGGAACATCCGGATCGGATCGAATGATGACGCGATGACGGTTAAAAGTAAAGGACCGAGCGACGGTGCGAGCAAATCGAGCACAAAGACGTTTCAGAGAGTCGCCCGTAAGCCTTGTTTACCTGTTAGAGTGTGCGCCCGCGGACGGCGAAGGGGTGAAACATAACGAAAGGGAAAACGTCGGGCCTGATTCAGAATTTGACTTGTGATCCTTCCGGCGTCCCGGCGCTTGTTGTCGGCTCGGGATCATTATGGGTGTCCAGTTAGTTAGCAGTGGGGCCAGTACGGATTCGGGGACCTCCCACCGATGCTGGAGGGTATATGAATCCTCCAGGTTTAACGCGCTCGCCTCTTTTCGGTCCCTCCAAACCTTCATATCCACTCCTTCCTTTCGACCTGTGTATAGGGTATGTCTAACACGCAACTGACGTGGACCTCCTTCCTTCGGATCACGTCCATATCCGTCGCAGCCTACGAGTGCGTTAGCCTTTCTCAAATTCTCTCTTTGGTCTAATTTTCGGATCCTTCCTATTCCACAGTTATTTGGTCACCATCCCGGTTGAATGGAGAATTTACCGTTCAAAAGGGTCCCTACGATATGGGTAGGTTTGATCATTCGCCCTTAACAGACAGATGGACAGCGGCTGACACCCCCTACGTTTTTAGCTGGTCTGTCAGTAAAATACTGTTCATCTTGATACGGTACCCACAAAATGTTCTGTGTCGAGCCAAAGGATGGCACTCATTCGCGCCTCCTGCCACAGATACGTCAGTGCCCTCTTGCTGACCATCAGTGACCTCGGGTACTTCCATCACGGATTCTCCTCGGCGACATGCAAGAGATATTACATGGCCGCCCCCGTACTCAAAGGTGAGCCAGGTCGAGTTTGAGACAGCGGGTGCTCACACACATCCTACACCAGTGGTTCAGATTATGATCTCACAAATAATTATTGGGTATCGAGCCTGGGCAATCACTCGACGGTCAAAGGAGTTGGGGATATTCCTCCTGGGTTTTGGAATCATCGTGACGACGATCGAATGGTATTCGAACGTTGATGCCCGTATACCGGTCCAAGACGAGGTGAGCGCGCTCCGTCACGCCGCGTTGCTAAACTCAGCTCCTGACGGTAATTGTTTTTATCTCAGGGAAAGTAAGACATTCTTCTCCGCGTACTGTCAGGTTGGGCGGCGTAAGCTAAGCGGAGACATTTGACAGCTGCTCACCAGGAAACTCGCAGGCGCGCATGCCTCAATGGGTATTTTACCTCATGGCAATGCTGTTCGACGCGGTTACGTGCATTATTTCGACTTTCTATTTAATCAGATCAGCGAGTGGGATCAATAGGTTCGTTGATTCCATTCACTTGCAAAAGGAGGATGAATGCTCACTTCCACTTCCACTTGCACAGTATGTCCTCGATGGTCAAGATGTACGTG